>RRZU010928549.1_pt1 | contig 18848 bp, 17 predicted proteins | sample 2165561 | NCBI WGS metagenome assembly RRZU01 (sample SAMN10456909, study PRJNA506462) | wastewater metagenome | isolation source: wastewater sludge | place: USA: Moscow, Idaho | reverse complement strand
TGGTGGTATTCACGTAAAACGTACGGGCGATATTGGCTTATTCAAAATCATCTCTGAAGGTGGTGTTGCAGCTGGCGTGCGTCGTATTGAAGCGATTACAGGCAGCAAAGCCGTTGATGCCGTTCAAAAAACTGAACGTGACATCAGCAGCATCAATGCATTATTAAAAGCGCAAAAAGACCAGACTTTAGAAAAAGTCACCAGTTTGGTCGACACTGCCTCTAGCCTTCAAAAACAAATTGAACAGCTCAATCAAAAATTGGCAAACTTCCAAGCAACAGAACTTCTAAGCCAAGTTCAAGAGATTGCGGGTCGTCAAACGCTGATTACAACGGCTCAAGGTATGGACGCAAAATCACTGCGTAACTTACACGACGGTGTAAAATCTAAACTCGACAATGCAGTGATTGTACTTGCAGGTGTAGAAGACGATAAAGTCAGCTTAATCGCTTCTGTTGCAAAAGACTTTACTGCTACGATTAAAGCAGGTGACATCATTAAACACTTGGCTACAGAGCTAGGTGGTAAAGGTGGTGGTAAACCTGATTTGGCACAAGGTGGCGCGCCACTTAACGAGAAGTTTGCAACAGTAATGGCAGATTTAACTGCTTGGCTTGCGGCAAAATAACTTCACTTTTTGTGTAACTGACCCTGAACCAGTAATTCAGGGTCATGGCTTATATGGAACAACTATGGCACTAATCGTTCAAAAATATGGCGGTACTTCAATGGGTACCCCCGAGCGCATTTTAAATGTTGCTCGTCGTGTGAAGCGCTGGCATGATCATGGCCACCAAGTAGTGGTTGTGGTTTCTGCCATGAGTGGCGAAACCAATCGCCTACTCGCTCTCGCGAAAGCCATTACCGAAACCCCTGACCCGCGTGAACTAGACCAAATGGTGTCTACAGGCGAACAGGTAACGATTTCGATGTTAGCGATGGCGCTGAATTCTATTGGCGTTGAGGCAAAATCACTAACAGGTCGCCAAGTTGGTATTCAAACTGACAGCGCATTTACCAAAGCACGTATTGAATCAATCAATACCGATGTATTGACTGAAAACCTAGATGCAGGTCGTGTAATTGTGGTTGCCGGTTTCCAAGGTTTTGATGCCGAAGGTAACACCACTACTTTAGGTCGTGGTGGTTCTGATACTTCTGGCGTTGCACTAGCTGCTGCATTGAAAGCTGATGAATGTCAAATTTATACTGACGTAGATGGCGTTTACACCACAGACCCACGCGTCGCACCAAAAGCTAAAAAAGTAGATCGTATTTCTTTTGAAGAAATGCTAGAAATGGCGTCATTAGGCTCTAAAGTATTACAAATTCGTGCGGTTGAATTTGCAGGTAAATACCAAGTCCCTTTACGTGTATTATCAAGTTTTGATAATGACGATGATGGCGCATTCGACGAAGACTTTAAACAAAATGTCGGCACACTCATTACTACTGAATTGGAAGACAACATGGAACAACCTATCATCTCAGGTATCGCGTTTAACCGTGACGAAGCAAAATTAACTATTTTAGGTGTGCCTGATGAGCCAGGTATTGCATCTAAAATCTTGTCACCTATTGGCGCTGCCAATGTTGAAGTTGACATGATCATCCAAAACGTAGAAGAAGATGGTACAACTGACTTTACTTTTACCGTAAACCGTGGCGAACTTGCCAAAGCAAAATCAATTCTTGAAGCAACTGCCAAAGAAATTGGTGCGCGTGAAGTCGCTACACGAGGCGACATCGTAAAAGTATCTATCGTAGGTGTAGGTATGCGTTCACACGCAGGTGTTGCAAGCAAAATGTTTACTGCACTTGCAGATGAAGGCATCAACATTCTCATGATTTCTACTTCTGAAATTAAAATTTCAGTCATTATTGAAGAAAACTATTTAGAGCTTGCAGTACGTACTTTACACACTGTATTTGGTCTAGATCGTGAAAGTGGCGAGTCTAGCGCACGCGCTTAATACGCCCTGTCAGAAAATGTAATTGTCTGACAAATTTTGCGAAAAAGTACAAAAAAATAGAGCCACTATAGTTTTTTTTATAGTGGCTCTGTTATATTGAGCAACATGCTTTTATAAATTTTGGCAGATGTGTATCTTATAAAATGAATAATGGTACATTCTGATAAAATTTAATTGTTTTTTATGTGGTTGTGACTTTTAATTTGCTTTAAAAAATCAATGCAGGTTTAGCATTTTGCAAGGAGATAAACATGCTGATTCTGACCCGACGTGTCGGAGAAACATTAATGATTGGGGACCAAGTCAGCGTGACTGTACTTGGTGTGAAAGGTAACCAAGTTCGTATTGGTGTAAATGCCCCGAAAGAAGTATCGGTTCATCGTGAAGAAATTTATCAACGTATTCAACACGAACGTGCCATGCATGAGCACTTACAGCACCTTGATCAAGATTATCAACCTTCATTTGAAGAAGATAACTACTCACAAAATGACTTTAATCGTTAAGCGATTAAATGTGATTGAATATAAAGCGGCCATTGAGCCGCTTTAAATTTTTCTACTGTATGCTTTTCAAAGTGGCACGTTTTTTAATGTAATCTCCAGCATTTTTGCATGAAACTTACTGTGAGTTTTCCATTAATTCCAGCGCTTTACGCACTGGGGCAAAACTACGTCGATGCGCAGCGATCACACCGTGCTGAGCAATTGCTTCAAAGTGAGCTTTGGTTGGGTAGCCCTTATGCTTAGCAAAACCAAATTGCGGAAACTCTTGATCAAGCAGTACCATTTCACGGTCACGCGCCACTTTGGCTAAAATGCTGGCTGCAGAAATTTCTGGATGCAAAGCATCACCCCCTACAACAGCATCACAAGACATACTTAAACCCTGCGGAATTTTATTGCCATCCACTAATACATGCGCTGGTTGAATGGAGAGAGCCTCTACCGCACGACGCATCGCCAACAAAGATGCTTGTAAAATATTGTATTCATCAATTTCGGCAGCAGAAGCGTCTGCAATCGCCCAAGCCAGTGCTTTTTCCTGAATTTCAAAAAACAACTTTTCACGTTTCTTTTCAGTTAGTTTTTTAGAATCGTTTAAGCCCTCAATTGGGTTATTCGGATCTAAAATGACAGCAGCAGCAACCACGGAACCTACTAAAGGTCCACGCCCTGCTTCATCTACACCTGCAATTTTCATGTCTATATTCCAGAAAAATAGGCTGAATATTCAGCCTATTTTGGCACAATAATGTGCCTATATTGAGTTTTGAGTGAATGAGCTTATCTAACCGCTTCTGCTACACAGGCATTGATGGTTCTAGACACTGCATTGCTCACAATTGTTGCACGTGCAGCAGGATCAATCGCAGCAGTTGCCAAATCAACTGCAGTCACGTTTTGTGGTGCTTTTTCACTCACACAGCCACAAATTTCAGCTTGAATATTTTGCTTCTGATTTGGTGTCATTACACGAGTTGCAGTATGCCATGCAGGAATGTTGTTTAGCTCAGTGACACATTTCGCATTAATTGCAATTTTAATTGCAGCCATACCTAGTTGTTGTGTCGCTGTTGGTGCAGGTGTGGTGGTACCCGTGGTTGTGTAGTACATGCAGATAAAACCAATGCTACAGGTGCCAATACAGCAAGTAATTTTTTCATAAAGGTTTTTCCCATATTAAAGATCATTTGATCTGATGATCATTACAATGCCGATATTGTGCCTAAACTTCAGCAGTGAAGGAATAGTGATTTGTTATATCCATCACTATTTTTTGGCCTCATTTCAGCAGCGTTGCAGATTTTCAACACTCCGTTGCACACAGGTGCTTTTTTGCCTATAACGCATTGTTTAGCATGCAAACATCAATTTTGCTCTGAAACATAGCATGAAACATACGAATCAGTGCTACACCCGTACCGCACAAGTTTTACATTGGCTGATGGCGGTTATATTTATTGCTGCATGGGCAGTTGGCTTTTTTAGTGGTAATTTTTTAAGTTATGAGTCAGATGGTAGTTTTAAAGGCGATGTAATTACCCTACATAAGAATATTGCCACGCCTATTATATTTTTAGTGGTGATTCGACTATTTTGGCGTTATACCCACCCTGCGCCACAACTGCCAGACAGCATGTCACCATTCATGAAAACTCTTGCACACTTAGGGCACTTGGGTCTGTATTTCATGCTGATTGCGATTCCAATTACAGGCTGTTTATTTAGCTGGAGCGTGGGGAAACCCGTGCCTGTACTGTATTTATTTGAAATTCCAGCTTTGTTGGATAAAAACCCTGAGCTGTTGGCCATTGTAAAACCTGTACATACTTATTTGTCTTGGTTTGCAGGTGTAATGGTGGTCGGTCATGTGCTTGCCGCACTGAAACATCATTTTATTGATAAAGATGACGTACTCCGCAGTATGACTCAACAAGGCAAGTCATCAAACTAAAACTTTAAAAAAAATTCACAACACTCTCCCACAAAAAAGCAGCTTGATTGAAGCTGCTTTTTTTTGTGATCTAACATCGTGTGCATTACATTAAGTTCAAGCCAATGCCTGAATTTGATCTATCCATTTTTGTTTTTCTTCAGCCGAAATGAACGAGGCTTCAAAAGAATTGATTGCCAATTGTTTCAGTTCATCATTGCTTAAATCTAAAGCTTGGTTAATCGCAATAAAGTTATCATTCATATAACCACCAAAATAAGATGGATCATCAGAATTGACTGTGACTTTCACCCCTTGTTGCAATAAGCGACGAATATTGTGCTGAGCCATGTCATTAACCACACACAGCTTTAAATTACTTAGCGGACATACCGTGAGTGGCATTTTTTCTGCAATTAAACGCTGCAATAACACTGGGTCTTCTTCTGAACGTACGCCATGATCAATACGATTTACTTTAAGCAAATCCAATGCTTCCCAGACATATTCTGCTGGGCCTTCTTCACCTGCATGCGCCACCACTAAAAAACCTGCTTCACGTGCTTTGGCAAAGACACGTTCAAACTTTGCAGGCGGATGCCCCACTTCACTCGAATCCAAGCCCACAGCAATAATCTGATCTTTATAAGGTAATGCTTGCTCTAAAGTTTCAAAGGCCGCCTCTTCACTCAAATGGCGTAAAAAGCACATGATCAAATGCGAGCTGATGCCTAATTTTGTCTGTGCATCATCGCAAGCACGTTGTAAACCATTGATGACCGTTGCAAATGGCACACCACGCTCGGTATGGGTTTGTGGGTCAAAAAACATTTCAGTATGCACCACACGGTCTGCAGCACATTTTTCAAAGTAAGCCCACGCCAAATCATAAAAGTCTTGTTCATGCACCAATACTTGTGCACCTGCATAATAAATATCTAAAAAAGACTGCAAATTATGAAAATTATAGGCTTGTTTAACTTCTTCTACCGACTGATAAGGAATTTCAATTTGGTTGCGCTGTGCAATGGCAAACATCAGTTCAGGTTCAAAAGTACCTTCAATATGCACATGCAATTCTGCTTTAGGCAATGCACGAATTAGCTCTAATGGGTTCATGTTTCATCCTGTTTTGCTATTTTATGGGAGATTTTAAGAAAGAAAAAAGGGTGCAAACTGAGTTTACACCCTTTTGCTGTTTGAGAATATTAACCGCCAAACATGGCAAATTTTAAGGCCCACAATCCTGCAATAATCCATACCATATACGGCACAGACTTCGCTTTGCCTGTAAGTAATTTAATTAACGCATAGCTAATAAAACCCATCGCAATGCCATCGGCAATTGAATAGGTAAATGGCATGAACACCACGGTTAAGAATGCAGGAACTGCTTCAGTGATGTCATCCCAATCAATATGTACAATGCCTTGAATCATCAACACACCTACAAATAACAAAGCAGGTGCTGTGGCAAAGCCAGGCACAGATTGCGCAAGTGGAGCTAAGAACAAGCAGGCAATAAATAGTAGACCAACAATAACTGCCGTTAAACCAGTACGACCACCCGCAGCAACCCCTGCCGAAGATTCAATATAAGGTGTGGTGGATGAAGTACCTAATGCTGCCCCCGCTACAATTGCAGATGAGTCAGCAAACAAGGCTTTTTTCAAACGAGGAAGTTTGCCATCTTTTAACAAACCTGCACGGTGTGAAACCCCAACCAACGTGCCTGTAGAGTCGAATAAATCGACCAAGAAAAAGACAAAAATCACACCAATTAAGCTAGCCGTAAACAGACCTTCAAAATCCATTTGCATAAATGTTGGTGCAATAGAAGGAATTTCACCTACAACGCCTTTAAATTCGCTCAGGCCTAATGCGGTTGAAATGGCCGTGAGGACTAAAATACTAATGATAATTGCACCGCGAACTTTAAAGTGATGCATCACCACTACCATTAAAAAGCCGAACAATGCCAGTAAAACTGAAGGTTGTTTTAAATCCCCTAAACCAACCAAAGTTGCAGGATTATCAACAATAACACCTGCATTTTTGAGTGCGATTAAGGCAAGGAATAAACCAATTCCGCCACCAATAGCCAGTTTTAATGACATCGGGATGGCATTGACAATCGCTTCACGGATTTTAAACATGCTGATAGCAATGAAAATAATTCCTGAAACAAAGACTGCAGCCAATGCCGTTTGCCATGGTACGCCCATGCCCAAACACACAGAATAGGTAAAATAAGCGTTTAAGCCCATGCCTGGAGCAAGCGCAATTGGATAATTGGCAATAATCCCCATGACCAAACAGCCGATTGCAGCGGCTAAACAGGTTGCGACAAAGACTGCGCCATGATCCATCCCTGTTTCAGATAAAATCATCGGATTGACAATAATGATGTAACACATGGTTAAGAATGTGGTTACACCCGCCAAAAGCTCGGTGCGGAATGTAGTCTTGTTTTCACTGAGTTTAAACAAGCGCTCAAGCATTCCTGCCGAAGATGGATTAGGAGTCGTCATGACCTAGCCCCTGTAATTGAACTGAACAGCAACATGCACAAACCTTAAGTTATTACTCAAACTTGTTTTGTGTTGCAATAATAGTAGTGCCACATAAAAAGTGCGCAGTAAAAATAAACTTAATTCACAATCAAGCATTTGATTTTAACAAGATGCAATTTTAAAGATTGTAAATAAAAAAGCCGCATAACATTTATGCAGCCTTATTCATTTTTACCTCATTCAATCAGACACCCAACTACACTTAATGTGTCTTGATTGAGTTTTTGGATTGGCAAATTATACCATAGAGATTTTTTTGAATTTCCAGTTTTTTGAATTAAAGTTAAATTTTTACGATGAAATGACAGCCACAATCCTTTGATAAATGGAGTAATTCACTCTATAAAACTAAAAGTCTATAAATTTTAATCAGTTTCTTGTTTGGTTGACACTTCAGATCTAACCGCTTTTTTGAGCGATAAATTTGCCGATTCATTCAAAACCTGATTGAGTTCGGTTTGTTTGCGCTTTGCTTCTTCGTGATAGACCAAGTAACCCAACAAGACCACCAACACCACCAGCACAGGAATAAGGATGTGTTTCATGCCATTTACTTTTGGTGAACAATTTTAATACATACTAGCAAAAATTATGTGAGGTGTAATTTTTATTTAGAAATAGAACTGCTCCCTAAATTGCTATATGAACCTAAGCATATTAGTTACCGTTTTAAATAAGTGCCTTCTCAACTGTATGGTAGCACTTAATACCCTCAAAAATACCCAGAAACCATGTTCTCACTCAGGCTTACGCTCTAAAATATGCCACTTCAAGTCAAGGATTTAAAACTAAAAGCGCTTGCTTACACTCAATCAGTTTTGATGATTGTCTCCTGTTACCATACCCAGAGCTAGACATGTAAGCGTACATTTGCTGAATCAATAAACAGTTTCCCTTATGTTTTAAATATTGTTTCTATACTTGCTACCTTGATCAGTATGAATATCACGCATGTAACTATTTATGGACAGTCATCAGTCTCATCAATTTGCAAATTTCCTGAAACTCCAATATTTTTGCACTTCGATGCATTGCCATAGTTTATTTGGCATCTATTTTGCTTTCACAGTATTACGTTTTATTAAAATTGTAATATTGAGGGGCAGCAATTATGAGTTATGTTGCACGCGAACTCAGTCAAAAAAACAAAATGTTACTTGGCTTGGGGTCTTTTTTAATACCAATTCTGATTTGGTGTGCAGTCAGTTATTTGCCATTTATCTGGCATCCACAAGTCCAAATTACGCAATCAGGCAGCGTAAGCTACCTACAAGTTGACAGCCGTATTGATAAAAGTATTTATTATGCCGAAGCACAAAAAGCCGTAGATGCAGGACTTGCACCACCTGAAGGCATCTTAGTCAATCCAATTTATTTACCAGCCCCTCACGAAGTTGCAAAAGCCTTGGTGACAGCATTTACCACGCCACCTGCACAAGCCAATGCTCCTTGGTTTCATCAAAGCTTATGGCACAGTATTCAATTGGTCTTTACCGCGTTTTTCATCTCTTCCTTGATCGGAATTCCATTGGGAATTTTATGTGGTTTTTCCAATAAAATTTCACAGCTCACCGAACCATTTGTTGAGTTTTTTCGGTATTTGCCTGCCCCTGCCTTCGGTGCACTTGCTGTTGCAATTTTAGGGATCAACGATGCACCAAAAATTGCCATTATTGTTATTGGTACTTTATTTCAACAAATTTTATTGATCGCAAATACAACACGTTTGGTTGATCGTAGCCTCATTGAAGCAGGTTTTACTTTAGGTACCAATAAACTCAAAAGCTTAATTCATGTGGTAATTCCTGCTGCCTTACCTGAAATTTATCGTAATTTACGTGTGCTACTTGGTTGGGCATGGACTTATTTGATTGTTGCTGAATTGATCGGAAGTACATCAGGGATAACATGGTTTATTACACAACAAGCTCGCTACCAGAACTTTGACAATGTCTTTGCTGCAATCTTGATTATTGGTGTCATTGGTTTGGTATGTGATTTGATCTTAATGAAAATTGGTCAACGCCTATTTAAATGGAAAGCAGGAGCAATCTAATGGATAACAATCAAGTCAGTACACGTGAATATTTTGATGCCATTTATCAGCGTCCTGTGATTTTAGAAGCCAAACAACTAACCCAGTCTTTTCAACATGGCAAAAGCACACGCACTATTTTAAATGCGATTGATTTAAAAATTCATAAACGTGAGTTTATCTGTGTAATTGGGCCATCTGGCTGTGGTAAATCGACCTTTAGCCGTATTGTTGCAGGCTTAGACCCATATAGTAGCGGTGAAATCTTGGTGGATGGCGAAGCAATTAAAGGCCCGAGTCCAGAACGTGGCATGGTGTTTCAAGGCTATACCCTTTTTCCGTGGAAAACTGTGAAAGAAAATGTGATGTTTGGCCCTTTAATGAAAGGTCAAAGTAACCCCACAGCAGAAGCGCAAGCCCGTGAATGGATTAATATCATTGGCTTAGAAAAATATGAAAACCAATATCCACACCAACTCTCTGGTGGGATGAAACAACGTGTCGCAATTGCCAGAGCCTTAGTGAATCAACCCAAAATATTACTTATGGATGATCCTTTTGGTGCACTTGATCCACATACCCGGCAAAAAATGCAGCGTCACCTAATGGACCTGTGGCAAAACATTGATATCACCATTATTTTTGTGACGCATGATATGGATGAAGCGATTTTATTGGCTGACCGCATTGTGGCACTGAAAGCCAATCCAGGTGAAATCAAAGAAATTATTGAAGTAGATTTGCCTCGTCCACGTGATCCTGAAGTCATACTCACGCCTGAATTTAAGAAACTCCGTCAGAAAGTTGATCGTTTAGTTCATGCCGAAGAAGATGAGCTTGATCCTGCATTGGCTGACTTACCTGTCATTCCGCGAATGACCAAAGTGAGCAGCAGTAAATAGAATGGTATATCAATGGCTTATTTATATTTACTGATTGCAATTGTGGCAGAGGTCATCGCGACCTCTGCACTCAATGCATCCAAAGGTTTTACGGTGTGGCAACCCACCGTGATTACGTGTATTGGTTATCTGATCGCGATTTATTTCCTCTCACTCACCATGAAAAGCATTCCCATGGGGATGACTTACGCCATGTGGTCAGGTGCAGGGATTGTATTTATCTCCACGGTGGGCTGGATTTTCTTTAAACAGCATTTGGATGTCGCAGCCATGATTGGACTAAGCTTTATCATTGCAGGTATTGCCATTATTCATGTATTTTCTCAGAGCACGCATCTTTAGACAGATAAATGGCTGTAAATGCATTTATTACCCCTAAGATCTCGGCATCTTTGTCTAAGGCTTTTTCTATGATGATGCGTTCATCACCTGCTGATGAATAAGCAAAAGTTTTAAAACGATCAGTTGTACTGTCATAGCGAATGTAAAGGTGTAACTGATCATTTTTAATTTCAACACTATTAGGAAACTCTACAAATAGGCTGTCTTTATAATCAATCGCATACTGTTCTTTAAATACGGAACGTAGTTTGATTCCTAAACAATAACTCCTTAATTCAACAAACCGTGTACGCTTTTCTTGATGAATTAAATGAATGTCTGTTGCTGTTTTATCCAATAATTTGTTTTTGGTGTACGTGATTGTTTGCGGATAATCAATGCAAAGTCGTCGCCAATCGTGAATTATTTGTTTTTTAGTGTCTATCTTTTCAATGATATCCTGTCGTGAAAACTCCACAGGTAAATCATTTAAAAGTTGCTGAAGGAATGGCAAGGTTGAAACTTGACCGTCAATATATATGGTTTCTTGATTAAAAACCAAACGCCAATTTTCATTGTGTGATCGAGCGTCGCCATTTAAATTCATCTGACAAAACGTATATTTACTGCTTCGTTTTGGCAAATAATCTCCATAGCACAATAACAAGCGCTGTAAAAGATAATGATCGTTAGCATCTTCTTTTGCCAAACTACATTCAAATAAATTGATTAATTTATTTGCATATTGAATAAATTTCTGTTCATGTGCAGTAGTGTCTGGATCCAGACTCCAATCGAGTAAAAACTGGATTTGACCATGAAATACCTTTTGATCTGCAATACGTTCTAACTGCTGTTGATTCCAACCTTTAATAATCAATTCAGCCTTATACTTTTCTTCTCGTATTTGCTGAGCAAAGTCTTGACTCATTTTGATATTAAAATCATTAAATACGGCGACACTCTGAATAACATTGTTTAAATCAATTGCCTGCGCCCACTGAGATAAAGCTGCAATACTTTCAACATAATCATTCAAATTATTGTGCACATGATTCATCACAATTCTGCGTGAAATATTAAAATAATCTAAAAATTGTTGGTGATGCTTCGCTAAATCTTCTTGGATTGATTTGATATCCAGATAAGCTTTCTGTTGACAGTAAATAAAGACATTAAAGAGCAAAATATATGCTTGATAAGACTGCTGTAAGACGATTTTTTTATCTTCAAACAGATACGGCTGAATATGATTAAAGATCTGAACATAATCATGTTTTAAAACATAAATAAAATTCATAAAGCCATAGAACTGCTGACAATGTTTCAAATCAAACAGTTCATCATAGCGTTTTACATCTATATATGCCTTTTGTTGCAGATCATGGTTGATGATTTTTCTTAAATCATCAATCAATAAAGCGTGCGGGTTTGTATCCCAATTTTTTTTATCTGCCTGTTGACTCAGCATCAATGCCAGCAAACCGCTGCATGTGACTTTAAAAGATTCATATAAAATATCGTCAATATTTTCTTGATGCTTAGGTTTAAGTGACCAAAATAGATCTGTCCACTGTTGATCTAAACAATGGAAAAAATTTGCAGCAAATTCGCTCGGTATTTTTTGGTTTAACCAAGCTTTAAAGTTCTCAAATTCAGATAAATGCACACCTCGAGCATTCATTTTGATATAAAGTTCATCGCTTAGATTAAAGTCTTTCATCTCTAAAAAATGAAAACTGATGCATAACTCTTGAGTTAATCGCTGCCATAATTGCTCAGCTTGAACATGATTTTTGCTGATTTGCGCTTCAATTTCATCCAGCATGTTTAGCATTCCTTGAATGCTCGGATCATAATCCCAAACTGAAAAATACCATCCCTCATTTTTAATACGCATAGAGATCGTTTTTTGCTGTTTTTGATCGGGTAAACAAATATGGTGATGCTCAATCAGACTTTCTAAAAAATCCCCTGTGCTTTGTCGTGTTTCATAATTAAATTTTTTGAAATAAGCGCGTTGCTCATGATCGACTGACATTTGGAGGCTATACAAATAAAAATGTAATAAAAATAAAGTAGTAAGACGTTGCTGACCATCAAGGATGACCAAATGCCCCTCTTGCTGTGCCCCATAAATAAAATCAAGTTCGAGTTGTGATTGCATGTTTAAATGCTGCAAAATATTTTCAATAAAACTACGTCGAATGATATTTACTTTAGGATGCAGACGACCTTGCGCATAATCCCGTTGAATGACAGGAATTCGAATTGAATATTCAGCAATGAGCGACCAAAAATTGTATTTCATGCTTGTTCACCACTCGCTGCTGTTGTAAATAAATGTTCTTGATAATATTCCCAGCACTGAATTAAGGCTACACGATACGCATTACGATCTTTTTGATTCCAAATGGTAAAATCCTCTACGTCAGGATTAAAATATTTTGCAAATGCCCACTGTGTTGCGATTGGAATAAAACGACGCTCTATTTTTTGTAAATCCATCACCGCTTTACGTTTTTTATAAAAACCTTTATTGCTTAAAACTGAATTATCGCGTTTTTCCAATAAACATAAATTGTCTAATTTATGCGTTCTTTGCTCTATGACGTTTTGTAGATACTGCTGTTGTAACTCAACAGAGCTTTTTAAAGTTTCAGCTGTCTGAACTGCATTCCAAACTTCAAGTGCTTGTGAAATTTGCGCTTTTTGTTCACTCGAAATATCTTGAGCCGTGGTCTGAGCTAAAAGATCCTGTTGTTCTTTATACCAATGCTCTAGATTAATGTCCTTCATGTCACTGTTTTGCGCATGGATATGCTCTAAGCTCCAAATGGTATGTTCTGCATAATAGGACTTAAATGGAAAACGTGTGTTTTGTTGGCGATGTAAATCAAGATTGAGTAGTAAAATCAATGAAATAATCGAGGGGTTATGATCAAGATAATGTAAATCTTCAAATATCAGAGGCTGTTTTGGATCGGTTGATTGGGTTTGTCCAAAGCATTTTCGAATATGCTGCGCGATGATCTGTTTTAATTTAATTTGAAATTCTTCGCGCCCACGTTGACTATCTGCAAGTGTCCAAAGTTCACTAATACTTTTAATTCTTTGACCGATAATGAAGCCAATCAGATGATAGCTTTCATCGTCTGAAAACCATTCATTTAAACGATAAAATCCTTGTTGAAGCTTTTTCCATAGCGCGGTCACGGTCTGATCAGGATTGCTTAACTCTTTTACAAAGTATTGAAAGGTATAATATTCTTGTTTTCTTTGAAGTATCTGCTGATATGACAAGGATTTAGATGCAATAAATTTTCCACTGATTAAATCAAACAAGAGTTCAATTCGGGTATAGATGTTGGTTTGCTGATGTGGTGCAACAAAAGCCCAAAAGTCAGGATTTTGTAGGGTGTGCTCAATCATGTCCCATTGGTTTGCCAACTCAGATTGTCTAATCTTAAACGTTTCTGCGCTAGTGCCTTCTTTTGGCGCTTTAAGTGCATTGAGGAACAAAGCTTTTAATAATTCTGCATTTGTTAGTGCAATTTTACCTTGATTGATCCGTTGAAAAATCGCAATAGATTGTTTTTTATCATCAAGTTCATTGTTTTGACTTTCAGCTTGATACCAAATCACTTTGGTTGCATCTAATAAAGTATTGATCCACTCCTCTCGAATCCCCAGTGCGATTTGCGCTTTGGCTTTAAACCATGCTTGAACTGTTTTATAGGCATTAAAGAAATAATAATTGTCGATATTATTCAGCTCTGGATCATGCTCAACGTATTCATCAAAGGTCGCTTCACTGCGATTTGCCAACTGAAAAATATGCTTATTTAGAAATTGAGTACTTTGCTTACGAGTTTCGTAGCGTAATTCAAAAAATGAACCTTTGGTGAGATAACTCAAGATGATGTAAATGGTAGTTAGACGTTGCTGACCGTCGATCAGTTCAAAATAATCCTGACCATCAATCTGCCTTTTCTTGATCACAATCGGCTGTAAGCAATAATAATCATCTGATTTTTCCTTATCTGTGCCAAATTCATAAATATCGTCTAATAAGGCTTCAACTTGAATACTGCTCCATTTGTATCCACGTTGATAAGCATCGACAAAAAAATGTAGATTGTTTAATTCTTGAATTTTTCTCAGACGTAGTGGCAATTCTTCTTGTTGCTGTATGTACTCTAATTCATGAAATAAAGACTTTAATTTCTGCTCTGCGGTGTCACGTAATGCTGGATTCAGGTCGAGAAAATTTTGCATCTGATTAAACAATGCGATTGAATCCTTCATCAAACTTACCATTTTTGCTGTTATGTTGAGTAAATTATAAATGATGAAAATAAACTGTTGAAAATTATTATAAAAAAATAGCGCCTTGAGACGCTATTCTTTAGTATGAGATACCATGTGTATCCGTTATGGTAATTCATTCACCAAATCTGGATAAATCACCCCATCCACATCCACCTTGGTAGTGTAAACACCATTTTTAAAGTTAAACTCATTGACGTGATAACTAGAGCCATAAATCGAGTCAAAGTTTTGTGATTTCTCAAAAACTTTCTTGTTGGCTGCCAAATCTAATAAATGGGTGCCATCAATGAACTGGGCATATTGAGCTGCATCAAGACCTACACGTTTTGCCATAATGGCTAAAGCATCTGAACGCGTGGCAGGATCATTGATGTATTTCACCGTTTTATCCCAGACTTGAATGATTTTTTTCCATTCTTCTTTGTGCGCAGACAAATGCGTCATATTCACAGTTAATGTGTCATAAATTAGGCCTGGTTTATCTTTCGAAGAATAGATAATTTTTGAGCCTGCAACAGATTTGAGCGCTTGATTTGCCACAGGTTGCCAAACAGCAATAGCAACAACGTCAGGGCTTGAGAACACTTGAGGTAGCTCATTGGTGACAGCATTAATCAGTGTTACATCAGTTTGTGCAATTTGAGCATCATCGAGTGCTGTATTTAATAAGTGATGATCGACCAGACCTTTCTCAACCGCAATTTGTTTGCCCTTCAGATCACTGATCGAGTTAATGCCATTTTTTGCAATAATGACATCATTCCCTGCTGAATAATCCGTTGCCATGACCATAATACCTTTGGTACCACCTGATGCGATGACCAAGTTATCGCCATTGGATACCGATACAGCATCCAATTGATTCGCTGAAAAAGCATTAATCGAAGCTGAATAATCGAACCATTTAAATTCTACGTTTACGCCTGCCTCTTTAAACCAGCCTTTTTCAATCGCTACTTGCCAAGCCACCCAACCTGGCCAGTCGCTATAACCGATCGTAATTGGTTTGGTATTTACACTACCTTCAGCCTTAGCATTCGGTTCAGGAACTTTGGCAGTATTGTCACAACCTGCCAATAAAATTACAGACAGTACAGAGACTGACATCAGTGCTTTTTTGATCATTTTGTGACTTCCCCTATGCATTCACATTTAAATTTAGTATTTGAAAGTTGTTTTGATTTCATAAATTCGCGCCAGCCACCAAAATGAGTAATATCGGTAGCATCTCCAAGCGCATAACCTTCACAAATAAAGCCTTTGACCCATGTGCCATCAATCAGTTGAGCATTACCAATACCCAATGGTGCTGGCACTTCTGCAACAATATCCCCGAACAGTGCACACGGAATGTCCCAGACTTCGACTTCAATCGAAGAACCTTTCTCGTGGTATTGCAGGCCAGGTTTTGGTGGAGTGGTATTTTTTAAAGCGTAGAGTTTGTAATGCGAAGCTGTCCTAGTCTGCTTGATCAGCGTGCCACCACGCGTGGAGAGCTGAAAGTTCAACGGCATACCAGTTAGATGTGCCCCCACCACAGCCAGTTTAATGCTATGACTTGATGAAATTTCCGTGGTTTTTTCATAGCTACGTGCAGAGGTTCCCAGATTTAACTGACTCGCCTGCTGCCATTTTTGCCCAAATTTGGCCAGTGCTTCATCCATCCAGGCGGGTGCAATAAAGGTCACACCGGTTGGCAAACCATCGGCACGGATGCTATTCGGCAATGCCAAAGCTGACAGATCAGCAAAATTGACAAAATTGGTATAAGCGCCCATGTGGCTGTTTTTAACCAGAGGATCTGCTTCTACCTCCGCAATGCGATAAATGGTAGCTGCGGTAGGCACCATCAAGGCATCATAATCCGCCAAAGTATTTTGAATAATACGGCTGAGTCGGGCACGTTCATATTCATCTTGCATGGCATCGACTGCACTAAACTGATCTGCCTGTGCAATGATTTGACCAATCACGGCATGGGTCTGCTCACGTTTCACCATTTTTTCAACAGCACTGGTACGCTCAGCGACCCAAGAGCGGTTATACAGGGCTGATGCCAGTTGCTGAAATGGCGCAAAATCAATCGGCTCTACCGTATAACCCAGGCTTTGTGCACGTGAGATTGCCAGTTGAAATGCTTTTTCAGTTTCGGCATCGCCATAAAATTCCAGCGTATCGGGAATGGCGATTTTTCCTTTGGAAAATTGGCTCGGAACATTCTGAGGATGTGCTCGGGAATAATCATCGCTAGCATCAAAACCTTGCATGATTTGAGCCACCTGCCAGGCATCATCCACCGTCAAAGCAAATACCGAAATCACATCGATACTACGGCAAGCTGGAATCAGACCTGTGGTCGAGAACCAGCCTTTGGTCGGCTTAAGTCCAACAATATTGTTATGTCCTGCCGGAACACGACCCGAACCAGCAGTATCTGTACCCAGTGAAAATGGTACCAAACCATTCGCCACCACCACACTGGAACCCGAACTCGAACCACCACTGATATATTCAGGATTAAAACTATTCTTCACTGCACCGTACGGGGAGCGAACACCCACCAGTCCTGTTGCAAACTGATCCAGATTGGTTTTACCCACAACAATCGCACCGGCAGCTTTGAGTTTGGTGATTACTGTTGCATCAGAAGTTGCTAGATAAGCTGCTTCTTTGCATGCCGCTGTGGTATAGAAGCCTGCAACATCGATATTGTCCTTGACTGCAAATGGCACTCCATAAAGTGGCAAGTTTTCAATATCTGCACCTGTCAATGCATCAATTTGTGCCTGTAATTGTTCTGTTGTCGCAATTGAAATCCAGGCATGATCATCATTCTTAAACTCGGCAACATACTGAATTAGGTCACTGAGCTGGATATTGTTATTCTGGTAAGCGTGTAGCCAGTCCTGTACTGTCCATAAGTCTTGCACAGCTGTTCTCCTTAAGTGTGTTCGGTATTTTGTGGAATAGGCGGCATGACAGCATCCATCAATTCGAGGTGCCCTTTAATTACGCCTTTAAGTGCAATAAATTGTTCGCTAATTTCTTTCAGATCACTGCTTGCACCCTGCATCAACATAACTTGCAAGATTTTTTCATCGGCCAGTTGGATATGCAGTGAATTGATCACTTGCGCCAGATACTGTTGTTGCAGATCGACCAGCTGACTGCGCAGTGGTTTCAGGCTGACGTCATAGAGCAAGGTCAGTGTGCCGACCATGACTTCATCACGAATCGCTAATTCATCAATCAGGTGACGATTAATCATGTCGACAATGGCCTGTGAGCGACTTTCATAGTGCTGCTCGACAATTTTTTGATCCATGGCTTGTAAGGTAGTTTCTGGCACGGTGATACTGATCCGTGCCAATTTTTGTTTAGGCACGCTGTTTATCCTTCGGCTGAACATGAGCAGATTGTTTAATGTGGAATCCAGCACGAATACTTAAAAGCTCGACTAGAAAGTAAAGCCACGGATGCATTTTTTTATTTGATGTCGGATTGTTCATGTGCATCTCCTCAAGGTATTACAAAACCATAATTTCGTATTACTTTGAAAATGCAGAAAACGTGCCAAGTATTATTTATTAAGATGCGGTAAATAAAATTGCGTAAATGGGCAAAAAAAAGCCCCATAACATTGAGATGGGGCTTGTTCTAAAGCAAAAGTAAGTTGAGTATTTCATCAGTTTATTCCATTTTTATTGCTCATGTCCTCGCTATTTTTTTTATACATGAATGGTTAACTGATGCGTTTGATTGAGTGACCAACTGTATTGCTCTCCTCTATTTATGCTGTATTTATATATAAGCATAGAGCATGCCAAAAGATAAAATCGCGTACATTTTAAGCTAAATGCCTGAAAAATTGATCACATAGCGATAGTAGGAAAAAACAAGGATAATTGGCTTTTATGAAGTATGGCTAAAAAATAGACCATTTTGCACCATTGGGGTTCAGTATGTGCATCAAAGTGTGGCTATATTTTATTCTGGCTTGGTTAAGGATTAGTGCTGTAAATTTACAGTCTAAAAAAAAGTATCATTAACAGTGCGGCCAACCTACACACGTGCTGCTATAGGTTAAGGTCTACTAGATTTAAAAAAATAAATAAAATTTTGCTTTATTTTTGAATTCGCAGATTCAAATCCCAAGTGCAACACATTTGTAGTCAGTTGAAAAAGTTAGGTGTATTCATAGAATCATTAGACTTTTTCAACTCGCAATTGGAAAGCACACAATGAAGAAATACACCCAACTCTCTCAAGATGAAAG
>RRZU013268113.1_pt1 | contig 18851 bp, 16 predicted proteins | sample 2165561 | NCBI WGS metagenome assembly RRZU01 (sample SAMN10456909, study PRJNA506462) | wastewater metagenome | isolation source: wastewater sludge | place: USA: Moscow, Idaho | reverse complement strand
TAGCCGTTAAATCATTTCGCAATCTTTTTATATTTCATGCGTTTTGGCTCGGCATCTGCCCCCAGTTGTTTTTTGCGATACGCTTCAAACTCCGAGTAATTACCATCAAACCAAATCGGACCCTCATCCTCAAACGCCAAAATATGGCTGGCAGTACGGTCAAGGTACCAGCGGTCATGTGACACCACCATCACTGTACCAGGGAACACTTCCACCGCATCTTCAAGTGCGCGCAACGTCTCGACATCAAGGTCATTCGATGGCTCATCCAGCAGCAGCACGTTTGCCCCTTGCTTTAAGGTTTTGGCAAGTTGCAGACGGTTACGCTCACCGCCCGACAGGCTACCGACCAGTTTTTGTTGGTCTTGACCCTTGAAGTTGAAACGTCCGATATAAGCACGGCTAGGCGTGGTGTATTCGCCCACAGTAATCATATCAAGACCGTCTGAGACTTCTTCCCATACGGTTTTTTTGTCGTCAAGCTCATCACGCACCTGTCCGACATACGCAACTTTCACCGATTCGCCCACTTCTACCGTGCCCGTATCTGGCTTGTCTTTGCCAGTAATCATGTTAAACAGCGTGGTTTTACCCGCGCCATTGGGTCCGATAATCCCCACAATCGCCATGGGTGGCACCGTGAATGATAGGTTTTCATATAGCAAACGATCACCAAATGATTTTGAGATATTGTTGACTTCAATGACTTTATTGCCCAAACGCGACCCTGGTGGAATGTAAATTTCGGCAGTTTCGTTACGCTGCTGGAATTCTTTGGAGTTTAACTCCTCAAAACGTTGCAAGCGAGATTTTGATTTGGCTTGTTGACCTTTTTGGTTTTTTCGCACCCATTCAAGCTCTTGTTTGAGCGCTTTGGCGAAGGCTTCTTCTTGTTTTTGTTCTTGCTCTAGGCGTTTATTTTTTTGCTCAAGCCATTCGGTGTAGTTACCTTGGTAAGGGTAGCCATAGCCACGGTCAAGCTCCAAAATCCACTCTACCACATTATCAAGGAAATAGCGGTCATGGGTAATCGCTACAATAGTGCCGCTATAGTCTTTTAAGAAATGCTCAAGCCAAGCGACTGATTCGGCATCCAAGTGGTTGGTGGGTTCATCAAGGAGTAGCATGTCGGGTTTGGATAACAACAGACGGCACAGCGCCACGCGGCGTTTTTCACCGCCCGATAGCTTGGACACATCGGCATCCCACGCGGGTAGGCGCAGCGCATCGGCGGCTTTTTCTAGTTGGTTGTTAAGGTTGTGGGCGTCCCACGCTTGGATGATGTCTTCCATCTTGCCTTGTTCGGCGGCAAGTTTGTCAAAGTCGGCATCGGGCAGGGCGTATTCGCCGTAGATTTCATCAAGGCGCGCCAAGGCGTCTAGGGCTTCACGCACGCCGTCTTCCACGTTGCCGCGCACGTCTTTGGCAGGGTCTAGCTGCGGTTCTTGGGCAAGGTAGCCAATCTTGATACCCGTTTGTGCGCGCGCTTCGCCATTAAACTCGGTATCCACGCCTGCCATGATTTTGAGCAAGGTTGATTTACCCGCACCGTTGAGACCCAGTACGCCGATTTTTGCACCTGGGAAAAAAGACAGGCTGATGTCTTTTAAAATTTCCCGTTTGGGTGGAACAATTTTTGATACCTTGTTCATGGTATAAATATATTGAGCCATGATTTACCTAATGTTTTACGTTGAAGTAGGGGCATATGCAATACGCCCAAGTGATTGAACTACCCTAAAAACTTAACCGTTTATTATCGCATTGTTAAAGGGTAGGGGCAAGGTAAAAGCCTAGGGAAAAATGATTTGCAAACGCGATACCGAATCTTTCATAACTTTTACAAGATACCATCAGGTGCTGTGTTACCATCATGTGACCCATCTGTATAAAACAAGGAAAAAATGATGTCAAACACCCAAATAGCCATTACGCACAACCCACAAGCCCAGCGTTTTGAAACCACCGTTGATGGTACGACCGCTTATTTAAGCTATCAAGTCCAAGGCGATAAACTGGTATATGACCATACCATTGTGCCCAGTGCCATTGGCGGTCGTGGCATTGCAGGGGAGCTCACCAAACACGCGTTAGACTATGCCCGTGAACAAGGCAAAAAGGTGGCACCTGCGTGCTCATACGTGGCAAGTTATATGCAAAAACACCCAGAATATGCCGACATCAAAGCCTAATACCGCTTATCACCTATTTTTATCATCTGAGAATATTTATTAAAAGTCACATTCAATAAAAAACCACATGTCTGACAATGTGGTTTTTTAATCAGCAAAAGCAGGTTATTTTTTCTTGGTAGGTCCAAGTAGCATGCCCATTTGCCGCCCTTCTACCTTAGGTGCTTGTTCAACGTTACCAATATCGGTAATGTCGGCAATCACTTTTTCAAGCTGCTGCAGGCCAATTTGTTGGTGCGCCATTTCGCGTCCACGGAAGCGAATGGTGACTTTGACTTTGTCTTGGTCTTCCAAGAATTCACGGATTTTACGCAGTTTGACTTGGTAGTCGGCTTCTTCCGTGCCAGGACGCAGTTTGATTTCTTTCAATTGCGTCTGTTTTTGGTTTTTCTTGGCTTCTTTGGCTTTTTGTTTTTGGTCATACAGATATTTTCTGTAGTCCATCACTTTGGCAACAGGTGGCTGAGCGTCTGGTACTATTTCGACCAAATCCAACTCAGCATCACGGGCGGCTTGTAGAGCCGTTTTAATATCCACAACACCAACTTGTTCGCCGTCTTCTTTGACTAGGCGTACCTCTTTGGCACGAATTTCCTCGTTGATGTCTAAACGATTTGAACTCTTAATAATACTTACTCCTACGCTGTTTTTGATATAACGCGCCCTTTTTGAGCGGTTGCTTGGTTCACCAATTCAATAAATGCCTCGGCACTCATGACGCCAAGGTTCTCGCCTTCACGCGTGCGGACGTTGACTTGGTTACTTTCTACTTCTTTGTCACCCATGACAATCATATAAGGAATGCGTTCTAGGGTGCGCTCTCTAATTTTAAAGCCAATTTTCTCATTACGCAAATCGGTGATGACGCGTAAGCCTGCCGCATTGAGCTGCTCAGCAATCGCTTGGCAGGCATCGGCTTGGTTGTCGGTGATATTCATCACCACCACTTGGGTAGGCGCAAGCCACACAGGCATCCAGCCAGCATAATGCTCAAGCAGCATACCCAAGAAGCGCTCAAACGAGCCCAAAATGGCGCGGTGGAGCATCACAGGCACTTCGCGGTCGCCTTTTTCGTTGACAAACTCCGCACCAAGACGTTCTGGCATGTTAAAGTCAACTTGAATCGTACCACATTGCCATACCCGACCCAAACAGTCTTTTAGGCTAAATTCAATTTTAGGCCCATAAAACGCACCTTCGCCTGGCAAATACTGCCAGTCAAGCCCTGCACTATCTAAGGCATCGGCTAAGGCTTTTTCTGAGATGTCCCAAACTTCATCACTGCCCACGCGTTTTTCGGGGCGTGTGGAGAGTTTCATTTGGATATCATTAAAGCCAAAGTCATCATATACCGCTAAGGTCAATTTGATAAAGTCGGCGACTTCTTGCTGAATCTGCGCTTGGCTGCAAAAAATATGGGCATCATCTTGCACAAAACCGCGCACGCGCATCAAGCCATGTAGTGACCCCGACGGCTCATTACGGTGACAAGAGCCAAACTCAGCAAGGCGCAGTGGCAAGTCACGGTAGGATTTTAAGCCTTGGTTAAACACTTGGATATGACAAGGGCAGTTCATCGGTTTGATGGCAAAGTCACGGCTTTCTGATGCCGTGGTGAACATATTGGTAGCATAGTTGCCCCAATGCCCTGATTTTTCCCAAAGACTGCGGTCAACCACTTGCGGGGTTTTGATTTCTTGATAGCCGTGGTCTTTTTGTACCTTGCGCATATATTGCTCAAGGATTTGGTACATGGTCCAGCCATTGGCATGCCAAAATACCATACCAGGGGCTTCTTCTTGCATGTGAAATAGATCAAGCGCTTTGCCGATTTTGCGGTGGTCACGTTTTTCGGCTTCTTCAATGCGCTGGATATAGGCTTTAAGCTCTTTTTTATCTGCCCATGCGGTGCCATATATACGCTGTAATTGCTCGTTTTTGGCATCGCCGCGCCAGTACGCGCCGCTCATTTTGGTGAGTTTAAAGGCTTTTAGAAATCGGGTATTGGGGACGTGTGGTCCGCGGCACATGTCGATGTATTCTTGGTGATAGTATAGCCCCATGCTTTTTTCATCAGGCATGTCTTCAACCAAGCGAATTTTGTAGTCTTCACCGCGTGCTTTAAATATTGCTAGCACCTCATCGCGTGGCGTGACTTTTTTGATGACATCGTAATCTTGGTTAATCAATTGGGTCATGCGCGCTTCAATTTTTGCCATATCATCGGGCGTAAACGGGCGCTCGCTATAGATGTCATAATAAAAGCCATCTTCAATGACAGGCCCAATTACCATCTTAACGTCAGGATACAATTGCTTGACCGCATGACCTAATAAGTGGGCGGTCGAGTGGCGAATGATTTCCACCCCTTCGCTGTCTTTGGGGGTGATAATTTGGACGGTAGCGTCATGCGTAATGGGGTCGCATGCATCGACCAATTGACCGTTGACACGTCCTGCCACGGTGGCTTTGGCAAGCCCTGCACCGATGCTTTGCGCCACTTCCATCACAGAAGTTTGCCCGTCAAATTGTTTGATATCGCCGTTGGGTAGGGTAATGGCTACCATAATTGCTCCTGTTGTCCTTTGGCAGTGATGACCGGCACTATCGGTCATATAACCGTGAGAGATGGGAATAAAAAATTAGGAATATTGTTGGGAATGCTAAACTTACTGTGCTTGGCTCTGCAACAAAACCCTATGTAAAAGTTACGTTTTAAAAAGCGTAAATGCCGTATTATAGCAAATTTCGCGTATGAAACAAAGGCGCTAACATAAAGAAACATGAATAGATTAACGCCATCTGTGTCTTTGATCTGACCACCCCAAAAAGTGGCAATTCTTGCAGCGTTAGGTTGCTATGTTTGCTAATAGGGTGTCACAAATATTTTATCATCATCAAGAGAGCTTTGTATGTCAGTCGATTTTTCCAACACCTTAATTGTAGCTGTTTCTGCCACGGCATTGTTTGATTTATCGGAGTCTGAGCAGTTTTTTCAAACCGCACTGAGCGATGACCCTGATACCGCGGTTGATAAGTTTCGCCGTTATATGATTGAACGAGAAAATGACCCGCTACAAACAGGCACGGGCTATCCACTGATTAAAGCGCTACTTAATTTAAACCGTCATCTGCCGCAGACTGAAACGTTAAATGAGGTAATGACGCCCATGGTGGAGGTGGTGATTATGTCTAAAAATAGCCCAGATACAGGGATTCAAGTGCTTAACGCCATCCGCTCATACGGATTGCCCATTACCCGCTCTGCCTTTACCTCAGGGGAGGGGGTGGCAGATTATGTGTCTGATTTTAAGGTGGATTTATTTTTGACCACCAATCATGACGATGCCCAGCAAGTGACGGATGCGGGCGTGTGTGCCTGCGCAATTTTGGATGCACCGCCCATTGATATGAAAGAACTGGATACCGAGCAGCTGCGTATCGCCTTTGACGGTGATGCGGTACTGTTTGATGAGGCAGGCGAGTTATTATCACAAACCAAAGGGCTCAAAGCCTTTCATGACTATGAAGCCAAAATGACTGATATTCCCATGAACAAGGGCCCTTATGCTGATTTTTTGATAAAACTCTCCAAACTACAACAACGCTTGCCCTCTAAACCCAAACATCCGCCTATACAAATTGCCCTAGTGACAGCACGCAATGCGCCTGCCGATTTACGAGCGATTAAGACTTTGCGGGAGTGGGGGGTAAGTGTGGATTTGGCATTTTTTTTGGGAGGATTGGATAAAAAACACGTGCTACAAACCTTCGCCCCACATATCTTCTTTGACGATTCTATCAATAACTATGAATCTGCCAAGAATGTGGTGCCGTCTGGCTTAGTGCCTTATCGCTCAAAATCAAAACTGTATACCAAAAAATCTGACAATGTCGCCAGTAACCATGCCGCCAATACCAATTTTGTCAAAATTCATCCCTAAACTTGATGGGCGCTGACCAAAAAAATACCGCTTATGGTTAAGCGGTATTTTTTTATGGGGATTATCAATTAGTGATCAGAAGCGCCTTCTGCACCGATACCTGTTAACGAACGCACGTACTGGGCGTCATAACCTGCTTTATCAAGGGCAGCACGGGGTGAGTTGTCGGTGATAGAACCAATCCACGCCATCAAGAATGCCACAGGCATACTAAATAACGCCACGTTTTTGTAAGGGAATGCAGGGGTTTCATGGTGCATAATATCCACCCAAACCGCAGGACCCAAGACGATTAACACCACCGCCATAATCAGACCTGAAAAACCACCAATCACCGCGCCACGCGTGGTCAAGCCTTTCCAGAACATCGCCAAGAATAAGATAGGGAAGTTGGCAGATGCCGCTACCGCAAATACTAAACTTGCAATAAACGCCAAGTTTTGTTTTTCAAAGATAATACCAAGTACCATAGCAAGCACACTAAGTACAAATACGGTGATACGTGAAGCGCGCATTTCTTCTGCATGGGTGCTACGACCTTTTTTAATCACACTGGCGTACAAGTCATGACTGACCGCAGACGCGCCTGATAGGGTCAAACCTGCAACAACCGCTAGGATGGTTGCGAATGCAACGGCAGAGATAAAGCCTAAAAACAAGTTACCACCAACTGCATGTGATAAATGAATCGCCGCCATGTTGGCACCACCGATTAACTCAACTTTGCTCACGCCATCTTTCACAATCGTGGTGAAATAGTCGGGATGTTCAGCGAGGATCACGATAGCACCCAAACCGATAATAACGATTAAGAAAAACACATAAGAAATACAGCTGGCTGCCACCAGTACAGATTTACGTGCTGCTTTTGCGTCAGGCACAGTGAAAAAACGCATTAATACGTGCGGCAAACCTGCAGTACCAAATAATAGACCAATACCCAAAGAAACCGCTTCAATCGGATTATTCACCAGTTTACCAGGTGCTAAAATTGCCTCATGTTTACTGTGAACCGCAACCGCTTGTTTAAATAAGTTGTCAAAACTAAAGCCAACATGGTTCATAACCATTAAGGCCATAAAAGTCGCGCCTGACATCAATAAAATGGCTTTGATAATCTGTACCCATGTGGTGGCAAGCATACCGCCAAACAATACATAAATCATCATCAAAATGCCCACTGTTAAGACGGCATAGGCATAATCTAGCCCAAACAATAACTGAATTAATTTACCCGCACCCACCATTTGGGCAATTAGGTATAAAGAAACAACTACTAAGGTACCCGATGCCGCAAAAATACGCACAGGCGTTTGTTGGAATCGATAAGACGCTACGTCTGCAAAGGTAAACTTACCTAGATTGCGTAAACGCTCTGCAATTAAGAACAGAATAATAGGCCAGCCAATCAAAAATGCCAGTGTATAGATCATGCCGTCAAAGCCCACCGTAAACACCATACTTGATAGACCGAGGAAGGTGACCGCAGACATATAGTCACCTGCGATAGCAATACCATTTTTGGTGCCTGAAATGCCACCACCCGCCGTATAAAAGTCACTGGCAGTTTTGTTTTGTTTGGATGCCCAATAAGTGATCCCCAGGGTTGCAACCACGAAAATCAAAAACATGATAATCGCTGAAATGTTTAGCGGTTGTTTTTTTACTTCACCGTCTAATGCCCCAGCTGCCCATGCTGGCATCTGAGCCATTAGACCCATTAATGTCAAGCTTGCGGCAGTTGAAATTTTGCCCACCCGCTTTGCAACGCCCTTATATTTTTGTTGTAACATGCCACCCTCCATGGTGTCAAAAAATCAATTAAAAAGGTTGATACCGAGCACAATCCCTGTGCGGCTACACCTTGCCACTACTGATGTCATCAATAACTTTTCGAGTCAAACTATCAAACTCACCGTTGGCTTTACTGATATAAATTGCAGTGATAACAGGAACAAAAATCATGATAGCGGTGGCGATATAAAAACCAACGGGCGCTGATGCACCCGCTGAGATAGGGGCAGCAAACATGGCAGGATCAAAACCAACTAACAACAAAAATCCAAACCAAACAATTAACGTAATCAGTGAAAACATGATGCCAAGGCTGGTTTTCTTTTTTGCCATGGTTTGAAATTCAGGATTATTTAGGATACGTTGTACTTGCGCTTCATCCATGATACCTCTCCTTGTAAATGAATGAAAAGACAGCATGACACTGGTTTTACCCATGTAACATGGTGCCAAATTAGATGAAGAAGAGAGAATGAGTCAAAATAACTAACGATCAGCTGAGCCCTGCAAATCCACTATGCCAAATCGGATCAATTGTGTTTGTTATTTTCTTAAATGATACAATCAATCTCATCTTCCTGATTAACTACTATTATTAAATGAAAGTAACAAAAAAATCTAGCATTTTTTTACAAAAAAACAAAAAACTTTGCCAACTTGGGTAACCAAGTCCCTATTTTTAGTAATTATAAAGAAACAATGTTGAAAAATTGAGCCTAGCAAGCGCTCAAACTAGCCGTTTTAGACCTTAATTTGATGCTATACCAATGCAAAAAAATAGTTACCCTTTACTTTAAACGCAAACTAATGCTGTAGAGCATCGAGTACGCTGGCATGGTGAAAGGTAAAGCCGTTATTGGTTAACGCTGTTGGCACAACTTTTTGACCATCTAGCAGTAAGGTTGACATCTCGCCAAACATCGCCTTGACCACACAGGCAGGCATGGTCATGACGGTGGGACGGTGTAACCAGTCGCCCATTGCCGTGGTGAATTTGGCATTGGTCACAGGGTCGGGGTGGGTGAGATTATAAATTTTCTGATAGGGCAGAGATTGTGCCAAATTTTGTGCAATGATAAACACCACCGCCCGTACCCAGTCATCACGGCTTATCCAACTCATGATTTGCTTGCCATCGCCCAATTTGCCACCACCGCCCAATTTAAACGGGGTCACCAATCTAGCCACCATGCCACCATCGGGGGCAATCACCACGCCTGTGCGAATAATAGCCACGGGCACTATATCACCCACTGACTTTGCCAAGGTTTCCCAGCGATCACACAGTTCATGGGCAAAGTCGGTTTTGACCACAGGGCTGGTCTCATCAAGGGATTGGTGGTCAGTTGTGCTTTGAGTGCCATACCAACCAATCGCCGACCCGCTAATCAGCAGTTTGGGTTTGATGGGGATGCGCTTGATATAATCGACCACGGCTTGGGTGGGTTTGAGTCGGCTGTCAAAAAGCTGTTGTTTACGTTCGTCTGTCCAGCGACTGTCGGCAATGCCTGCCCCTGCAAGGTTGATGATGATGTCATACTGTTCGGTGGTGGTGGCTAGTTCGTCATAGCCAATCACCTCATTGGCGATGTTTTTCGTTTTTTCTTTGCTAGGTGAGCGAGATACCCAAACCACGCTATTTTTTTCATGATTAAATGGTTGATTTTGCAAGGCTTTGGTTAATGATGTGCCTAAAAATCCCGAACCGCCTGTGATTAAAATTTTCATATTACATTTTCCTTTTTTTATTAAAACTGAAATTTAGGGTTAAAATTTTTAGCTTTTTGGTAAAACAAACTGTCCAACAATTACGCTACTTAAACCACCCGTTATGCCAAAAAGAATCATAGAATTAGCCATTACAATCACTGTGCCTAGATTAGGATTATTAAAAAGTTTGAAATCTGACAAAACTAAGTTAATCAAAAAAACGAACAATACTGTTATCAAGAATCCAATTGCAAAAACATGAAAATATGAAGACAAATTTTTTCTAAAAAATCGTAACTTGGTAATCGCACACCCTGTTAGCAACGCTGGTATCATGCCTACAATTATTCCCAAGATTACGAGTGAGAAAAAGCCTCTAATTAAAGTAATACTGTCGATTTGAAAAGGGATAGAAGGTACTATGGAATTTGGTGAAATTAAGTCAAAGATTTTGAATAAACCAACTAATATAAAACCACCAAGTGGTCCACCCAATAAGGCATAGCTTAAAATCACTTTTCCAGTCGGATAATTGTAAAATTCCATTTTTTACTCAACTCATTTCAAAAACTTTTGAATTGTTGCCCCAAGTTTTAGGATACGATTGAGCGTGGTGGTAGAAAGTTTTAACATCTCATTTGCCCAAGTGGTGAGTGTATCGACAAATTGATGGGTGTCTTTGATACGCTGCCGAACTTCTTGATGCTCTTGGGCAAACTCAGCTGACTTCATCAACTCATCCAAAAAACTCACCGTAGGGGCAAGCTCTCGGCGGTAGCGTTCTTCCACAATCACCTTGGCAAGCTCCCACACATCGGTGCCCGTGGTAAAATAATCGCGCCGATCCCCCATCACATGCACAGTCTGCACCAGATTGAGGCTTTGCAGTTCTTTGATGCTGTTGCTCACATTGGAGCGAGCCACGCCCAGCGTATCTACCAATTCTTCGGCATGCATGGGCTTGCCAACCAAATACAGCAGGGCGTGAATCTGTGCCACGGTGCGATTGACGCCCCATTTATTGCCCATCTCGCCCCAATGCAGAACAAATTTTTCGGTGGTAGGCGTCAGTTTCATAATATCCCCTTCTATTGTCCTAGCCAAAAACACACTTTTACAAGTGTCTCTTTAGCAAGACCATTTTAACCAAACACTTTTAAAAATTTTCTAGTACGCCTAGTTTGCTACTTTCTTATATTTCTGTCAATACAGAAATTAATAAAATAAAAAAACACAAAACCTAGACACGCATACCATTCGATGATTTTGACTTATCAGACCACGGTATTCCCCCAAGATTTATCCATAAATATGCTAACATGATAAATCGTTGCCAAAAATAAGTGGGTCAGGTGAGTAGCAAAAACCCTGTTCAGCTATGTATGACCCATGTATCTACCCATAAATACTGTAAATAATACTGTAAGGAAACATCATGCCTAACCAAGTACCCAATTTTGATAAAGTCATCTACCGTGTGGACAACGGCATTGCCACCATCAGCCTAAACGACCCCGCATCGCTCAACGCGCTAGATAGCGTGATGAAAGGTGAGCTACTCCAAGCCCTAACTGTGGCAGAGTATGACGCGCGTGCCAAAGTCATCGTGCTAACAGGCGAGGGCAAAGGGTTTTCAAGTGGGGGTGATATCCGAGAAATGCTGGGTTCAACCGAAAGCCGTGACGCTGTGCTCAATATGGCGCGAGGCTTGACCGCAGGGGTGGGCGATATCACTCGCAAAATCCGCAAAATCAGCAAGCCTGTGATTGCTCGTATCAATGGCGCGTGTGCAGGGGCAGGCATGAATATTGCCTTGGCGTGTGATTTTCGGGTAGCCACAGACAACGCCAAATTCTTACAAGCCTTTGTCAATATTGGACTGGTGCCTGATGCAGGCGGTATTTATCTGTTAACCCAGCTGATTGGGGCTGCCAAAGCCACAGAACTGGTCATGCTCGGTGAACAGCTCACCGCCGCCAAAGCCCAAGATTTGGGACTTATCAATGCGGTAGTGAGTGTTGATGAACTGGATGCGGCAGTGGCAAAATTGACCGACCGTTTGACCAGCCTGCCAAGTCTGGCACTGGCAGCCATGAAGCAGTCTATCAACCAAGTGGCGTATGCAGGGCTAGATATTGCCCTTGACCAAGAAGTCATCTATCAAATGCAGATGGCGTTGACCGAAGACTTTAAAGAGGGTGTGACCGCGTTTATGCAAAAACGCCCTGCCCAGTTTAAGGGTTGTTAATTGCCGCATGTGTATTGTCGCCATTGCTTGGCAATTATTTGACGCCATGCCGCTGGTCTTGTTATCAAACCGCGATGAGTTTGTGCATCGTCCCACACGTGCCTTACAAACATGGCAGTTGCCAAATGGGCAAAAAATTGTGGCAGGGCAAGATGAGCAAGCAGGCGGTACTTGGCTCGGCATCAACCCAAATAACGGGCGTTGGGGGGTGGTTTTAAATTACCGCGAGATTGTAAAAGATAAGCCAAATTTTGTAACATCCCGTGGCGAATTAATCATTGATTATATTGGTAGTGAATTGTCACCCCTTGAGTTTGCCAGAACCATTCATTTGCCCTGTTATGATGGGTTTAATCTGGTGATAGGCGACAGGCGGCAGGCGGTCATGCTCAACAACAAAGGCTATGGCATCGAGGTGTTAGCCAAAGGGCTGTATGTACTGTCCAATGGACAGCCAAATAGTGACTGGTTCAAAACCGACAAACTGCGCAGACGGGTAAGGCAAGAAATATTGCCTTTAATCGCAGAACATCAAGACTGGCAAGCACTCGCCTTTGAAATCTTGCACGATACTGAGCAAGCGCCTATAGCGCAGTTACCGCACACAGGGTTGAGCCGTGAAGCAGAACTGGCATTGTCCTCTATTTTTATTCCCACTCATCGGCTTGGTACGCTATTTGGCGGCGCCTATGGTACACGCATCAGTAGCCTGTTGACCATCACGCCAACAGGCTTTGCAATGCTAGAAAAATCGATACTAGACGGCAAAACAGTGCGTATCTTTGCACCCTTCGCCAGTTAATTTAGCTGCCCAAACAATATCATCAGCTCGGTATCGAGTTTGGCGACATCAAGGGTTAGCGAATCATCCAAAAATATCACTTCAATACGGTTATCGGTTTGGGGCTCACAGCCAATCAAATCAAGCGAATCTGGGGTAAAATTCATGGCTTGCCATGCTGATGGCTTGCCATGAATCACGCTTTTGATACGCTGCCAGTGCGGCATCGCCAATAGCCAATCCATCAGTACCGTTATATCGACCTGCCAATCAGCAGGTAGCCGCCAGCCTATGATTTGATAGCCATTTTGCACATCATGATAGCGAAATGGCAAGGTTTGGTCGGCCGCAGCGTCCATGTCCTGTTGCATAGGGTTGGCGCTTGCGGGTGATAGCCGCGTGGGTGAGCGTACCGCAGCACCCATTAAGCTAAATGCCTGATAATGCTGACGATTGGCTAATACCGCACTGGGTGCTTGCAGGGCGTGTTGGAGTTTGCCCAAATTATCCTCATCAAAGCGGTGACTTGACTGCCAAATTAATGCCGCGTGTGGGTTTAGTGCCTGTATCCAGCTGGCAAGGGCGGCTTGCTGTGAGTCATCTAGCCCGTCAAAGCGATTAATCACCACCACATCACAAAACCGCACATGCGACTGATAACCTTCATTGTCGCGGTAGCGCGCATCTTGCCAGTGGCGTGCATTGACAATGCTAATGGCGGATTTAAGTGACAACGCAGTCTGCCAATGCGGCGCTGATAGCTGCTCAATCAGCTCTTTGGGGTGGGCAAGCCCTGTCGGCTCTATCCATAGTCGGTCGGGCTTATACTCAGAGGTCAGCCTTGCCAGTGCAATTTGTAGCGGTAGCTGCGAGGTGCAGCAGATACAGCCACCTGATACTTGGCGTATGGCTAAGGGATGCTCAGGGTTATTGGCAAACAGCTTTTCATCCACGCCAATTTGCCCTGCTTCATTCACAAGGATTGCCCATTTTTCTTGATTTTGAAAATGAGCAATACACGCATTGATAAAACTGGTTTTGCCAGCGCCTAAAAAGCCCATCACTAGATGACAGGCTGTATTTAAAATAAGTTGATTTGCCATAAAAAAATTTAACTCTCTGCCCCATCGGGTACAAACACATAACCCACGCCCCATACCGTTTGGATATAACGCGCTTGCGAGGGATTGTCTTCAATCAAGCGGCGTAACCGCGATACTTGCACGTCAATAGAACGCTCCATCGCGCCCCACTCACGTCCTCGTGCCAAATTCATCAGTTTATCACGGGTCAATGGCTCACGCGGATGCTGCACCAAGGCTTTCAGGACACTAAACTCCCCCGTGGTTAACGTGACGATGTTACCATCGCGTTTTAGGGTACGGGTTGATAAATCAAGCGTCCATGAGCCAAACTCCACCACTTCCATTTGCTGACTGGGCGCGCCAGGTAGCTCTCGGCTTTGGCGGCGCAGTACCGCTTTGATACGCGCTAGCAATTCTTTGGGGTTAAATGGTTTTGGCAGATAATCATCCGCCCCTGCCTCCAGCCCTGCAATACGGTCAGCATCTGAGCCTTTGGCGGTGAGCATGATGATGGGGATATCCGAATTTTCTGCGCGCAAGCGATGGCAAATACTAATGCCATCTTCATTGGGTAGCATCAAATCTAGTACAATCAGCGAGAATAGCTCACGCTGCATCAGTTTATCCATTTGGCTGCCATCATGCGCGGTACGTACAATATAGCCATCATCTTCCAAAAAACGCTGCAATAATGTACGTAGCCTTGCATCATCATCCACCACCAAAATACGCTGATTAATATCTTGATGGGTGGATTGGGTGCTTGAAGGTTCACTGGTTACAATATCATCATTCATTTGTCATATTCCTCATTTTTATCGTCAATATTCCTATCATTGGACGCCCAAATTTTATCATCATCTACTAGTGAACACCTACCGAATATCAAAAAAGGTGTTTTGTTTGGGTTGCTTTCCTTGTTACCCCTATGTTTTAAATTTATGTCATAAATCTATGTCACAGTATAACGGTATTTGGCGCTTGATATGTCATTATTAAAGCAAATTTGCGCAAGGTTTGCTGTAGTGATTTTGCTACTTAGTCACTTTTTGTTGGATAATTACAGGGGTTATCTGGATTGGCTAATCAAAATCATGCAATATCACAGTTGGGCGAACCACAGTTTGGATAAATCACACCCCCTGAAAGCCATTTTTAGACCTAACCACGGCTAAAGAAGGCTATTTTACTAAAAATTTTTTTAGTTTACGTACAAATTTATTTTAATAACGCAAAAAATCGGTAAACTTTTTTGTTAAAAACGGCTTTACCTATTATCTTTTTGTATTGTTTTGTTATAATGCGTCAACTCTTATACCAAGTATACGACGTATATGACGAGTTCATCCTTATAAAGTACTAGGCAATATTATGACTACAAACGTTACCGCTATTGCTGCTAATCCAGCCTTAGATGTCCTATCTGAACAAGTACAGCAAGCCATTTATCAAAAGTTAGCAAATAATCTTGGTATCAAACTCAATCAAATGATTGCATTTGTCAAACTTTATGACGATGGTGCCACCATTCCTTTTATCGCGCGGTATCGTAAAGACCAAACGGGCGGGCTTGATGATGTGCAATTGCGCCAGCTTGAAAAATCCCTAAACTATGAACGGGATATGGCAACTCGCCGTCAAAAAATTATTGAACTACTCACTTCACAAAACAAACTGACCGATGAACTGAGTCAACGCATCAACCAAGCGGCATCAAAGCTTGAACTAGAAGATATTTATCTACCGTACCGCCCGCGCCGCCGCTCACTGGCCACCCAAGCGCGTGAGGCAGGACTTGAGCCAATCGCCATGGCTGTCCTACAAAATGCGATTGCGCCTGAACAGGCACTGGCTGATTACCACGCCCCAGCGCCCACAACCAATGAGAGTGGCGAGCTTGTGCCTGCGATTTTTGCCGACTATGACAAACAATTAAGCGGTGTGGGTGCCATCATTGTGGATGAATGGACACAACGCCTTGATTTACTAGACAAATTGCGCGTCGGTTTTGGCAAAACTGCCCAAATCCATAGCCGCTTGGTGGGTGAAGAAAAGCGCGAAGTGGGCGAAAAATACAAAGATTATTTTGATCACAGTGAAAGCCTAGCGCGGCTACCCAACCACCGCTTACTGGCGATGCTGCGGGGTCGCCAAGACAATGTGCTCACCCTCGCCATTGAAGGCGAAGATACGCCATTTATTGAACAAATTACGCATGAACTACAACTATCAAGCATAGAACCAGCGGCACGCCAAATGTTCTTGGCTACCCTTGCCAAAAAACTTTGGTCAGATAAATGGCGCCCTCACATTGAGCATCGCTTGCTCACAGAAAAACGCTTAATTGCAGAAGCCGCCGCCATTGATGTGTTTGCCAATAACTTGCAGCACTTATTAATGGCAGCGCCAGCAGGTCAACAAACGATTTTGGGCGTTGATCCTGGTATTCGTCATGGCGTCAAAATGGCAGTAGTAGACAACCTAGGTCATGTTGCCAAAAACGCGGATGACAGTTTTGCCATTGCCACTGTCTATCCTTTTGCCCCTGATAACAAAGTTGCCGATGCCAAAACCACGATTTTAGCCTTACTCAAAGACCACCAAGTCAACCTAATTGCCATTGGCAATGGTACTGCAAGTCGTGAAACCGATGCACTTATCAAAGAAATATTGGCAGAAAATCCTGAATTAAAAGCCACGGCTGTGGTGGTCAATGAGTCAGGCGCTTCAGTATACTCCGCCAGCGAACTTGCCTCACAAGAGTTAACGGCATTGGACGTTTCAATCCGTGGCGCGGTGTCTATCGCGCGCCGCTTGCAAGACCCGTTATCAGAGCTTGTCAAAGTAGATCCCAAAGCCATTGGCGTAGGACAATACCAACATGATGTTAACCAAAATCAGCTAGCCGATAGCTTGACCAAAGTCACCCAAGACTGTGTCAATGCGGTAGGCGTAGATGTCAATACTGCAAGCCCTGCTATCTTATCTTACATTGCAGGTCTTAACGCCAATGTTGCCCAGCAAATTGTCAACTATCGCAACGAACACGGCGCGTTTGCCAACCGTGAACAGCTCAAGAATGTCCCACGATTAGGCGCCAAAACCTTTGAACAAGCCGCAGGTTTTTTACGAATCCGCGGTGGTGATGAACCATTAGACGCCACAGGGTTACACCCAGAAAATTACACCTTAGTCAAACAATGGTTAGCAGCCGCAGAAAAAACCTTGGTAGATGTTTTGGGTAACGAACCCGTGTTAAGCACCATTGACACCCGCCTGTTAACTACTGCCAACGACAGCGAGATGGATGCCGAGCAAAGCGTCATCAAAGCCGCTGCCATCAAACAAGAACTGGCAAAACCTGCCCATGACCCACGCCCAAGCTTTAAAACGGCGCAATTTCGTGATGACGTCAACAGCCTTACTGACCTCATAGAAGGCATGACCTTAGAAGGTGTCGTGACCAATGTCACAAGTTTTGGCTGCTTTGTGGACGTGGGCGTGCACCAAGATGGGCTAGTACACATCTCAGAAATGGGCAACGAATTCATCGCTGACCCCCTCAACCATGTCAAACCAGGTGACATCGTTAGCGTACGCGTCATTTCTGTAGATACCGAGCGTAAGCGTGTTGGCTTTAGCATGAAAACAGAAGCAAAAGCCGCTGTTACCAAACCCGCCGCCCATAAACCTAACAAACTCAAAACTGACGACAAAACCACGGACACTGCACCAAAAAAACGCCCGTCCAACTCTCGCGCCAAAACCTCGAACCAAGCAAATACACGTTCAGAGCGCCAGACAAGCACAGCAAAACCACAAAACCAGACGACAGAAAAAGTCAATAAAATCGGTAGTTTGGGTGCATTACTTGCCCAAGCTGGACTCAAAAAATCCAACTAACTACCCCTTTTGGCAGCATCAGCCTTCCCTAAACCTCGTTTGTGATGTCTAGGGGGTCTGATGAACGGCAATACGGTAACTTGTTAATGACAATAACCTTATTAACAGCCTTTTTACAAGCAACCCGACCACGCACCTATCCCTTAGCGCTTGTTGGCATCCTCGTTGCCAATGCCCTTGCCTTCTCACGTTTAGAAAGCTTTACCCCCCAAAACTGGCAAATTTTTTTCTTAAGCATGTGGGTAGCACTAGGACTACAAATCCTCTCAAACCTTGCCAACGACTATGGTGATGGCATCAGAGGCACAGATAACCATCGTCTTGACCGACAAATCAGCCAAGGCAACCTAAAACCACAGACCCTCAAACACCTCATCAAAATATGGGCAGCCTTTATCTTTGCCTGTGGCGTTGGGCTGCTTTGGCTTAGTTTTGATCGTCTAAGCGAATTCTTAACTTTTTTAGCATTCGGCGTTATCGCTATCATTGCAGCGGTTACCTATACCATGGGCAAACGTCCCTATGGCTATCAAGCCAAAGGAGAAATCGCCGTATTCATCTTTTTTGGACTGCTTAACGTTCTAGGTGGGCTATACCTACAAACCCAATATATTGGCACCACTGACATCATCGCCGCCATCACCATCGGTCTACTATGTACCTGCGTACTCATGATCAATAACATGCGCGACATCGACAACGACGTACTTACAGGCAAACAAACACTTGCCACCCGTCTAGGCAAAGAAAACATGGGGCACTTATACCGTATCATCTTGCTAGCCGCTTACTTCCTAGTATTTACCTTCAGCCTACTACAGCAAAATTTCTACCTTGTCAGCCTAATCATCATTATCAACCCTGTATTCAAACACCTAAAAACCATACGTCAATACAGCGATGAAACCATCCAACCTGCTCAGCTCAGTGCCCAGCTAAAACAAATCATCCTCATCACCCTCATTACCAGCGCCCTAATGAGCCTCAGCATTGTACAAACCAACCATTTATAACGACAACGCCTAACCATCTTCACAAAAATCACATATTTCTCAAAAACCCCCTTGACACGCTAACAAAAAAGCGTATAATACGCACACACTGGCAGCGACTACTTAGATAAAACTAAGTAAAAACAACAAGTTAGCAAAAGCTACTTTACAAAGCGGTCAAAAAACATTTAAGAAAAGTTAT
>RRZU010611944.1_pt1 | contig 18859 bp, 13 predicted proteins | sample 2165561 | NCBI WGS metagenome assembly RRZU01 (sample SAMN10456909, study PRJNA506462) | wastewater metagenome | isolation source: wastewater sludge | place: USA: Moscow, Idaho | reverse complement strand
TTACATTTTAACAGGTCGATGGTATACTTTGGTTATAAATTTTAGTGCACTTTTGTTAGTTTTTTAATTATTCTTAAGGTATTTTTATGAAATTAAAACGAAAGATTTTTCTGATTTTTTCTCTGGTCGCCGTGATTCCGATGATTTTCCTGACTACCTATACGGTTGTCCAGTATACTCATATGATTGATAATCGTATGGAAGATATTTCCCATGAGCAGCAGGAAAATCTATCAGATGCTATCGATGCTTCGTATACTTCCATCCGTCAGGTTTTCATGCTGTTGACCTTTGCAAGTAACACAGATTCTTCGATTATCAAAATTCTGCGGCCTTACGCAGACCCGGAAATTCATATGACGAATATGGAGATCTACCGTGCCTGTCTTCAACTTCGCAATGCGAATCAGAATATTTTTTATACTTACGATTTTCTGAACGGTGTCTATGTCTATACGCCTTCCGGAAATCTGATTTCCTATGAAACAAGTAAGAACGGAACCATTGCTCAGACCTACAATCCCAAAAATGATGACTGGTATAATCGCACCATTGAATCGGGTGGAAAAATGTATTACAGCTCTCTGGATGAACATCCTATGTTTGAGTCCAAGAATAAAAGTATCTTTTTTTCTCAGACCATTATCGATCCGGATACCGGTAAGTTTCTCGGTGTACTCATTATCGACTGTTCTCCGGAGCTTTTCAATCTGGATTCGGTCAATGCCCTTGGTAATATGAACCTGATCACTCTGACCAATACAAACAATCAATCAGTCTACTATACCAACGATTCAGATGGTTCTTTTTCTATAAAGCCAGATGCATCCAATACTCTTTATACTGAGATTGATCATACGCCTCTTCTTCTCGCACTCACTCTGGATTATTCCTCTTTGCGGGAAGATTACACCAGAATTGCATTTCTTCTGGTTATCGTCTCTGCGCTCTGTATTTTATGTGTATTACTGTTTACTTTTTATTTTTCGAACAGTATGCTCCTTCCAATCGAAGAACTCAGTGAACAGATGCTCCATCAGTCCGATCCCGTTGTCCACTCGAAAAAGGATTATACCTGTCGGAAAGATGAAATCGGAACCCTTTACCGTCAGTACGACATGATGCTGGAAAAGTTAAATGCATCGATAAAAAAAGATTATCAGGACAAACTGATCGTTCTTGATGCACAGATGAAATCCCTGGAGGCACGGATTAATTCACACTTTCTTTTTAACACGCTGGAATCCATTAACAGCCTGGCTGAAATCGACGAAAACGAAGATATAGCCACCATGTCACTGGCTCTTGGCAATATGTTTCGCTACGCTATTAAGACAGAAAGCGAACTGGTAACGCTGGAGCAGGAACTTCGTCATGTACAGGACTATGTGGCAATTCAATCTATCCGGTTTGATAACCGTTTCCATTTATCGGTTACGATTCCAGAAGAATTGTATGAGCTAAAGGTCTTGAAACTAATTCTGCAGCCGCTGGTGGAAAATGCACTTTGCCACGGTCTTCATTATTGCACCAGTGGTGATCAGATTACGATTCACGGATATGTAGCAGATCGTATTCTTCATATATTTGTATCGGATAACGGCTGTGGCATCTCGCTGGAAGAACTGGAACGGATCCGGCAGCATCTGAATGAAGAAGCTGTCTTTACCGAACTCGGACACAGAAACAAACAGAGTATCGGCCTGAAAAATATCCAGTCGCGGATTGAATTATATTATGGAAAAGGCTATGGACTGACCATCCACAGTCAGCTGACGCAGGGCACCGAGATTGAAATCAAGATCCCTGTTTTTCAGTCGAAGGAGGACTGATTGTATGTATACTTATGTGATTATAGACGATGAACCACTGATTCGAAGAGGAACGAAGAAAAAACTGGAACCTTTATCTCATCTGCTCACCTGCTGTGGGGAGGCTTCTGATGGAAGGGAAGGTCTGGAACTGGTCCGACAGTTAAAACCCGACATCGTAATCCTGGATATGCAGATGCCGGTTATGGACGGTACGGAACTACTTCCCGCTCTTTCTGAGGAATTTCCTTCCACCGCTTTGATCGTTATCAGTGGCTTCCAAAATTTTGACTATATGAAACAAGCGATTTCTTCCAAAGTCATTGACTACATCTTAAAGCCATTCAGCAAAGATGAGATTCAGCAGACTGTCTTAAAAACCATTGACTCTCTGAAAGATAAAGAAGCGGAAGACCATCATCTGACTTCTATGGTTCAGGAAAAAGAAGAGGCCTTCTATTCTCTTGATCTGAAGCTGCTGACAGATTTTCTGCTTGGCTATACAGATACCGCACACTCGTCTGTCAGCTCTCAGAAACTATCTTTTATCAATGAAATGCATCACTTTGTGTTACTGACACTTTATTCTCTTCCGGAACAAGATCCACTCCCGGTACAGAACTGGCTGGAGCGAAATGGGTTTACAGATCTTGCCCTTTATCTTCCGGACGGAAATACGCCTTCTTTTCATTTTCTGATTGTATTTCTTCCTGAGACCTCCGCAGACAGTGCTGTCTCCAACCGTTTACTGCGTCAGTTTTTAAACGATTTTCTTCCGTGGCTGGAACATTTTCCTGCCTATCCACTGGTGGGGATCAGCGCAGTTCACAAAGATCTTTCGAAACTGCACACTGCTTATACGGAGTGCCGGGAAGCACTGAATATGCAGCCTGTAGGTATTTCCCATACAGACAGTTGTTTCTTTTATCAGCCTTCCGATCCACCTTCTTCTATCAGCTGGGAAAAACAGGACGAATTCCTTTTTCGTATCGAATCCGGCGAAGGCGAGGTTGTCCGGGAGATGGTCGAAGAACTGTTTTCTTACTATCTTACACTCACTCCCTGTACACTCTGGGATGTGAAATGCCATTGCGAACAGCTGACGTATCATTGTCATACGGTTTTAAATTACTATCTGAAAAAAACTGACGATTCCTGGAAAGCTTCTCCCAATATGCAGGCAATCGTAAACACCTTATTTTCTTCTGATGAAGTAAAAGCGTATTATATGCAGTTTTTCCTGAATATTACATCCCTGTTGAAGAAACAAAGTGTCTACAATACTGGCGAACTGATTGATCAGATTCAGCTTTATATCCAGCGAAACTATCAGAAAAATATCACTCAGGAATTCATCGCTTCCCTCTTTTACCTGAACCGAAGCTATCTCAGCCAGCTTTTCAAAAAGCAGACCGGACAAAAATTTGTCGACTATCTGAATGATATTCGTATGAACAAAGCCAAAGAGCTGCTGATACATTCTGACCGTAAGATGTATCAAATTGCAAAAAATGTAGGCTACGACAATACAAAATATTTTTTCCGGATTTTCAAAAAGAAAATCGGACTGTCACCGGAGCAATATCGTGAGCAATTTGCCGATGTGCAGGCATAACGAGTAACTAAAAAAGGAAGGCTGTTTTCATGCTTTAGCATGCAACCTTCCTTTTGCTTTCTCTATTTTCCTTCATCCAGCAACTGTAAAAATTCATTTTCCGGCATCGGTTTATAGTAATAATATCCCTGGATATAATCACATCCGTTCGCCCGCAGGAATGCTACCTGTTCTTCGGTCTCTGCACCTTCCGCTACCAGTCGAATCCCCAGCTGATGTGCCATATCGATAATTGCCCGCAGGATACTCTCTGACTTTTTATTCACTCCGATATTTCGTACAAAACTGATATCTATCTTCAGGATATCAAAATCATAATCCTGCAGCATTCCAAAAGAGGAATATCCGCTTCCGAAGTCATCCAGCAGGATCTCTGCACCGTTTTCTTTCAGATGCATCAGCATACGGGTGTGATTCTCGCCTATTGCTGCCAGAGAAGTCTCAGTAATTTCAAAGCGGATCTTCTGTTCATTCGGATTGTTTTTTTTCAGTCCCCGCACGATCCATTCCAGCATATTTTCATCGTAGAAGTCCATCCAGGAAAGATTGACGGATACAGGTACAAACCGTTTCTTTTCTGCTCTTCGCTGATCCAGACAGCCTGTCACTTTCTCAATCATATAGCGATCCAGTTCGGAGATATAGCCTCCCTTTTCCAGTGCCGGAATAAACTGTCCGGGAGAAATAAATCCTTTCTGCTCATGAAACCAGCGCACCAGGGCCTCAGCCGATACGATTTTTCCGGTTTTCGCATCCACGACCGGCTGATAAAACACCTGAAATTCCTGTTTTTCAATCCCCTCTTCGAATTCCGAACAGATTTCCATCTCATCCACATAGGTATCTTTCATATCGCTTTTAAAAATAGCATAGGGTTTCAGATACTCATCTGTGATATATCCCTTTGCAAGTTTTGCTCTGTCTATCATACCGGTGACCGACACATCATTTTCCTGGATATAATAAATACCACAGGTACTGTAAATATGCATCTTTCTTTTTTCTTTTCCGTAATTGAAATTACAAAATTCTGTCAGATAGTCATAATCCAGATTCCTTGCTTCGATCAGACACGCAAAATGATCCGATTCAATCCTCGAAGTATCAATGGGAGCAAATCTTGAATATATGATCCTCTGGTAAAACCAGCACAGTAATTTATCTCCACCACCTACGCCGAGAAGTTCATTGACTGCCTTAAAATTTTTAATATTAAAAAACAGAAGCACATAATCTGTTTTTGCAGTCATCTCTTTTAATGATCTTGACACCCGGCGGATAAACTCCTTTCTGTTACCTCCCCCCGTTACCTGATCAATATAATCTCGTTCAAAAAGTGCGATCGTGTTCCGCACTCTAGTGTTAACAATCCTTGCATCAAAAGGTCTGCTGAAATAATCACTGACCCCCATTTCATAAGCGTGCCCAATATATTCATTGGATGTCTCTGCAGATATAATAATAACCGGAAGTTCTTTCAGCCAGTTACGCTGCTGCATCACCTGCAGCACGCCGAATCCATCCAGCTCCGGCATGGTAATATCCAGAAGTACGATAGAGAAACTATAAAGTCCTTCCTCCATGATTGCTATGGCTTTTTTCCCATCTTCCGCTTCCACAATATCATATTCATCTTCCAATATTCCGGTCAGAATCTCACGATTCATCTCGGAATCATCCACGATCAGAATACGTCTTTTTCTCGTCTGTTTCATTTATGTGTTCTCCAAACAAATGTTAACAGCCACTTCCCTGCTGCTTCTTTCGTTAGTATACCGATTATATTATACTCTATTTTCGATGCAGTGTCTATTATTTCTCTTTATTTCTGCCCACAGGATGTTGCTGTCGTTACTGTTCACTGGCACATCCTCGCGAGGCATTTTTCACTTTACAGGAAAGCAATTTCCCGTAAAATCAAAATTGGTCCACCGGACCAATTATTGATATGCAACGCAACAAAAAAAGCCGGAGAACTGCGGAACAGTTCTCCAACCTCTCATTTTCTGTTTATTTTATTTCTCATCTGCCGGTACGTCTTTGATGCTGAAGCTCATTCTTCCCATCTTATCCTTGCCCATACAGATCACTTTGACTTCATCGCCCAGTGTCAGAACATCCTCTACCCGGTTGATACGCTCTTTTGCGATCTTGGAGATATGAACCATACCCTCTTTTCCTGGTGCAAATTCGATAAATGCGCCGAATTCTTTGATGCTTACTACTTTACCGGTGAAAATCTGGCCTTCTTTGTAATCTGTTACGATGGTCTGGATATAGTGAATCGCTTTATCCATCATCTTCTGATCTGTTCCGCAGATAGAAACTGCTCCGTCATCTGTGATATCGATTTTTACACCGGTCTCATCGATGATCGCATTAATGGTTTTTCCTCTCTGACCTACCACATCGCCGATCTTTTCCGGATCGATCTTGATCTGAACGATCTTCGGTGCGTATTCATTCACATGTTCTCTCGGGCCTGCGATGCATTTTTCCATAACTTCGGTCAGAATATACTCTCTTGCCTGTTTGGTCTTTGCAATAGCCTCTTCAATGATCGGACGGGTCAGACCATGGATCTTGATATCCATCTGGAGCGCTGTGATACCATCATGTGTACCTGCCACCTTGAAATCCATATCGCCGAAGAAATCCTCCAGACCCTGGATATCGGTCAGAACGATATAATCATCATCGGTCTCGCCGGTTACCAGACCACAGGAGATACCTGCTACCGGTTTTTTGATCGGTACACCTGCTGCCATCAGAGACATGGTAGATGCACAGATACTTGCCTGAGAAGTAGATCCGTTGGATTCGAATGTCTCAGATACGGTACGGATCGCATATGGGAATTCTTCCTCACTTGGCAGTACCGGAACCAGAGCTTTCTCAGCCAGTGCGCCATGACCGATCTCACGACGTCCCGGTCCACGGCTCGGTTTTGTCTCACCTACAGAGTAGGACGGGAAGTTATAGTGATGCATGTAACGTTTTCCAACCTCGAACTCATCCAGGCCATCCAGACGCTGTCCCTCGGACAGAGGAGCCAGGGTGGTGATGGTACAGATCTGTGTCTGTCCTCTTGTAAACATGGCAGAACCGTGAACACGCGGTACGATATCCGTTTCTGCAGCCAGCGGACGGATCTGTGTGATCGCACGACCATCCGGACGTTTGTGATCTTTCAGGATCATCTTACGAACGGTCTTTTTCTGATACTGGTACACGGCTTCACCCAGAACAGCCAGCCATTCCTCATTATCAGCAAATGCTTCTTCCAGTTTTGCTGTCACCTGACGGATATTTTCTTCTCTTGTCTGTTTGTCATCGGAGAATACAGCTACTTCCATCTCTTCCGGTGTTACGATCTCTTTCATCGCTGCGAACAGTTCTTCCGGAACCGCACAGGATTCATAGCTGTGTTTTGCTTTTCCGCAGTCAGCTACGATTTTGTCGATAAATGCGATGATCTCTTTGTTGACCTTATCAGCTTCAAAAATAGCTTCAATCATCTTTGCTTCCGGAACTTCGTTTGCTCCGGCTTCAATCATGATGACTTTTTCTCTTGTGGAAGCAACAGTCAGTTTCAGGTCAGATTTTGCATTCTGCTCCAGTGTCGGGTTAATGATCAGTTCACCATCGATCATACCTACCTGTGTTGCTGCACACGGTCCGTCAAAAGGAATATCTGAGATGCAGGTTGCGATAGAGGAACCAAGCATTGCCACAACTTCCGGATTACACTGTGGATCTACAGACATTACCATGTTATTCAGTGTAACATCATTACGGTAATCCTTCGGGAACAGCGGACGCATTGGACGGTCAATTACTCGGGAGGTCAGAATCGCATGCTCGGATGCTTTTCCTTCTCTCTTGTTAAATCCACCCGGGATTTTTCCTACTGCATACATTTTCTCTTCATATTCTACACTTAACGGGAAAAAATCAATTCCTTCTCTTGGCTTTTCTGATGCGGTTGCGGTAGAAAGTACAACGGTATCACCATAATGCATAAATGCTGCGCCATTAGCCTGTTTTGCCACGCGGTCGATGTCAACTGTCAGTGTTCTTCCTGCCAGTTCCATAGAATAACTTTTGTACATACATTTTCTCCTTTTTCTGCCCTCTGGGCGATTTTTTCGTTACTGTTCATTTCATTCTCAGCAACATTCTGCCGGCGGATATGCTCCGAAACAACTGAAAAACACACTCCCCGCTGTCCTTATCCTGCTTTGGCAATATGCTTTTCAGTGGTCTCGGCATCCTTTCCGACATCTTCCGGTAATCGACAGTATCCGTTGGGATATATTTTCCCTTTTTCCGCTGTCTTGTACAGATTAAGATAAGAGGGATGGAAGAATACCTTCCACCCCTCGCCATTCTTTTCTCTGTGCAGTTGAATTACTTTCTGATTCCTAATTTTTCAATCAGTGCACGATATCTTTCGATATCTGTTTTCTTCAGGTAATCCAGCAGACCTCTTCTCTGACCTACCATTTTCAGCAGACCTCTTCTGGAATGATGATCTTTGTGGTGTGTTTTCAGATGCTCTGTCAGCTCCTGGATTCTTGCTGTCAGTACAGCTACCTGTACTTCCGGTGAACCTGTGTCGCCTTCTGTTCTTGCGTATTCAGCCATAATAGCCTGTTTCTTTTCTTTAGAAATCATTTTGTTTTCCTCCTGTTTTTTCAATCGCCACATATTAAGAAATGGTCGGAGTATCCGATATCTGAATATGGGCTAACTCATACTCGAACAGTATACCATATGCTCTCAGTAATGTAAACCTCTTTTTTCGAAATATCGCTTTCCTGAACCGGCATCTCTCTGAATCTGTGCTTTCAGTTCTTCCACCGAATCAAACTTGCACTCCGGACGCACAAAGTGATAGAATTCCACCCGGGCCTCTTCCCCGTACAGATCCTCGTCGCAGTCAAACAAATACGTCTCTACACCTGCAAACGGCACTTCCACGGTGGGTTTCACCCCCACATTGGAGATTCCATAGAACGTTTTACCTTTGATAAAAGTTTTCGATGCATAGACACCAAAGGGTGGTAGAAGTTTTCCGTCTTCCGGCACCTGATTAATCGTCGGAAGTCCCCAGGTACGCCCCAGCTGTCTTCCATGTACCACTTCTCCCAGCACAAAATACCGGTAGCCAAGGAGCTCATTGACTTTCTCGATATTTCCTTCCTGAAGTACCTCACGGATCCAGGTGCTGCTGATCGGGCGTTCTTCCCGCGTCTCTTTGCTTAAAATTTCCACCTCAAATCCATATTGGGTACCCGCCTGCCGTAACAGTTCCGGATTTCCTTTTCTGTTATGTCCAAAGTGAAAATCCGGCCCCACCACTACATAAGCGGCACGCAGCTGTTTAACCAGAATCTCCCTGATAAAATCCTCCGGCTCCATCCGGATGATTTCCGGAACGAACGGACACTCCACCAGACAGTCCACTCCCCGACGTTCCAGAAGGATCCTGCGCTCTTCATTCGTAAGAATCGTCCGCTTGATCCTGGTTCCCAGTCTGACAAGAGGAGAAACATCAAAGGTAAATACTACCGTTTCATATCCTTCTTTGCCGATTTCCAGAACCCGGTTGATCAGTTTACTGTGCCCCTTATGGACGCCGTCAAATTTTCCAAGTGTTACCACACTTCTCTTATCCAATTGAAAATCCAGATTTTTTGTAATATATTTCATGTCTCTTTCCATTCTTCTCTCTGTCGCAACTGTTTTTCCAATTGCTTTTACGGGACAAAACATCTCACAGAATATTGCCTGCAGAATCGTTACGCCTCATTTTCTTTTCGATAAAACATTTTCACCGGTATCATCTGATCTGTCTTTTTCTCATACAGTCCTATAAATGTCTCCCGGCTGTCATATACTCTGACATAACCTCCATCCACCTTGAGCTCCTCCTGTAACAGTTCCGGAAAAATCCGGTTTCCGTTGTGTACCAGAAGATCACCCTGCGGTGTTGTTTTCGCAGCCGGATACTGATCGAACATCCTGTCTACCGGAAGAATCAAACGTTCTATATTACCTTCTTCCATGACTTTTTGTACTTCGTCCAGTTTTACCGCGTCTGTTAATCCAAACCGCTCTACCCGGGTACGCAGAAGTTCTTCCATACAACCGCCACATCTCAGTTTTTCACCGATATCGTTACATAAGGTCCGGATATACGTTCCCTTGGAACACTGCACCCGAATCTTTACTTTCGGAAGCTCCATCCACAGAACCTCAATGTTATGAAAGGTAACCGGTCTGGCTTTTCGCTCCACGACTTTACCTTCCCGTGCCAGTTCGTACAGTTTTTTTCCATTCACTTTCAGTGCGGAATACATCGGTGGAACCTGCTGCTGCTCACCCTGAAATGAAAGAATGCAGGTGCGGACTTCTTCTTCCGACACCTGCACTGACGACTCCTTCAGGATCGTTCCTTCCATATCCTGGGTATCGGTGGTGATTCCCAACCGAAGCACTGCCTCGTATTCCTTATCATGATCTGCCAGCAGATCACACAGTTTTGTTCCTTTTCCAAGGCAGACCGGCAGGACACCCTGTGCCTGAGGATCCAGGGTTCCCGTATGACCGATCTTTTTTTGTTTTAAGATTCCACGAAGCTTCGCCACCACATCATGAGATGTATAGCCTGCTTCTTTGTATATATTGATTACACCGCTTCTTTCCATATGTTTTCTTTACTCCTGAAGCTGTCTTTCTATATCCAGTGTCAGACTGTTTACCACATCGAACACTGATCCCTGCATAGTACATCCGGCTGCTTTCACATGACCTCCACCGCCAAAATAAGAAGCCACTCTTGCCACATCCACTTTGCCGTTGGAACGCATACTGACTTTATACTCCTGCACACCGATTTCATATAAAAAGATGGCAACCTCCACGCCACGGGTATTCTGTAACTGGTTAACAATACCATCCATATCTTTCGGTGTCACACCGTAAAAATCCATGTCTTTCTTTCTCACATAACCCACGATACACCGCTGATCCAAAAGCATGATGCTCTCCATGATCGTGCGTCCCATAATCTGATTCTGTGCATAAGATTTTGTATAGAAAGAATCCTTGATGATACTGGTAAAATCAATGCCTTTTGCCATCAGCTGACCTGCGATCTCCATGGTTCTGGTTCCGGTACAGCTGTACTGAAACACACCGGTATCGTGAACGATCCCGGTATACAGTGCTTCCGCACAGGCTTTGTTGATCTTTTCCGGCTCCAGAAGTTCATAGAGCACTTCACAGGTAGAGCTTGCGTCCGGAACGATCTGATTCTTCTGTGCAATTCCTTTATTCGTGATGTGATGATCGATGCACGCGGTTATTTTCGCCGTATTCACTGCCTGACCGGCAACGCCGATCCGGTCTGTGCTGCTGACATCGAATTCCAGGAACAGGTCATATTCTTTCTCTTCCCATTCCTGTTTCGCCTGATCGATGTCCTGAATAAAATGAAATACTTCCGGTACCTCCTCCAGATAAACATCTGTCTGGATCTGTGGGTAATTTTCTTTCAGATACAGATACATTCCCATGCAGGAGCCCACGCAGTCACCATCCGGTCTTACGTGACCGGCGATGGCTGCTGTGGTTACACCCTCAAGTACAGATGCAATATTATTTATCATCTTCCTCATCCCTTTCCGGGGTCTCTTTATTTACCTCGTCAATTAATCTGGACATATGCACACCATATTCAATCGACTGATCCAGTACAAACTGAATCTCCGGTGTGTTACGAAGATTCAGACGTTTTGCCAGCTGGCGGCGTACATAACCTTCCGCACTGCGAAGACCGGCAATGGTATCTTTCTTTTCTTCATCGGAACCCATCACACTGATGTATGCCTTGCAGGTTTTCAGATCCGGTGCCACTTCCACAGAAGTGACGGATGTCATCATATGAATTCTGGGATCTTTGATCTCCTGACGGATGATGAGGCTTAATTCTTTCATCACTTCGCCGTTAATCCTTGTATTTTTTATGCTGTTTTTTCTCATTATCTATCACCTCAATCCGGTATGAAAGCCTATCTCGGTACTTCTACCATGATGTATGCTTCTACCTGATCCAATTCCTGGATATCGTTGAATCCTTCGAATACCAGACCACATTCATAACCAGCTTTTACTTCTTTCACATCATCTTTGAATCGTTTCAGAGATGCCAGTGGGCCTTCGAAGATCTGTTTTCCTTCTCTGGAGATTCTTACCGTACAGCCTCTCTGGAATACACCATCCAGAACATAACTTCCGGCGATGTTACCGACACCGGATGCTTTGAAGATCTGACGAACCTCTGCATGACCGATGACTTTCTCTTCGAAGACAGGATCAAGCATACCCTTCATGGCAGCTTCCACATCTTCGATTGCCTGATAGATGACACGGTACAGACGCAGGTCTACACCTTCCTGTTCTGCGGTTGCTTTTGCTGTCGCGTCCGGACGAACGTTGAAACCGATGATGATCGCGTTGGAGGCGGAAGCCAGTGTTACGTCCGATTCGTTGATAGCACCTACACCACCATGGATGACCTTAACGACAACTTCATCATTAGACAGCTTCACAAGACTCTGCTTTACAGCTTCCACAGATCCCTGAACATCAGCTTTTACGATAAGATTCAGTTCTTTCAGGTTACCTTCCTGAATCTGGCTGAACAGATCATCCAGAGACATCTTCGCTTTTGTTTCTTCCAGCAGACGGTTCTTATTTTCAGAAATAAAGGTTGCTGCAAAGTTCTTTGCTTCTTTATCGTTTTCGGTAGCCACCAGAACTTCACCTGCGTTCGGTACATCTGACAGACCAAGAATCTCTACCGGCGTAGACGGGCCTGCTTCTTTGACACGGCGTCCCTTATCATCCATCATCGCACGTACTTTACCTGAGGAAGCTCCGGCTGCGATAAAGTCACCCACATGCAGCGTACCTTTCTGTACCAGGATAGTAGCAACCGGACCTTTTCCTTTGTCAAGCTGCGCCTCGATAACCAGACCACGTGCTTTTCTCTTCGGATTGGCTTTCAGTTCGCATACCTCGGAAGTCAGCAGGATCATCTCCAGCAGTTCCTCGATACCCTGGTGAGTCTTTGCGGACACCGGGACGAAAATAGTGCTTCCACCCCAGTCTTCCGGAATCAGTTCGTACTCGGAAAGTTCCTGTTTTACTCTCTCGATGTTGGCACTCGGTTTATCTACTTTGTTGATCGCAACAATGATCTCAACACCTGCTGCTTTTGCATGGTTGATTGCTTCTACCGTCTGCGGCATCACACCATCGTCTGCTGCAACTACCAGAACAGCGATATCGGTGGAGTTTGCTCCACGCATACGCATAGCGGTGAATGCCTCATGTCCCGGAGTATCCAGGAATGTGATCTTCTGTCCCTTGATTGATACCACATATGCACCGATGTGCTGTGTGATACCACCGGCCTCACGGTCGGTTACATTTGTCTTACGAATCGCATCCAGCAGTGAAGTTTTACCATGGTCAACGTGTCCCATAACACAGACAACCGGTGGTCTTGGAACGAGATCCTTCGGATCTTCCTCTTCCTCTTTTAACAGTTCCTCGATCACATCCACTTTTTCTTCCTGTTCTGCGATAATATCATAGTCAAGTGCAATCTCCTGTGCCTTTTCAAAATCGATCTCATGGTTTACCGTAACCATAGTTCCTTCCATAAACAGTTTCTTAACGATCACTGCCGGCTGCATCTTCATCTTTTCTGCCAGTTCGCGAATCGTCATTTTCTCCGGAAGTGTGATTTCTTTCACTACTTCTTTCTTTTCTTCCTTCGGCTGAGGACGGGCAGGTTTCTGCAGTGCTTTCGGCAGTCTGCTCTTCTGAAAACGTCCCTGGTTCGGACGGTTGGATCCCTGTCCGTTTCTTCTGTCCTGGGTCTTTTTCTCTTCTCTTTCGCGTTCTTTTTCTTTATCTTTTTCTTTGTTCTTTACGTCTCTGACCGGTTTTCTTGCCAGACCCAGATCCATACTGTCCATAGCAGGTCTGGAATCTCTGCGTTCATTTCTGCGTCCGTTGTTTTCTCTTCCGTCGCGGTCTCTGTTATCACGGTTCATACCGTTTCTGTTGTTATCAAAACGACGGCCACCCTGATTGTCTCTGTTCTGATTGTCTCTGTTTTGTCCGTCTCTGTTTCCATCGAAGCGACGGCTTCCGTTTCCGCCGTCCTGACGGTTGTTCTGTCCCTGATAACGGTTATTATTCTGGCCGTTTCTGTTATCAAAGCGACGTCCACCCTGGTTATCTCTGCTCTGGCCATCACGATTCTGATTGTCTCTTCTTCCCTGACCGTTGAATCTTCTCTCCTGACCATCTCTGCTCTGGCCGTCACGGTTCTGATTGTCTCTTCTTCCCTGACCGTTGAATCTTCTCTCCTGACCATCTCTGCTCTGATTGTCACGGTTCTGATATCCACTGCGGTTTCCTTCACCGTTTCCTCTTGCCGGTCTGTCCTGTCCGTTTCTGTCAGACTGCGGTTTGTTTCTTCTGAAATTCTTACCTTCCTGGGTCTGTGCGTTCTGCGGACGGAATACCTGAATCAGATTTGATTTCTTTTTCGGGCGGTCAGCTGCTTCTTTTTTCTCTTCTTTTCCTTCATTTTTTCCGGTGAATGCATCCCGGACCATTTTTTCATCTTTTTCTTCCAATGTACTCATATGACTTTTAACTTCTACCTTTTTCTCCTTTAAAAATTCAATAACTTCTTTGTTTGTTTTATTTAATTCCTGTGCAATTTCATAGATTCTTGATTTTGGCATTCTACCACCAACCTTTCTGCTCCATGCCAAGAAATGTAATTATTCAGATTTCAGCTGTTTTTCCATTGCTGCTGCCAGGTTTTCATCAGTTACTGCCAGAGACGCACGGAATTCTTTTCCCATGGCTCTTCCCAGTTCCTCTTTTCCTCCGAAATCATAACAGGGTACTTCATAATACGTACACATATTATGGAATTTCTTTTTGGTATTGTCCGACGCTTCCGCCGAAACGATGACCAGCCAGGCCTTTCCTGTCTTTACTGCTTTCTCCGTTGAAAACTCTCCGCTGACAATCTTACCTGCCTTGGTGGAAAGTCCGATCAGTGATAGTACTTTATTACAATTCAATCGTATCCAGCTCCCTTTCCAGGTTCTCGTAAACCTCCTGAGGAATCTGCATCTTCAGGGAACGTTCCAGCCCTTTGTTCTTGATGGCTTTCTGCAGACATTCCTTTGAGAAACAAAGATATGCGCCGCGACCGTTTTTTCTTCCGGTCACATCCAGTACGATTTCACCTTCCGGCGTCTTCAGTACACGCATCATTTCCTTTTTATTTTTCATCTCATTGCATCCGATACATTTCCGCAGCGGCACCTTTTTTATATTTCCCATAGCTATCCGCCTCACTGTTTTTTCAGATCTTACTCTTCTTCTGTGGATGTCTCTTCCGAGATCTCTTCTGTTTTCGGTTCTTCATCCAGTTCTACACCGGCCAGAGCATCTTCCATGGAATCTTCACCCTCTTCATCGTCAGATTCCTGATAATATTCAAAATCACCGGCTTCTCTTGCCTGTGTCTCACTCTTGATATCGATCTTGAAGCCTGTCAGACGGGCTGCCAGACGGGCATTCTGTCCTTCTTTACCGATTGCAAGAGACAGCTGATAATCCGGAACAATAACCAGTGCAGTCTTCTCATCCGGATCTGCCAGTACGGTGATCACCTTTGCAGGGCTCAGTGCATTCTCAATCAACAGTGCCGGATTCTCATTCCAGCTGATGATATCGATCTTCTCACCACGCAGTTCTTCCACAATAGTATTTACTCTGGCACCGTTCATACCTACACACGCACCGACTGCATCAACATCCGGATCATTGGACCATACAGCGATCTTGGTTCTGGAACCGGCTTCTCTTGCGATACTCTTGATCTCTACGATACCGTCTTTTACCTCTGTCACTTCTGCTTCAAAGAGACGTTTTACCAGTTCCGGATGAGTTCTGGAAACCATGATCTTTGGTCCTTTCGGTGAATCCTTAACTTCCAGTACATATACTTTGATACGTTCGGTCGGTTTGTATACTTCACCTTTGACCTGCTCGTTTTCACTCAGGATCGCATCTACCTTACCCAGATTCACACTGACATTTTTTCCCATGTACCGCTGTACCACACCGGTAACCACGTCTTTTTCTTTCTGGAAATATTCATCATACAGAACTTTTCTTTCTTCCTCACGGATCTTCTGCAGAATCACATTCTTTGCGTTCTGCGTCGCGATACGTCCGAACTGTTTGGACTGAATCGGAACCTGAACGATATCCCCCAGTTCATATTTGGAATCCATCATCTTCGCATTGGAAAGGCTGATCTCCATCACCGGATCTTCTACCACCTCCACTACGGTCTTGTCAGCATATACGCTGAACTCGCAGGTTTCATGATCGATGGTCACATGTACGTTATCTGCTTTTCCAAAATGGTTTTTACAGGCCTGAATCAGAGACTGTTCGATCGCTTCCATCAGAACTTCTTTGCTGATATTTTTTTCTTTTTCCAGAATAGTTAACGCTTCCAGTAATTCTGTGTTCATTTTTTCTTTATCCTCCTTAAAAATCAAAAGCAAGACGAATCAATGCGATATCTGCTTTTTCAAATGTCTGCTCTTTCTGATCCTCTGTGGTGATCGTCACGCTACTTTCATCATATGCACTGAGGATTCCGTAGAATTCTTTTTCTTTATTAATCGGACGATAGGTACGGATCTCTACTTCTTTTCCCATACTTCTTACGTAATCCTTTTCTTTCTTCAGAGGACGTCCAAGACCCGGGGAACTTACTTCCATAATATAAGCATCTTCGATAAAATCCAGTTCATCCAGTTTATCACTGAAGATTCTGCTGACTGCCTCACAGTCATCTACGGTAATTCCGCCTTCTTTATCGATATAGAAACGTAAATACCAGTTTCCTACCTCTTTCACATACTCCACATCCACCAGTTCAAAACCAAACTGATCAATAATCGGCTGTGCCATAGCTTCCGCCTTCTGTTCGTACTGTTCTCTTACACTCATGCTTTCACCACCTTTTACATGAACAGCAGTTGCTGTCCTCAACAATCAACCCTGATTCTTCGGATGTTCGACCCGTAATTCATACCATCAAACTTCATCCTCCAACTCAGTGATTGATACTCAATGCAACAAATAAGAGTGGACGTATCGCCCACTCTTAAAACTAGTCATCATCTATTAACATGGTAATCATACCATTTATTATTATAAAATGCAAGCGTTTTCAGGCTTTTTCCTTTATACCCGCACTTTCGTTCCTTTGGTGTCCCGTTTTCCAAGCTTGATCTTATTGAGGACCATCTGCTTTTCTTTGTATTCAATCTGGTATTCCATCCGGCTTTCCAGAAGATATGCATGTTCCAGATAATCTCTGTCACCCATCTTCATTGCCCGGACACCAAGGGCTGCTTTTTTCTTCTCCGGTACTTCCTCTTTCAGAAAACGCAGAAAATATCCCGCATGGCTCTGCAGCACCACATAATCCATCGTGTCACACAACTCCACAAGAACCAGTTCATCCTCCTCCGTCAGTTTGGTAGAAGCGATGGTTCTCTTGATCACATCGAATTCCGTTCCCGGCACCTGTTTGATCATACCGGATTTTGTCACGAAAATCAGAGAAGCATTCTTTACTGCCTCCATATTGCTGACACAAAGCAGTTCTTCCTGTGCACTGGAAAAATTACTCAGGTTGTCGATCGGAACTCCTTTATCTCTCAGCCTTGTAAGTGGCAGATCCATCACTTTTACCGTATGCATCTGTCCTTTGTTCGTAAAGAGACAGATCTTATCGGTATTCATACAGGTAAATACATACTTATATTCCCCGTGAACCGTCTCTTTGTTCCTCTCGTAGGTATTCTTATCCAGCACCTTGGCATATCCGAAACGATCCATCAGAAAACATACTTCCGCTTCTTCTACTTTCTTTTCTTCAAAGACAGCTTCTTCCCTGTTTTCAATCACGGTACGGCGTTTTCTTCCATAGGTTTTCTTGATGTGATCCAGATCTTCCATGATGACCTGTGCCATGGCATCGTAATTATTCAGAATCTCTTCATATCTGGCAATATTTTTCAGAGTTTCCTCATGTTCTGCCACCAGGGCTTCGATTTCCAGTCCGATCAGCTTATACAGTCGCATCTCCAGAATCGCAGTTGCCTGTCTCTGGGTAAAGCAGAGTTTTTTTGCTGCTTTCTCACTGGCTTTCGTCTTGAAGCGGATACCTTCGGTCACACCGTTTACCAGACACTCTTTTACCTGTTTCTGGTTTTTACTTCCACGCAGGATCTCGATGATCAGATCGATCACATCACAGGCTTTGATCAGACCTTCCTGGATCTCTTTCTTTTCCAGTTCTTTATTTAACAGTGTCTGATGCTTTCTCGTACAGACTTCAAACTGAAAATCCACATGATGCTCAATGATCTGTTTCAGGCTCAGTGTTTCCGGTCTTCCATCTGCTACAGCGAGCATATTCACACCGAAAGTATCTTCCAGACGGGTCTTTTTATAGAGCATATTTTTCAGATTTTCCACATCTGCGCCTTTTTTCAGCTCCAGAACGATCCGGATACCTTCTTTGGAAGACTGGTTGGAAATATCCACAATATCTGTAGCTTTTTTGGATTCTACCAGACCGGCTACATCATTTAAGAATTTTCCTATATTGGCTCCAACCATCGGATACGGGATCTGGGTGATCACAAGGTTGACTTTTCCGCCTTTTAATTTCTCTTCTTCCACTTTTCCGCGGATCTTGATCTTTCCGCTTCCGGTTTCATAGATCTTCAGAAGTTCATCTTTATTAATCACGATACCGCCGGTCGGAAAATCCGGTCCTTTGATGTATCTCATCAGACCTTTCACGCTGATCTCATTATTTTTCATGTAGGCTTTCACACCGTCCACGATCTCGACCAGGTTATGTGGCGGGATGCTGGTCGCCATACCGACCGCGATACCATCCGCTCCGTTTAACAGAAGATTCGGAACACGAACCGGAAGTACCACCGGCTCTTTCTCTGTCTCATCAAAGTTCGGCATAAAGTCCACAACATTCTTATCCATATCACTCAGATATACTTCCTGGGTGATTTTTTCCAGTCTTGCTTCCGTATATCGCATGGCAGCGGCTCCGTCACTCTCGATGGATCCAAAATTTCCATGACCGTCTACCAGAGCCTGTCCCTTCTTAAAGTCCTGTGCCATAACCACCAGGGCATCATAGATGGAACTGTCGCCATGTGGATGATATTTACCCATGGTATCACCTACGATACGGGCGCATTTTCGA
>RRZU013627533.1_pt1 | contig 18869 bp, 15 predicted proteins | sample 2165561 | NCBI WGS metagenome assembly RRZU01 (sample SAMN10456909, study PRJNA506462) | wastewater metagenome | isolation source: wastewater sludge | place: USA: Moscow, Idaho | reverse complement strand
TCGCCCGCTGTAGGAGGACGAAGATCAACAGGATTGCTCCGGTGATGATGGTCGTTGCAGCGGCAGGCACGGAGCCGTCGCGGGTGATGAGCAGCTTGAGGACGCCGAGGACGAAGACACCCGTGACTGAACCGAGGACGTATCCAGCACCGCCGGTTAGGAGCGTGCCGCCGATGACCGTTGCGGCGATTGCGTCCAGCTCCCAGCCCACGCCGGTGATGTTTTGAGCGTTACCGACTGTCGTTGTGTAGACCAGTCCAGCAAGGCCCGCGCAGGTACCTGAGACGACGTATACCCATACTGTTGAACGTCCCGCGGGTAGACCCATCAGCTCTGCTGACTGGGCGTTGCCGCCGAGGGCGTAGACGGTGCGGCCGAAGCGGGTCCTGTGCAATAGGAAGTACCCTGCAACAATGACTGCAAGCGCGATGAGGATGTTGAGAGAAATGTAGAAGTCATTTCTCTTTGGACCGTCGATCAGCACAATGCGTGCGGAAAGCGCCATCATTGAGGAGTCGGGGTCGACCCGAACCGGCTCAGTGGACAGGATTGATGCTAGGCCGCGGGCCAAGAACATCGTTGAGAGTGTTGCGATGAAGGGCTGGAAGTTGAAGTAGCGCACCAGGATGCCGGAGAGCAGTCCAAAGGCCGTTCCCATTAGGATGATTGCCGGCATGACTACCACTACTGGTACCCCCGCCTGCAGCAGAAGTACCCCAGCTACGGATGAAAATGCCAAGACAGCTCCGACAGAGAGGTCAATGCCACCCGTCAGGATCGTGAAGGTCATGCCCACCGCCAAAATGACAAGATAGGCGTTGTTATCGAGAAGGCTGGACATGGTGTTCCAGGCGAAGATCTTCCCGTAAGCTACCTGGCCCCCAATAAGCAGTGCAGCCAGCAGAACGATCGCTGCAAGGGTCGGGTATGCGCTGCGGGAAATATGGACCTTGGGACGCGACTTCCTGGAGGTCGTTGCGCCGGCTAGAGCCGCACTCATGCTGAAACCACCTTAGAGTTGTTGAGACCGGCCTCGTTCGTCCTGTCTTCTTGGGCTGAGCCATCTGATCCTCGACCGGGTCTGGAGAACCATCCGTGCACCATGGGTGCCTGAAGGACACAGATGAAGATGATGACAAGAGCCTTGAATGCGGGCACTGCTGCAGAGGAAACACCCAGGTAGACAACTACTTGGTTGAGGGCTGTGATAACAAATGCGCCGAGGACGGTGCCACCCAGGTTGAACTTGCCTCCGGCAAGAGATGTTCCACCGATGACAACAGCGAGGATGGCGTCCATTTCCATGCCGGAACCCGTGCCGCTCGAAGAGACTTCAACGGTACCGATGTAAGACACGGCGAACACCCCGGCAATGGCGGCCATCAGACCCGAGATTGCGTAGACAATGAAGAGGATGCGTCCGGAGCGGATACCCGCCATTTCCGCGGCGCGTGGATTGATTCCCACGGCCTCGATCGAAAGCCCGAGGGCCGTCTTGCGAACCACCAGCACCAAGATGGCCAGAACCACGAGCGCGAGGAGGAAGCCGACGGGGAACCCTAGAACACGTCCCTGTGCAATCCAGTTGAATGAGGTCGAGTTTCCCGCGGCATTCTTGCCGCCGGTAATCATGTTGGCAATGCCTCGTCCCGCAAGCATCATAATCAAGGTTGTTATGAAGGGTTGGAGGCGGACGACAGAGACTAGGAAGCCGGAGAAGGCACCGCAGAGCACACCGACTAGGAGAGCCAAGAGCACTGCGACTATTGCCGCTCCCGCGCTGGATGGAGAGGGCGAGTTGACGAGGAACTGCGTCGCCACGGCGCCAGAAACCGCCATCACTGAACCAACCGAGAGATCGATGCCGCTAGTTGCTATGACGAGTGTCATTCCCAGGGAGATCATTAGAATCGGTGGAACGAAAATGAAGAGGTCGATGATGGGCCCGGTTAGCCTGCCATTGGTATAGGCGATGCTGGCACTCTGGTTGTTGAGCAGGATGATGACGATGAGTCCAAGGAGGACGGCGCCAGCCCAAAACAGTTGGTTGCGCAGAAGGTTCTTCATGCTGCTTCACCTCCTCCGGCGATGATGTTGACGATGGAATCCACGGTGGTGTCGCTCGTATCTTCAATGGTTTCTAGTGGGGCGCGGTCCTTGAGGACCAGGATGCGGTTTGAGAGTCTTGCGACCTCGCCGAGTTCTGAGGAGATGAACACAACGGCCATACCGTCTGCGGCCAGCTGCTTGATGATTTCCATGATCTCGGCCTTCGCGCCGATGTCTATGCCACGGGTGGGTTCGTCAAGGAGTAGTACTTCAGGGTTGGTGGCCAGCCAGCGGGCAAGGAGAACCTTCTGCTGGTTCCCACCCGACAGGTTCTTCACCATGCGTTCCGGGTCGGCCGGGCGGATGCCGAGCTCCTTTATATAGCGCTCGCAGAGGGCATCCTGTTCCTTACGGGGAATGGGATGCGTCCAGCCACGGATCGCCTGCAGCGCAACGATGATGTTCTCGCGGACCGTCAGGTCTCCGATGATGCCTTCATCGCGTCGGTTCTCTGTTGAGTAGGCGATGTGCTTGCTCAGGGAAACCGCTGGTGACGACAGCTTGGTGTCACTGCCATCAATGGCGATCGAACCTTCGGTAGGCTTGTCAGCCCCGTAGATCAGCTTGGCCAACTCGGTGCGGCCGGAACCCAGGAGGCCAGCAAACCCGACAATGTCCCCGGCGTAGAGGTCGAGGTCGGTTGCTTTGAGCATTCCTTTTCTGCCCAGGCCAAGCACCTTCAGTTTCGGTGTTCCGCGGTCTGAGGGAATCGTTGATGCGGGTCGGTGCTCGGCTTCGCGGAGAGCCCCCATATCTTTGCCGATCATCTTTGAGATCAGTTCGACCCTCGGAAGGTCTGCTGTTAGGTACTCGCCAACCAGTTTGCCGTTGCGCAGAACGGTCATTCGGTCGGATATTTCGTACACCTGATCCAGGAAGTGTGAGACAAAGAGGATAGCGACACCCTGCTTGCGCAGCCCATCGATCACCTTGAATAGCTGGGCGACTTCGTTGTCGTCCAGGCTCGAGGTCGGTTCGTCGAGGATAAGAACCTTGCACTTGACGACCATTGCTCGGGAGATGGCAACAAGCTGTTGGAGTGCGATGGAGATAGAGGATAGGGGAGCACGTGGATCAAGGTGGCCTAGGTCCAGGGCGGCGAGCGCAGTGCGGGCCTCCTGGTTAGTCTTCTTCCAATTGATACCTAACGGTCCACGTACTTCGTGCCCGAGCATGACGTTTTCACCAATGGAGAGATTGGTGAGGAGGTTGACCTCTTGATACACGGTTGACACACCAGCAGCCTGAGCCGAGGCAGTTCCATCGAAGTTTTCCTCTTTGCCAGACATGTATATCGTGCCGCTAGCAAGGGTGTTCACGCCTGTGAGCGCCTTGATGAGAGTGGACTTGCCGGCACCGTTCTCACCCATTAGCGCGTGTACTTCTCCGGGTAGCAGACGGAAGTCGACGTTTTGGAGGGCCTTTACCCCGGGGAACTCGACCGAGATGTTCTTCATCTCGATGATTGGGTCAGTTTCGCTCATCATTTCTCGCTCAGGTGCAGGTCTGGATGTTTGGGAATGTCAGGGAGTCTCATGAAGTTGCCCCGAGGAAGAACCTCGGGGCAACTTCACAATGCCTAGGAGAACTCGCTACGAACTAGAAGTCGCGTCCCGCATCAAGTGCGGCCTTTGCAGCCTCAGGGCTGTCGAAGATGGCGCTCTGGACAATGAAGTTCTTCTCTACTTCTTCACCACAGAGGGTTGCGATGGCGGTCTGCACGGCGTCAGCGCCGAACAGGGGGTTGTACTCCGCAACCAGGCTGAGCTTGCCTTCGGCAAGTGCTTCGAGGGCGGGCTTGGTGCCATCGATCGTGATGATCTTGACGTCCTCGCCCGGCTTGAGACCTGCTTCTTCAACGGCCTGAACGGCGCCAAGACCCATCTCATCGTTCTGTGCGAAAACAAGCTGGATGTCGTTGTTGTGGGACTTCAGCATCGAGGAGAGGACTGTCTTGCCCTCTTCGGTTGACCAGTTTGCGGTCTGTGCTTCCAGCTTGGTGAAGTTGTCGTTGATCGTGGAATCCCAACCGTTGTTGCGCTCGTTCACGACTGAGACGCCGGAAGGGCCTTCAAGAACTACGTAGTTTGCACCCTCGGGGAACTGCTCGTTGGCCCACTTGGCCGCATTGGCAGCAACTTCTTCGTTATTGGGGGCAAGTCGCTGCACGTAGAGATCCGGCTCATCCGGGTCAATCATGCGGTCAATCAGGATAACGGGGATCTCTGCTTCCTGAGCATCCTGCAGGGAAGTTTCCCAACCGGTTGCTTCAGTGGCGGACAGCAGGATGATGTCCACGCCTTCGTCAACGAATGATGAGAATGCCTGGAGCTGGTTGGCCTGGTCATTGTCTGCGGTGCCTGCGTATTTGACGTCGGCGCCGGCTTCCTTGAACGCAGCCTGGACATTGTTTTCGTTGGCGTCACGCCAGCCACCTTCAGGGCCAACTGCGACGAAGCCGACGGTCAAGCCGGACAGGTCAGCTGGGCACTCGGCCGACGTATCGACGTCGGTGCCTTCTGCGCCGGACTCTTCGGTGTCGGTTGTACCGGCATCTCCGCCGCCGCAGGCTGCAAGTGCCACCATGGACACGCCAGCAGCGGCAGCCATGAATACGTTTCGAATGCTCTTACGCATCTCTCTCCTCCTCGAGAATCTGCGGCATTGGTTTCCGCAGGGGGGATCTTGAGCCCCACTGACAGTAAGGTTAGCGCTAACATATGGTGCACGCCACCCGTTAAGATCACAAGAAGGTAACAATCTGGGAATGTTAGCGCTCGTGTGGTCGCGTAGAATGCGTAGAAGTTCTAGTAAGAATGCAGGTGGGGTCCGTTGGAGATATGCCCCAGCCGCCACTGTCCACTCCGCTTCTACCAGCCGCACCAGCCGCCACTGTCCCGCGGCCTGGCACCCGCTAAGCCAGGCGCTACCCGGCCGTCACCTCCTCCGATGCCCCGCCGCCTGGTGTCAGCACCCCTGTCAGTGTCTCGCTGCCTTCTGCCAGCCCTTTTCGCAACGGCCCAGGCGCATTAGCGAGCTGGTTAAGCCATAGCGAGCCGGCCAGGCTCGCATAACGCTGTAAGAATAGGCCAAACTGAGCCTAGCCAGCTCCGTATGTCCTAGGTCGCTCCGTAAACCCAGCGCACCCTGTCGTGGAGTGGGCGCTTGAGCCTCCACCGCAGGCGCCGCAGGTGTGCAGAAGGCAGGGGTGTGGGTTGATTGCGTGCGCGTGCGGCAAGCAGGGGTGCAGAGCACCTAGAAACCCTTAACTACACAGTTGTGGCGGGAATCAGGTTGAAACCAAACCCAATTCCCGCCACAACTGTGTAGTTAGCGTCCCGCGGGCCTAGGCTGAAGTGGCAAGTGAGGATTGTCCCTGCGGAATCCCCGCACAACCCCTACCCGCACGCCTGCTTCCCGTAGGCGAACTCCTTACCCCTTGACAGAACCGGCCATAAGCCCGCCAACGAAGTACTTTCCGAGCAGGATGTACACAACCAACGTTGGCGCAGATGCAATCAGCGCGCCAGCCATCGAAGCACCATAGTCGGCCATGATCGACCCATGCGCCAGGTTATTCAGCGACAGGGTGACCGGGCCGGTGTTCGTGTTTGTCAAGAACAGGGCGAAGAGGAAGTCGTTCCATGCGGAAGTGAACTGCCAAATCAAAACCACAACAAATAAGGGAATCGAGATCGGAAGCACCACAGAGAAGTACGTCCGCAACAGCCCGGCGCCGTCCACGCGGGAAGCCTCAATCAGTTCCTGCGGGATCGATTCGTAGTAGTTGCGGAAGATCAGTGTAGTGATCGGGATGCCATAGACAACGTGCGCGAGGATCAGCGTGGGAACACCCGAAGGTAATCCCATTGTCAGGACCATCTTCATCAGCGGGATCATCACAGCCTGGTAGGGGATGAACATGCCGAAGAGGATCAGGGTGAAGACGACATTCGCTCCGGGGAACCTCCACCGCGACAGCACAAACCCGTTCATGGATCCAAGGAATGCAGAAATGATGGATGAAGGAATCACCAGGAGGAATGTACGACCGATAGGTGCCGCCAGGGCATCCCACGCTCGCACCCAGTTCTGTGTCTGCCATACCTCAGGCAGGAACCAGGTGCGTGACGGGTCTGCTTCAGCAGAACCCTTAAATGATGTGATGAGGAGGACGTAGACGGGAATCAGCACCATCGCCAGGGAGAAGATCAACAACGCATAGCGGAATGCAGTGACACGCGGAGTTGTCCCACTGCGGTCCATCTTCTTGCGCTTTTTGTCAGGCTGTGGCGGTTCCAGCACCGCAGCTTCTTCAAGAGCAATCGTTGCATTTGTCATTTTCTTACCGCCTCTGCTTCGCGTCGTGAATCAGGTACGGCACGACAAGGGCAGCAACAATAACAAGCATGATTGTTCCGACTGCCGCCGCATTGGAGTAGTCCCCCGATGTCATGAAGTTGTACATGTCAATTGCGGGGACCTTGGTTGAGTAGGTGCGCTGGTCCGTCACAGCCATAATCAGGTCGAAGGACTTCATAGCCATGTGTCCAATGATGATGACGGCAGACAGTGCCACTGCAGACAACTGCGGGAAAATGATGTTCTTGTAGAGTTGCCATTCGCTCGCGCCATCAACGCGCGCTGCTTCGCGGAGTTCATCGGGGATGCCGCGGAATCCAGCCAAGAACAGGGCCATGACATACCCGGAGAGCTGCCAAATCGCAGGAATCGCTACAGCAACAACACCGAAAGTGATGTTCGCAGTCCATGAGTTCTGGAGGAAGTCTAAGCCAAGCATCTGGAAGAGTCGGTTGAGACCCTTAGCGTTGTCATCCACGCCTGAGTTGAGCAGCCACTTCCACACAACACCTGAGGCAATGAAGGAGACAGCCATGGGGAAGAGGAATATTGACCGGAAGAAACCTTCACCTTTGATGGGGCGCTCAAGAATCCACGCCCATATGAAGCCGAGGATGAGGGTGCCGACAAGGAAAGTGACGGTGAACAGCAGCAGGTTGATAAGCGAATGCTGGAAGTCTGCGTTTCCGAACAGACTGATGTAGTTCTCGAAGCCTACGAAGGACGTCTCTCGCACTCCGTTGTACTGCGCAACTGTGTGTGCATCGCGCATCGAGGTGACAGTGTTTGCAGCGATGAGCCCATAGACAAAGACCCCGACCAGGATTACCGAGGGCGAGATCAACAGTATTGGGGGTCCGATTTTGCGCCATTGAATTCGACGCCGCGTCTGTGATTTGGTCGCCATTTGTGTTCCTTGCTCATGGTTTGGGTGGTGACACCTGGGGTGCCACCACCCAAACCTGGTTAGTGAGTCGAACCGAGTAGTCCGCAGCGCCTAGTTGCTCATCGGTGCGGCAGCAGCGGTTAGCTCAGCTTGGAGTCCGGCCACATCGGATGCGCCCTGCGAGAACTTCGCGACTGCGTCATTCATTGCGTTCGAGACTGCAACTGGCGTTGCGGCCCCATGCGCAATCGAGGACACGATTGTGTCTTTAGCGAATGCCTTCATCGCGTCCTGCTGGTACTCACTGAACAGAGCAATATCATCTGCGGTCAGATCAGAGCGAGCAGGGATGGAACCCTTGATGGTGTTGAACGTGATCTGGCCTTCCATGCTGGAGATGGTCTCCATCCATGCTTCAGCGCCCGCTACGTTCGGCGCGCCGACTGGCAGTGTGAATGAATCAGCAAGGAAGTCGAACATGCCTTCAGTTCCCGGAACCGGGAATGCCAGGTAGTCGGTGCCGTACACCTTGTCAGCGGCGCCAAAGGCAGCAATCGCCCAGTCACCCATAACGTTGTAAGCGGCATCTCCGCTGAGCACTGGGTTCAGTGCCGGCTCCCAGTCCTCATTGAGGTAGGACTTGTCAGCGAGGTCGATGATTGTCGCGAACTTGTCGAGAGCAGCCGTTACTTCAGGTCCGTCCCAAGCGGTCTTTCCGTCAAACAGACCGGTGTAACCATCCGCACCGAGTTCGGCCATGAGCACCGTCTCCAGAAGTTGAAGCTGGGTCCATGCCATGCCAACGGTGATCGGAATCTTGCCGGCAGCCTTGACCTTCTCCATGTCGGCAATCCAGCTGTCGATATCAGCTGGTACCTGGGCCGGATCAATACCGGCTTCTTCCAGTACGGCAGGGTTTGCCCAAACCACGTTGGCGCGGTGTACGTTCGTCGGAACCGAGTAGATCTTGCCGTCGACAGTCAGACGATCGATCAGAGTTGCCGGGAAGGCCTCTCTCAAGTCGAACTTGTCGTAGAGGTACGACACGTCCTCGATCTGCAGTGCATCGATGTAATCAGACAGTTCCGCGCCAGCGTGGGCCTGGAAGCTGTCCGGTGGGTTCTGTGCCGCTAGGTCTGCTGCAAGTTTCTGTTTGGCTTGTGAACCGCCACCACCAGCCACGGCAGCATTCACGAATGTGAAATCGGGATGCTGGGTGTCGAACACCTCAACGAGTGCTTCGAGGCCGATCTTCTCTGAGCCAGCCTCCCACCAGGTTACGACTGAGACATCGCCGCCGCCGCCTTCTGCCGCGCCGCCGCCAGATTCCTCACCAGACTGGTCTGGCGTGGCAGTCGCTAATCCCCAGTGGGGCGCAGCGCAGGACGCACCATAATGAAGACGGTTCCGCCCGGAATCGCTGTTAGTGTCTCAACATGCTCAAAGCCGTAGCGTTCATAGAGGCGTCTGCTTCCAGCTGTTGTCGACTCCAGAAAAACGGGCATTGGGTCTTCGTCGACTACGGCCAGCCGATTTCTTAGAAGGGCAGACCCAATGCCTTTGCCACGGGCTTCGGGAGAGGTGACGATATCTCGGAAGTACCAGTGCGGCTGAGCTGGTCGGCGCGACTGGACTGCTGCGTCGTGGGTTCGACCTCTTCTGCCCGAGGACGTAATTGTGGCTGTGATCCGCTCGACGGCTTCCGCAAATGCGTGTTTGGTTGGAGTGGTTGCACCCGGAGGTAGGTAATTGAGTGCACCTAGAAGGGGGCCCGAATCCGTGCGGGCTACGTCGACGTACCTATATCCCCCGGCCTCGAGTTCGGACTTGAAGCCGGATTTCACCGTCCTCCTCCGTCGTTGCTCATTGGGGACGATCGCAGACCATACGGGGTCAGGGGCAAATGCATCGGAGAACAGTTGAGCAATCGCTTCTGTGTCGTCGTAGCTCGCAGACCCGAAATGAACCTGCGAGCTGCGGGAGCTACTTTGACTCATTATGTGGGTTTGCCCTCGGGTGAGTAGAGAGGTAAATAGCGGGCAGAACACCCAGACTATTGAGGACAGCGAGAGGGACAACCCACCCTTTGTCTCCCCGCTTTAATGCTCGGCGTAGCGCCACGACCTTGAGCGCCAAATCCGCGGTGGCGGCAATTCCAATCGCCACACGGACGCCGCTGGGAATGCTGTGAGACAACGAGTGACTGAAGGGTGAGCATATGAAGGGAGCGCGGTGATGGCAGACGCAGGCACAGTCTGTCCCTTCTTCTACTTTCATGCCACACACGGGGCAGACGTGGACGTCGCCGTGGCCACCGCACCCGCATGCGCAAGCGCCTGTGTCAGAGACGCAAGGTCCGTGCCCGCAGTTGCAGTCTTCAGGCTCACAGCCGCAGTCATCTTCACAGTTGCAAGGCGTTGCGTTTTCCCCGCAACAGTGACAGCCGTGGTTGCAACAAGCACAGTCATCCTCTTTAGTCGCGGAGCAGGTCTCGCACCTGCACTTTTCACAGTCGCAGGTACTCTCCGGTGAAGTCTCTCCGAGGATATCTGTTTCGGTATCGGCCATGATCGCCTCCTATTTGGAGCGGTTGCAGATGCAACGCAACTCCGGTTGACCTAGAGAAAAGTCTACGCTTCACCGCTCGAGTCCGGTAGGAGATGTACTGTCCAATAACCAATAGCGATATATCGTTGACAAGAAGACGGAGTGCATGTAACGATATATCGGTAACGTGTTCGACAACGTGTCGTCACATGCAAAACAAAAAGGAGGTCTCATCGTGAGACTACGAGAGAATGTATACGCAATGGCCCCGTATCCCCATGATGGATTCGGAGGCCACGGTGGTCACCATGGTGGGCCGCAGGGGCGTGGAGGTTGTGAAGAGCGTGGCCACCACGATGGTCACGTAGGCCGTGGCCGCCGCGGAGGAGGACCCCGGGGCAACGGTCCAGGTGGACCTGGAGGTCCACGGCGTGGAGGCCGAGCGCGGCGCGGAGACGTGCGGCTGGCACTGCTTTCACTGCTGGCGGAAGAAAGCGGAAGTGGCTACGCCCTCATCAAGAGGATCGAAGAGAAGACCGGTGGAGTGTGGCGAACGAGTCCCGGGTCGGTGTACCCAACTCTTTCCCAACTGGTAGATGAGGGGTTCGTTGTTGCTCTGCCTACGGGGGGAGGGCGAAACGACTTCGAAGTCACCGATGCGGGACGGGAGTTCGTCGAAGAAAACACGGAAAAGATCGCTTCCATCTGGGCCGGAGACTCCGATGATTTCGAGGGCGCCAAGGCGCTGCGCCATGCGGCCCACACTCTGTTGGGCAAGGTTCGTGAGTTGGGCGTAGAAGGTACCCCGGAACAGATTGCTGAGGCAACCAAGCGCCTCAACGCGTTGGCAACCGAGATAGGCAAAATTTAAAGACTAGCTGAATTGTCAACGGGATGGAAGAGTATTGAATACTCTCGGCAGCAAGGCAGGCAGGTAGTATCGGACGGCAGTAGTGCTCCTCTAGGCTGAAGGCTCAGAAGAGAGGTCCAACAGATGACAACAACTGCCTCGCTGCCGGGCTCCGGTGGCATTGGTGTCCGCTCCGACGGGGATGACGTCAGGTACTACTCACTTACGACTGACCAGGTACTGGTTGAGCTCGACTCCACCCAGGATGGACTCACCCAGTCGGCAGCGCATGAGCGGTTGAAACAGTACGGACCGAATGCCCTCGACACGAAGAAGCGTAAACCCGCCATTCTGCGGTTTTTAGCCCATTTTGATGACATCCTCATCTACATCCTGCTCGGCTCGGCCGGCCTGAAAGCAATCATCGGTGACTGGGTTGATTTCACCGTGATTCTGGTGGCGGCAGTGGCGATTGCCCTCACGGGGTTTATCCAGGAGGGGCAGGCTGAGAATGCCCTCGAAGGCATCAAGAAGATGTTGTCTCTTGAGGCCGAAGTGCTTCGGGATGGTGCGTGGGTGAATGTCCCGGCAGAGGATCTCGTTCCCGGGGACATTGTTCGCCTGGCTGCAGGGGATAGAGCCCCTGCAGACCTGCGGATACTTGAGTCCACGAACTTGCGTGTCGACGAGGCCGCCCTGACGGGGGAGTCTGAACCCAGCGAAAAGGACAGTCGCCCGGTGGGCTCGGATGCGGGCGTGGGGGATCGTTCCTCAATGATCTTCTCTTCAACCATCGTCTCAAGTGGCAATGTTGTCGGGGTGGTTACCGCGACCGGGATGAACACTGAGATTGGTCGCATCACCAAAATGGTGGACGACGTCGAGGAGATGGACACTCCTCTGTCACGCAAGCTGGCGAAGCTGGGGAAGTACATCGCGATCGGTATCGGCATTATTGCCGTCGTCATGGTTCTCATTGGCAGGATCGTCCACCACATGGACATTGATGAGCTGATTTCTGCTGCCATAGGCTTCGCGGTTGCTGCTGTACCTGAAGGTTTGCCCGCGCTGGTGACGATTACCATGGCGCTAGGTGTCAAGCAGATGGCCTCCCGCAATGCAATCACCCGCAAGATGGCGTCGGTGGAGACGCTGGGAGCTGTCACCACTATCTGTTCGGACAAGACCGGCACTCTGACGCAAAATGAGATGACTGTTCGTGAGGGAACAACTCGTGACCAGGCGTTTCAGGTTAGTGGAGAGGGGTATTCTCCCGATGGTCAAATCATGTTTGACGGCAAAGAGATCGAAGTATCGAGGACTCCGGGACTCACCGCGCTAATAGAAGCGGGAACCCTTGCCAGCAATGCTGAGATCACCAAGAGCAACGGTGAGTGGACACTGGTGGGGGCGCCAACTGAGGGTGCCTTGACCGTGCTGGCGCAGAAGGCAGGCATCCCCAATCAGACGAAGCGTCTTGCAGAGGTGCCTTTTGACTCCGAACATAAGTTCTCGGCTTCGCTGGATGAAATGCCCAACGGGCGCCTCGTCATCCATGTCTACGGAGCACCGGACAGGATCCTGGCGCGTTCGACGCAGGAGACAGATGACCAGGGCATTACCTATTCGCTGGACGAGGACGCCTGGGAAGCACGCAACGCTGAGCTATCAAGCCATGGTTTGCGCGTCCTCGGCGCAGCCTCCAAAGATGGGCGTGGAATCGATCCTGAGACGTTCAGCATTGACGATTTGAGGGGTCTGACCTTCCTTGGGTTGTTCGGAATCGTTGACCCGCCACGTCCCGAGGCCGTCCAAGCTATTAAAGAGGCGCATGACGCTGGTATCTGCGTCAAGATGATTACGGGTGACCACGCTGGCACTGCGGTCGCGATCGCGCAGGAGCTGGGAATTGCGCCAGATGGTGATGATCCGCAGGCCCTGGCGATTACCGGCAGCGAAATTGAGGCGATGAGCCAGGATGAGCTCCGTCAGCGCGTTCATGACGTGAACGTGTTTGCGCGGACCAGTCCAGAGCACAAGATCCGCATTGTTCGAGCACTCCAGTCTCGTGGAGAGATTGTGGCAATGACCGGCGACGGAGTTAACGACGCGCCCTCGATCACAAGGGCTGACGTTGGTGTCGCTATGGGAATCAAGGGCACCGAAGCAACAAAAGAGGCTGCGGACATCGTCCTTGCGGATGACAACTTCGCGACCATCGAGAAGGCTGTCGAAGAGGGACGGCGAATCTTCGACAATATCCGCAAGTCCCTTGTCTTTCTTCTTCCAACAAACGGCGCGCAGTCCCTCGTGATTTTGGTTGCGGTTGTTTTCGGCATCTCCATGCCACTTTCCCCGGTGCAAGTCTTGTGGATCAACCTGGTTACGGCGATAACGCTGTCTCTGCCACTCGCCGCGGAACCCGCCGAGCCGGGCATCATGCAACGGAAGCCAAGAGACGTCAACGAGTCGATTCTTCCTCGCGCGCAGATCAGACTGATCGCACTGACTTCATTGCTAATTGGTGGCCTGAGCCTCGGTGTGTTCCTCTACGGTCAAAGCCACGGGCTCACGCACGCTCAGGCGCAGACCACTGCCGTGACGATGCTTGCCTTTGCGCAGTTGGCGTTCCTGTTCTCATCCAGGTTCCTCAACACGTCCGCACTGACACGGCAGGTACTTGTTGGGAACCGTCTGATCTGGATGGCTGCCGGGGCTCTGGTGGTGCTGCAGATGATCTTCATCTACACGCCTTTCATGAACTCCTGGTTCGGGTCGGCGCCCATTGGCTGGCGTTCATGGCTGCTCGTCCTCGTTCTGGCCTTCCTGACCTTCCTCTTCGTCGAAGCGGTCAAGGCCATTTCCCGGAAACTAGAGAAGACTCCCTAACGCAACGGTGGCGTCAGTCATACGCATCATGTCCTGGGACCTACACTCTGTATGTGACATCAGATGCACAGGGCCAAGTTGTGCCAGAGCCGGACGACGGTGGGATAAAGAGTAAGAGTGCCGTCGGATCGGTCCTGATCTTTCTGGTTTTTGTGGAGCTCACCAGCGGTTTCGTGCAGGGCTTCTACACCCCACTTCTTCCCGATCTCGCGAAGCACGTGGGTGTCTCAGGTGAAGCCATGAACTGGTTCCAAACCGCGCAGGCCATGGCCGCGGCAGTTCTGGTACCACTGATGGCCCGGCTGGGTGACATTCACGGGCCCCGCACAGTCCTACGAGTGGCGATTGTTGCTGTTCTGCTTGGAACGATAATGATTGCGGTATTTCCATCGTATCCGCTTGTGCTGTTGGGGCGGATTTTTATCGGTCCGCTGGGAGTGTGGCTACCACTCGCGATCGCGATAATCTATGTGCGAACAGCCGGGGGGTCCGCGTCAAGGTCAATCAGCATTATCTCCGCATCGCTGATGGGGGGCATTGTGCTTGGGACCGTGGCCGCAGGCATCGCCCAGGATGTCATGTCGAGCCTTGTGGCTACCCTGCTCATACCCTCGATGATGGTTGCACTTTCTGCCCTGGTGGTTTTTCTGAAACTGCCCGAGGACGTGCGCCTCTCAGCCGGGAAAATCGACTGGGTTGGGTTTGTTGGCCTCGGCGCCTTCTTGGTCGCCTTGATCTTGGCGCTCGCATTTATCGGACCTTCACATGCGAAGACCTCATTGGCGCTCTTCGCAGTGACGGTGGCCTTGTTCGTGGGCTGGGTGTGGTGGGAACGCAGGACCAGTGACCCGGCCATTGACTTTGGACTGGTTGTTTCCAAGTCGATGGGACCTCTCTATGTCGCGGCCTTTGCCATGGGCGCGGTGATGATTGACGCGCCGCCCAACCTGGCGGACTTCTTGAGCCGCGACCCTGAAGTCTACGGCTACGGATTTGCGGCCTCGTCGGATGTCCTTGCCGGAATGATCGCCTCAATGCTGGTATTTGCGACTGCTGGAGCCCTAGCGTCAACCTTCATTGCCGCCCGACTGGGTATGCGCACCACGCTGCTTGGTGCGGCACTGTTGGGAGCCGTTGGCCAGGGATTGCTGATACCCATGCCGCACCTGGTTGCAGCGTTCTGGGTGTCGGGAATACTCACTGGGTTCGGCCTCGGCATCCTGGTTGGCGCACTTCCCGCCCTTGTGTCACACGCAGCGCCAGCCGGTCGAACCGGCATAGCCAACGGCATCTACTCTGCGCTGCTCGCCATGGGGGGTGCGGTTGGTGGTGCCGTCTTCAAGCAAGTCCTGGTTGCATTCCGCGACGAGCAGCGCATGACAGAGCTGGGTGGATACACCACGATCTGGGCCATCAGCATTGCACTGTTCCTGTTGACAGCCCTCATGATGGCCACGGTTGAACTACCCGACAAGAGAAAGCAAGTCCATGAGTGATCGCAAAGTAGCACTGCCTGACTTCGCGGGCGAGGCCGCAGAAATCCGCGACGAACTGGTTAGTCTGCGGCGCGCCATCCACTTGGAGCCGGAGATCGGCCTCGACAACCCCCAAACCCAAGCCAAGATCCTTGATGCACTTGAGGGGCTGCCGTTGGAGATAACCCTGGGTAGGGGACTGTCTAGCGTGACGGCGGTGCTACGCGGTGGCAAGCCGGGCCCAACAGTGTTGCTCCGGGGAGACACGGATGGTCTCCCAATGCACGAGCAGACCGGTCTACTTTTTGCCTCTACGGGGGACACCATGCATGCGTGCGGACATGACCTACACACCGCAGGACTGGTTGGTGCTGCAAGACTGCTCAGCGCCCACCAGGGTGATTTGCCCGGAAATGTTGTATTCATGTTCCAACCGGGTGAGGAGGGTAAAGGCGGGGCTCAGATCATGCTTGACGAGGGTGTTCTTGACGCATCGGGCGAACGTGCCATAGCGGCCTACGCGATCCATGTTGGACCCGGCCCCCGCGGAGTGTTTGCAACAAAGAACGGTTGTGCAACAGCCGGATCTAACCAGATGTACGTGACGATCAGGGGACGTGGAGGTCACGGGTCCTCTCCCCATCTAGCCCTCGACCCCGTGCCAGTTGCGGCCCAGGTCATCTTGGCCATTCAGTCTTACGTGACTCGCATGATGAACGCTTTCGATCCAGTGGTCGTATCTGTGACGCAGATAAGTACCGGAGAGAACGCGGTCAACGTAATTCCTGACGCAGTGACCTTGGGTGCGACGATCCGTACGCTCACCGCCCAGTCACTCGCGCAGGTTCGTGAGGGCTTGGAGCAGGTGGTTCGCTCAACGGCAGCAGCATATGGGTGCGATGCGGACTACGAGTTCCTAGTCCTTTATCCCTCGACGATTAACGATGACCTCACCACCGAGGATGCGGTCGTGGACATGCGTAGCCAGTTCGGTGATGAGAGGGTAGCGATTATCCCTTCCCCCATGATGGGCTCTGAAGACTTCGCTTTTGTCCTACAGGAAGTGCCGGGTACTTTCGTGGGGTTGTTCACCACGCCCCCCGAATTGGCTGGTTATCCGACGGAGTTCAACCACTCACCCCGGGTCATCTTCGATGATGCAGTTCTAGGTGATCAGGCGGCGGCGCTGGCAGCCATGGCCTACGGGAGACTTCAACGGGCGGCACAAGACACGGCCGAATAGCGAAGAGGAATGGGACTCTGGGAGTTCCTCGCAAGGGAACCCGACCAGACAATACATCCCACCAAGTCGTAGACTGAATCCGAGTCGACACGAACCCTAGGAAGGGAAACACCATGGCAATTGATGCGAACCCAGAGGCAGTTGAGTTTGCCCGTCAGTTGATCGAGGACGGACGCTACGTCCTCGACAAGCACGGAGATTGGGATCAGGTCAACCCGGACACCAACGAGCAGGACAACTTCGTTCGTGAGCATGGAATGAAGGCCTACGGCAATTGGCACCTTGGTGTCAAGGTCGGCGGTTCTTACAACGAAAAGTCTGTCTACAGCTTCCCGTATGGGGACTTCCATAAGGTCTACCGTTCGGGCCTGATTGCCGCTCAGGAACGTGCCGCTCAGTACCACCACGGTGCAGTTGAGCAGGCCGCGAAGGATCTGCTGGCGATGCTGCCTGAGGGTGAGTAGTTCCACCGGGTTTTAGTGCCCGCATCCCCTTGGGGTGCGGGCACTTGCCTGCCTTAGACGAAGATGATCTGCGCGCCCTCGGACAACTCAATGAAGTCGGCCGCGGAAATGATCCCCTCCACACCCGGATGCAGCATTGGTTTCTTGAACTGCATCATCTCTGCTGAAAGCTGGCAGGCATACATGTGTGCGCCCATTGCTGACAGGTGGTCTAAGAACTCGGGAATGGTGGGTATGTCCTGTTTAGCCATCATTGACTTGAGCATCTTGGTGCCGAATGCGGTCATTCCAGGAACTCCGGCAAGCATCTGCGGGAACCCCATCGTCGCACCGCCGCCAACGAACCGCTCCAGCTGCGGCATGTGCATTGCGGTGTTGCCAGCGTAGGAAAACTTCAGGTCATCCATCGTTCTCACATCGATGATGTCCAACCCCCAGAACGTAAAGAAATAGTCGACTTCAATTCCCTCGCCAAGCGCGGCATTGCCCATGATCAGTGCTGGATAGGCCATATCCAGGTTTCCTTTGGAGCAGATGAAGCACATCTTACGCGGTCCCGAGTATCCAGGCGAGGATGCTCCGCCCTCGCCTACCTGTGATTTCTCTTGGTTGCTGCCACCACCAAAGTCGGGGATCAGGTTGCCCTCTTCATCAATCGGCATAATCTCTTCCTTTCAAAGCGTCAGTTAGGGGCGACAGTCACACGCATGCCGTGGGCTTGGATCGTCCCGCAATGTAAGCCAGCTTCTTTGCGGGTTTGCCGGGGAACAGTGTGAACAGTGTCTTGATGTCGAAACCGCCGACCTGCTGCATGCGCCGCAGGGTGGGGGACTGGCCCTGTTTGAGGGCGTCCTCGCGTACAAACCTGATCGCACGCCAGTGTTCGTCCGTCAGTTCTTCCACCCCGGCTTTCTGTGCGAGGACGGCTGCAAGGTCCTCATCCCACTGGTCGGGAACAGTAAGAAACCCTTCCTTGTCGACCTCGATCAGTCGCCCGAGAAAAGTATTGGTTGGCATGATTTGTCCTCTTCTGTATGCGCCAAAATCCGACTAGCGAGCGTCCTCGGGAACAATTTTTCCATCCATCTTCATATCCGCAGAAAACGGTAGCGGCCGCCCGGGTAGCAACATGTTCCAATAGACCAACTCAAACCCCATCTTTGAGGCGTGATTCAGGTAGGACGGACCCAACAGGCGTAGGGCGGGGACGCCGTAGATCGGGAAACGTCCCGGTAGAGGCTCCTGGTCGTAGTTGAAGTCCAGGAGCAACGCTTCCCCACGTCCTGACTCAATGAAGCAGTTCGCGTGACCGTCAAAGCTGTGGGTGGGCGGCAGGCCCTGGACGGCTGCCACCAGGTTGGGGACGAGGGCGTCCATCTCAAAGTGCGCCACAGATCCGGCCTTAGAGGTGGGCACGTTGGTGGCATCCCCAGCGCACCACACGTTCGGGTCCGCCACAGCCTGAAGGGTGTGCTTGTTGACTTCGATAAAGCCGGCCTCATCAGCCAACCCACTGTCTGCCGCCACCTTAGACCCGTGGTTCGGGGGCACCGTTGCCAGAAGGTCGAAAGGTACGCGCCGCCCATCGTAGGAAACAAGCTCGGCGCGTTCGTTATCGATGCTCTCGATCTGGAAGTCCGTAACGACTTCGATGCCACGTTCAGCGAGCAGGTGCCCAAGCGCCTCAGATGCCACGGGTTTGGTGAACGCGCCATCCAACGGAGTCACGAAGACGACGTCAACGTCGAAGCCGCGGCCTCGTTTGCGGAGGTAGTCCTGGGCTAGCAATGCGAACTCCAGTGGTGCGACAGGGCACTTGATGGGCATTTCGCAGACGTTGACGACGAGGCGCCCTCGCTTGAGTTCTTTGAGCTCTGCCTTCAGCCCCTCAGCCCCCTTCAGGGTGTAGAAGTCGAAAACCTTGTCGTACCACAGGGAGCCGTCTTCCATTCCGGGTACGAGGTCGGGGCGCGGAACGGTGCCGGTGGCGATGATGAGCTGGTCGTAGGGCAGTCGCTCTCCGGAATCGAGGACGACCACCTGC
>RRZU011884631.1_pt1 | contig 18870 bp, 15 predicted proteins | sample 2165561 | NCBI WGS metagenome assembly RRZU01 (sample SAMN10456909, study PRJNA506462) | wastewater metagenome | isolation source: wastewater sludge | place: USA: Moscow, Idaho | reverse complement strand
TGCATCATTTATTCTTCACTATACAATCTTATTTTTAAGAAGAGAAAAAGAGATTAAATTTCAAACTGCATTATTAGAAGAAGAGGTTTCAAAAAGAACCAAAGATTTAAATAGTAGCAATCTTCTTCTTCTTGAGTATAAAAAAGCAGTTGATGCAAGTGCCATAGTTTCAAAATCTGATTTAAGAGGTACTATTACTTATGTAAATGATACTTTTTGTGAAATTTCAGGTTATACAAAAGAGGAATTGATTTCTAAACCTCATAATATTGTTAGACATCATGATATGCCAAAAGAGTTTTTCAAAAATCTATGGGATACTATAAAAGCAAAAAAAGTTTTTAAAGGAATATTGAAAAATAAAAATAGAAATGGTGAGTCTTATTATGTAGCAAGTACAATTGTTCCTATTTTAGATGATAATGGAGATATTATTGAGTATTTATCTTTAAGATATGATATTACTGAATTAGTTGATGCAAAGGAAAAAGCTGAAATTGCCCAAAAAGCAAAATCAACATTTTTAGCAAACATGAGTCATGAAATAAGGACTCCATTAAATGCAATTATAGGATTTTCTGATATTTTATGTGAATCTAATATAAATATAGAAGAAAAAGAACATGCAAAAATAATATCAAGAAGTGCAAAATCTTTATTGAATATTATTAATGATGTTTTAGATATTTCAAAAATGGAGAATGGAAAATTTGAATTAGAAGAGGCTGAATTTTCATTATTTAATTTAACAGAACATATAACAGAACTTTTTTCTGTAAATATTAAGGATAAAAATATTAAATTTATATATACATTTGACCCATTGTTACCCGAATTAATACTAAGTGATTCTTACAGAATACAACAGGTTTTATCAAATCTTATTAGTAATGCTATTAAATTTACTCCTGAAAATGGTAAGGTATATTTTGAAATAAAAGTAATAGAAAAGAATGATAAAAATGTAAAAATCAATTTTATAATCAAAGATACAGGTATTGGTATAAGTAAAGAGCAAGAAGAGTTTATTTTTAAACCATTTTCACAAGCAGATTCAGGAATTACAAGAAAATTTGGAGGAACAGGCTTAGGATTAGCTATTTGTAACGATATTGTTACGATGTTAAAATCAAAAATTCAAATTAAATCTGAACTAAATAAAGGTAGTGAATTCTCTTTTATTGTTGATTTTAAAATAGGAAATTCTATTGATGAAAATATTAAAAGAACTGATATAAACTTTGCTATATCTGAACATTTTGATGATGAAGACAATATAAAATCAATTGTTAAGAATTATCTTGAAAAAATCGGTTTGGTTTTTGAATTTCCTGAAGCTTTAGGTAAGAAGATAGATATCTTTTTCTGCTTTGCTATGCAGGATTTACTCATAGAATTAGTAGAATTTAAAAAATATAATTTTGACTCTAAAATAGTTTATATAGGGGATAAATATAGCTTAAATAAAGCTGTATTATCATATATCGATTATTATGTTGATTTACCAATATATGGTTCAAAAATCTATAATATAATTGCTGAAAATTCTAAAATAAATAGAAATGTTTTAAATAAATCTTCAAATTTTGAGAATTTAAAAGGAACAATTTTAGTTGCTGAAGACAATCCTAATAATCAAAAATTAATAGAAATTCTTTTGTCAAAAATAGGTTTACAATCACTTATTGTATCAGATGGTCAACAAGCAATTGATATGTATAAAAAAAGAAAATTTGATTTGATTTTAATGGATATAAATATGCCTATTATTGATGGTATAAAAGCTACTAAAATAATAAGAGAAATACAAAATGAATATTATAAAATCCCAATTATTGCATTAACTGCAAATTCAATAGCAGGAGATAAAGAAAAATATTTATCATCTGGCATGGATGATTATTTATCTAAACCAATTGATTTTGATAAATTAGTAAATATAATAAAAAAATATTTACAGAATAATGAGAAAAAACTAAATTATATTGAAAAAAATATTACTCCAGAAAAGAAATTTAGTAAAAATATTATTAAAGAACGACTCTTTTTAGATGATTTAACAATAGATATGTTGTTAGATAATTTCTTTTTAACTTTAGATAATGATTTAGAAAAATTGCAAAAAGCAATAGATTCAAAGAATTGTGATGAGATATCAAAAATGGCTCATTATATTAAAGGTAGCTGTTCAAATTTAGGAATGGATGATTGTGCTTTTATTTTAGAAAAAATAGAAAAAGAATCAAAAGATTTTAAATATGATTTTAGTCTTAAAGAGTTAATAGGGTTATTTAATAAAATAAAAAAAGATTTAAAGGGAAACTAAGATGAAAAATATGAGAATAAAAGTAAAACTAATATTTCTTTTTATTGTTATAAAAGTAGTACCTCTTTTAGCAATATCCTATATAGCGTACAATGGGGTGATGAAATTAGATTTATACTTAAACAATAGTACTAAATTACTTTTTGATCAAAGTAAAAATATTATACAAAATACTGCTAATTTATCTATTGAAGATAGTATAAAAAATTTAGATAAAAAATCTCAAGAATCATTAGAAAAAATCTCCTATGAAATTGCAAATAAAATTGCAGAGTTTTTATATGAAAGAGATAACGATATACTTCTTTTATCTAAACTTGAATTAAATCAAAAAACATTAGAAAAATTTTATGAAGTTAAAAATAAAAATATTACAATCCATGGTAAATATTATTATGATAATAGTAGCAGTGAATATAAAAATAATGAACAAATAATAAAAGAGCAAAGAGTTAATACTAAAGCAAATTTGAAAGATAATGAAAAAGAGTTTAATTATATTGATCCTTTGGAATTTAAAATAAAATCTATACCCATTTACAAAGAGCTTAACTATTTTGATTTAGATGGAAAAGAGATATATAAAGTTTCTTCTATTAATGAAAATAAATTAGATTTATCAGATAAAAAAAACACCTATGTGAATTCAGAGACTTATTTTGAAGAGATTAGTAAATTAAAAGAGAATGAAATATATGTTTCAGATGTAATTGGTGAGTATGTTGGTTCAAAAATAATAGGTTATTATACAAAAGAGAAAGCAAAAAAAGCAGGTATTGAGTTTGAACCAGAAAAGTCTGCTTATGCAGGAATTGAAAATCCATTAGGAAAAAGATTTGAAGGAATTGTAAGATTTATAACTCCTGTATATAAAAATGGTCTTAAAACAGGATATGTTTCAATGGCTTTGGATCATAGACACGTAAGAGAGTTTACAGATACTTCAAATCCTACAGGAAATAGTGTAAAACAAAATATTTCAGATGCAAGATTGGGTAATTATGCTTTTATGTGGGATTATGAGGGAAAAAATATTTCTCATCCAAGAGATTATTCAATTATGGGATATGACAGAAGTACTGGGCAAAAAGTAATGCCTTGGCTTAGTGCTGATTTGGCTGAAAAATATTATGCTTCAAAAAAAGATATAAATGAGTTTTTAAAAGATTATCCAATATTTGAAGAGCAAAGTCTTAGTAAAAAACCTAATTTAAAACAATTAAAAGAAGATGGAAATGTTGGTTTAGATTGTAGATATTTAAATTTTGCACCACAATGTGAAGGTTGGATGCAATTAACCCAAAATGGTGGATATGGTTCTTTTATCATAAATTGGAGTAATGTATGGAAACTAACAACAGCTGCAACGATCCCTTATTATACAGGTAAATATGCTAATACAAAAAGAGGATTCGGATTTGTATCAATAGGTGCTAGTGTAGATGATTTTCATTCTGCTGCTAATAAAACAAAAGAAGATGTTTTGAGTATATTAGAAAACCAAACAAAAAGTATGCAAACAATAGTAAGTTCCAATCAAGTTGAAATTGAAGATTTTATTACTTTGTTAATTAATGAACTAACTATTATTACTTTAACCTTAGTATTAATAATTATATTTATTGCAGTTTGGATGTCGGATTATATAATATCAAAAATAAATAATCTTCTAATTGGTACAAAAAAATTTGCAAATAATGAGTTAGATTACAGAATTAAAGTTACTTCAAAAGATGAAATAGGTGAACTTGAAAGTTCGTTTAATGATATGGCAAAAGAGATTAGTACTTTAATTTCAACACAAAAAGAGTTAAATGACCATTTAGAAGATAAGGTTGATGAAAAAACTAAAGAGTTATTACAAATAAATGAAACATTAGAAAAAGAAGTAGAAAATAGAACGGAATCTTTAAAAGAAGCTCTTTTAAAAGCACAAAATTCTGATAAGGTAAAATCTACATTCTTAGCAAATATGAGCCATGAAATAAGAACTCCTCTTAATTCAATTATAGGTTTTTCAGAACTATTAGCTAATAACTCTGATATAGATGACTCTGCTAAAAAATACTCTTCAATAATTGAAGAGAGTGCAAAATCTTTATTATCAATTATAAATGATATTTTGGATATTTCAAAAATAGAAAGTGGTAATTTTGATATTAATATCAAAGAAACAAATATCAATGAAGTTTGTAAAAATGTATATGAACTTTTTTCTAATAAAGCTGATGAAAAAAACATTAACTTTAATTTTAAAATCAACAAAGATATTCCAAATTGTGTATTGAGTGATGGAATTAGAATTAGGCAAGTTTTATCAAATCTTATTAATAATGCAATTAAATTTACTAAATTAAATGGTGAAATTGATTTTGAAGTATTACTTATTGAAAATAAAGATGAATTAATAAAATTAAGATTTTTAGTAAAAGATAATGGTATTGGTATTCCCTCAAACAAGCTATTAAATATTTTTGAACCTTTTATTCAAGTGGATAATGAATCAAATAGACAATATGAGGGAACAGGACTTGGACTAAGTATTAGTAGTCATATTGTTAAATTATTAGGATCAAAAATTGAAGTTTCAAGTAAAATAGATTTAGGAAGTTCATTTTGGTTTGATTTAGAAGTAAGTGTTTGTGACAGTGGTGTAAGTATTCTTGAAGAAAAAAAAGAAGAGATAGTTCCTAATGATACATTTTATGGAAAAATTTTAGTTGCTGAAGATAATGTTTTAAATCAACAATTGATTAAGTATATACTTGAAAATCTAAACTTAAATTATAAAATAGTTTCAAATGGTCAAGAGGCTATTAATGAGTACAAGAATGATTCTTATAATTTGATTCTTATGGATATTAATATGCCTATTGTTGATGGAGTAAGTGCCTTTAATCAAATAAGAGAATATGAGAAAAACAATGACTTAATATTTATTCCAATTGTTGCATTAACAGCAAATGTAATAAAAGGTGATAGAGAAAAATTCTTGGATTTAGGTATGGACAATTATTTGACAAAACCTATTAATATGAATAAGTTAAAGCAGATACTTAATACCTATCTATCTTTAAATATTAAAGAAAAAAATATTGAAATGAAAATGGATAATATACAAATGCAAAATATTGAAAAAAAAGAGCCGCTAGAAGAATTTGTTTTAACTTTCGATAAAAATGATGCAATAAATCAACTAGGCTTAGATGAAATTACTATTGATATGTTACTTGATAATTTCTTTTTAACTTTAGACAGTGATATAAATAATATTCAAGAAGCCATTGATTTAAAAGATAGTAACAAGATATCACAAACTGCACACTATTTAAAAGGTTCTTGTGCAAATCTAGTAATGAAAGATGCTGTTGATATTTTACAAGATATTGAAAGTAAATCAAAGTTAGGTGAAACAAATTTTGATTTAAAAAAGTTAAAAGAGATTTTTGAAAAGATAAAACAATTTATATAATATTTAATTATAATTATTATATAAATTATAGTTATGATTTTTATAAAAAATTAACCTTTTTTTATATAGACTAAAACTTACATAATATTACTAAAGGATGTTTATGAAGTTTTCAAAAATAGTTTTATCAATGGGATTATTAGCTAGTAGTTTATTTGCAAATGAATTTATCAATTATGATAATTTATCAAAATCATTAAAAGATGATGCAAAGAAAAATGGTTTATATGCAACTACAGATGAAGTAAAAATGGCATTAAAAGAAAAAGACTGGGCGGTAGTTGATGTACGAACGGCTGAAGAATGGGCTGGAGCTTTTATAAAAGGTAGTCAAAGAGTAGGTCGACAAACTCCAGAAGTTGCAATTGAGAATTTTGTTACAGATGATGATGGAAAACTGATAAAAGACAAGATAATTGTTGTTTGTAATTCAGCAGCAAGAGCATCAATAGAAGCTCAAACATTTAGACAAATGGGATTTAAAACTGTAAAAATTTATGATTTATACTCTTGGATTGATGAGTGTAATCCTGTTGTTACAAAATACACAGTTAAAAATGATAGAAGCGGAACAGGTTTAAATTTTGGTGAATATTACGCAGAACATTGTAAAAAGTAATAGATAATTATCTACTACTTTTTAGTATCAGTTATTAAAGATATGTTAAATAGTTGATGTTTTTGAAGGACTTCAAGAACTTCAATTATTTTTTCATATTTTACTTCTTTATCAATTCTAAAAATTATATTTTTTTCTTTATCTTCTATTGCAGCTATTTCTTGTTCTAACAACTCTAAAGTAATCTCTTTACCATAAACAGCTAATTTATCACTATTTAATTCAATAATTAATTCTTTTTGCTTAAGTTCAATCTCTTGCGCACTTGAGGTTGGAAGATTTAAAACTAAAGCCAACTCATCTTTTTTAAATACAGAAGAAACAATAAAAAATATTAAAAGAATAAAAACAACATCTATAAGTGGTGTAATATCAGGAGTTAATATTTCTCTTTTTTTCATATCTTTTTAAGAACCTCTTTTTGGATTTTTAGCTCAATATCATCTAAAATACCAACAATATAGTTATATCCTATATAGTGAGGAATCGCCACAATTAATCCAGCAATTGTAGTAATCAAAGCAACTGAAATTCCACTTGAAAATATAGAAGGATCACCTAATCCACTTTTTGTAATAGAATCAAATGAATCTAAAACTCCAATTACTGTTCCTAAAAGTCCTAATAATGGGGCAATAGAAGCTATGATTTTTACAGTGTTTAATCCAAACTCTAATTTTCTTATTTTTCTATTTATAAAATTTTCAATAGAATCTTTTTTAAATTCTTCATTATTCTCTTTTGCAAAAGTGATTATCTCATTTATTAAAAACTCTCTTTTATTGCTAGATAGTGCAATTACTACAAGTTTCCAAAACATAATTGTAAAACCAATAATATTTAAAAAAATTAGAATATAAACTATTATTCCACCTCTGTCGATATAAGTAATTAAATCAACACCCATTTCTTAACTCCTTGTTATTTGATAAACTATTGGAACTGTTATTTCCCAAGAGTTCTTATTTAATTTTTCAGGTATTGGCTCAAATCTATTAATCTTTGCAAGAATTTCTAAGGCTGCTTCATTTAATCTTTTGTAGTTTGAATCTTTTACAACTTTTACATCTTTGATTTGTCCATCTTTTGAAATAACAAAACAAACATGAACTTTTCCCATTTGATTGAGTCTTTTTGCACTTTGTGGATAGATTTTATTTTTTTCAATTAAATATCTAAGTTTTGATAAATACTCATTTTCTAAGGCTTCTATTTGGCTTGGATCTATTGTATCTTTTTGTTTAAGCACTTCTTTTGAAGCTAATTCTTGTACTTGAGGTTCAGCTTTTTGTTCAACTTTAACTTCTTGGGTTTTCTCTACTTCCTTTAGAACTTTTTTTTCAACTTTTTTTACTTCTTTTATCTTTTTTTCTTTTTTCTTTTCTTGCTTTACTATATTTTTACTTTTAGTTTCAGGTAAAGGTTTTTCTATGATTTTCTCAACAATAGGCTCCACAACAGGTTCTACTTTTGGTTCAGGCTTTTTGATTACTACATTTTTTAGATTTATTTTTGAAATATTAACTGCTGGTTTATTTTGTGCAACAACAACTTTTTCTTCAAGGTCCAAATTTGCGAATAGTAATAAATGCGCTGAAATTATCAGTGTAAAGATGATTAGTAAACTTTTTTTATTTTCCATATGCGAATCTTAATATAATATTGATAATAATTATCTTAATTGAATATAAAAATATAGAATTTAATTTTTAGAAATCATAAATCATTATCTCCAAGTATTGAGAATTTTGCTAAATAATCTCTATCTTTGTATAAATATTACTTTTGTATTTTCTTTTTTGCTTCTTCTATGATTTTAATTAATTCTTTATTTTGAGTTGCAAATTTTTTAAGCCAAATATTTTCAAACTCTATTTTAATTGGAAAGTGTATAATTGATAATAATTATCTAAATTAAGTAAAAAAGATATTTCATTAAAAAATCATTAAAAAACCTTATATATAATTCTTAAAAAACAGAAGGAAGGGCTTTGCGTAAGATATTAATTTACTCATTATTTTGTAATTTTGCACTTGCAAATGGATTAGATGTATTACAAAATGATAAAAAAGAGTTAAGGAATTTAGAAAAAAAAATCATCGAAACTAGCTATAAAAGTTTAAAAAATGATTGGATTTCACCTATTACTATTAGTTCAAGTTTAAATAGAAATTATTCAAATATTGATGAAAATGATAAGTTATCAAAAAATATGTCAATTGGTTTTTCCCAAAGTATTTATGAATCAGGGGGGATTGAATTATCAATTCAATATGCAAAAGATAAATATAATTATGATTTACTTTCTTGGGAAAATATTAATAATCAAATACTGCAAGCTGTTTATGAAACACTACTTGAGATATCAATATTAAACTTGCAAATTGAACAAAGTGAATATAAGCTTCAAAATAAAGAAATAGAACTGATTATAAAAAAGATTCAATATGAAGCTGGTTCTTTAGATATTATTGATTTAAATAATGCAATTATTTCCAAAAATACTCAATTTAAAGAAAATATTTCTTTGAAAAATTCATTAAAAGATAAAGAATATGAATTATCAAAATATACAAATTTAAAATATCAAGAGATAGAAATAATAGATTTTAAAAATATTTCAAAAGAAGAATTTTTAGCAAACAACTTAGAATTGTCTCAAGAAAATTCAAAAATAAAAATGTTAGATACAAGTTATAAAAAAACAAAAACTCAGTATTTACCAAAGCTTAGTTTATCTACTAGTTTAGGATATTCCCATAGCGATAATTTAGATGATAGCTCTGATTCTTATTCTGATACAAGCTCTCTTGGTTTGACTTTATCTATGCCTTTATACGATTATAATAAATCAAATAAATTAGAAGAGTCTAAGCTTGAATATTTAAAACAAAAAATACAAGTGAATGATTTGAAACTCGAGTTAACTAATAGTTATGAACAAATATTAAATCAAATAGATACATATGAACAATATAACAAAACAATAAATGAAAACATAAAGATATATGATGATTTAATTTTAGTAAATAGTAGTTCAAATGAAGCGGGAATGACATCTGTGTATGATTTAGATATTCTAAAAAATACAAAAATAATTAATGAATATGACTTAGTAATAAACAATATTAATATTAAATTACAATATTCACAACTATATTTTAAAATCAAAGGTTAGGGTTTATGGAAGATTCAAAATTAAAAGAAGAATTAGAAAGTTACAACAATAAAAGTTCTAAAAAGATTTATATTTGGGTAATTTTAATTTTATTGCTAGGAAGTTCTGCATATTATTTTTTTATATTAAAAAATAGTACACAAACACAAACTTTTGAATATGTAACAAAGAAAATAACAAGGGGTGATTTATCAGTTGTTGTTAGTGCAACGGGAAATTTAAATCCTACAAATAGTGTAGATATTGGTATTGAAGTATCAGGAACAATAAAAGAAATTTATGTAGATTTTAATGATGAAGTTGAGATAGGTCAGGTTTTAGCAAAACTTGATACTACAAAATTACAATCAGAAGTTGATAGTTTAAGAGCATCTTTAACTATTGCAAAAGCAAATCAAAAAGAGAGTGAAGTAGGTCTTCGAAGTAAGAAATCAATTTATGATAGAACATTGAAAATGTATAAAAGTTCAAATGGTAAATATCCTTCAATTAATGAATTAGATGATACTAAATTTACATACGAAACAGCAATTTCCAATTTAGATGCAACAAAAGCAAAAGTTGAACAAGCTATTTATAACTTAAAAACTGCACAACAGAATCTAGATAAAGCAGTAGTTAAATCTTCAATAAAAGGAATAGTTTTAAATAAAGAAATCGAAGTTGGACAAACTGTAGCTGCAACAATGTCAACACCAACACTTTTCACTCTAGCAAAAGATTTAACATTAATGGATTTAATAGTTAGTATTGATGAAGCTGATGTTGCTGATATTAAAAAAGATTTGAATGTAACTTTTTCTGTAGATGCATATCCTAAAAAAGTTTTTAAAGGAAAAATAAAACAAGTAAGACTAAATCCTATTGCTGTAAATGGAGTAGTTACTTATGAAACAGTTGTTTTAGTAAATAATGAAGAATTACTTTTACGACCAGGAATGACAGCAAGTGCAAAAATAGTTACAAAAGAAAGTGTAGATAAATTAATTGTTCCAAATGGTGCTCTAAGATTTAAACCAAAAACTCAAAATAAAGAAAGAAAAAATACTATGAGTTTAGTAGAGCCTCCAAAACGTCCTCAAGGAGAAAATAAAGCTAAAGATTTATCAAAAAAAGATATGTCAGCCATATTTATTTTAGAAAATAATGAAGTAAAAAGAGTTATGGTAAAAGTTTTAGATACGGATGGAAAATCAAGTACGGTTGAATCAAAAGATTTAAAAGTAGATGATGAAGTTATAATCTCACAAAAGAGTGATGATGCAAAATAGTAAAACCATTATTGAATTTAAAAATATAGTTAAAACTTATGGTGTAGGAGATGCAAAAACTTATGCCTTAGATAAAGTAAACTTTTCTATAAAGGAGGGTGAATTTGTAGCTATTATGGGTTCAAGTGGAAGTGGAAAATCTACTGCTATGAATATGATAGGGTGCTTGGATAAACCCACTAGTGGTGAATATTTATTTAATGGAATTAACGTAGAAAAATTAAATAGAAACCAAATGGCACTTTTAAGAAGAAATTATTTAGGTTTTATTTTTCAAGGCTTTAATTTACTTGGAAGAACATCTGCCTTGGAAAATGTTGAACTACCTTTAGTATATAGAAAAATTCCTGCAAAAAAAAGAAAAGAACTAGCCTTAGAAGCTTTACAAACAGTTGGATTACAAAGTGTTTCTCATCATACTCCCTCTGAACTTTCAGGTGGACAGCAACAAAGAGTTGCAATAGCAAGAGCTATTGTGTCTAAGCCCTTGGTATTATTAGCAGATGAGCCAACTGGAAACCTTGATAGTATTAAAAGTTTGGAAATTATGAATTTATTAAAATCATTTAATAAAGAGTTAAATATCACTATTATCATGGTAACACATGAAGAAGAAATGGCAGCATTTGCCCATAGAATTATCTATTTTAGAGATGGACATATTGATGATAGTTTAAAAAAAGGATTTAAATAATGTTAACAAATGCTTTTTTAATTGCATTAAAAGAGATAAAAAGAAATATATTACGTTCAATCTTAACAATTTTAGGAATAGTAATTGGAGTAGCATCTGTAATTGCTATGGTAATGATTGGTGATGGAACAACTGCAAATGTAAAAGAAAATATTTCAAAATTAGGTACTAATATGCTAACTTTAAGAGTAGGACAGGAAAGACGTGGTCCTCCAAGAGAAGATAATAGTGCTAAAGCTTTTGAAGATGATGATATTGTTGCTATTAAAAATGAAATACAAAATGTAAAAGCAGTTGCCTCTGAAAATTCAAGTTCTGTTAATATCGTATATGGAAATAAAAGTAATGCATCTTTTGTTATTGGTACAAATAATGACTATTTTATAATAAAAGATTGGGAGTTAAGTGATGGAAGAATATTTGATGAAAGTGAATTAAGTACTGGGAAATCATCTTGTATTTTAGGCTCAACAATTGTAAAACAACTTTTTGAAGATGAAAATCCAATTGGTGCTAATATCAGACTAAAAAGCTTTTCTTGTAATGTAATTGGTGTTTTAAAATCAAAAGGTGCATCAGCCTTTGGTAGAGATCAAGATGAGGTTGTAATTGTGCCATTAAAAATGTCACAAAGAAAGATTAAAGGAGATAAAGATATCTATTCTATTTTAATATCAATTACCGAAGGTAAATATATAGAAAATGCAAAATCAGATATAACAGCACTTATGCAAGAAAGAAGAGCTATAAAAGTGGGGGAAAGTGATAACTTTTATATTCGAGATATGGAAGAAATATTATCAACAATGACATCAACCACAAAAATGTTAACTTATCTTTTAGGCTCAATTGCAGCAATTTCTTTACTTGTAGGAGGAATTGGTATTATGAATATAATGTTAGTTTCAGTAACTGAGAGAACTAGGGAAATAGGAACTAGACTTGCCATTGGAGCTATGGAAAATGAGGTATTATTACAGTTTTTAGTTGAAGCGATTGTTTTATCAACATTGGGTGGAATAATAGGTATCTTTTTAGGTTTAAGTATTGGTGTAGTTGTTGTAAATATGATGGATTTACCTTTTATCTTAAATGAACAGATTATATTAATTTCTTTTATATTTTCAACATTAATTGGAGTTTTCTTTGGATACTTTCCTGCTCAAAAAGCTGCAAAATTAAATCCTATTGATGCTCTAAGATATGAATAGTTTTATTTATGTATTAATAAGTTTAAATAAAAAAAGCCCAAGGATTAACCCTTGAGCTTTTAAAAATTGTTAGTATGTATATTTATAATAAAAAGGTTTAAAAAGATTAAGCCATAATCTCTTCGATAGTGATGTAATCCTACCCTTACCTGTTGTTTATTCTAATCTTATTTATCTTGAATTTCTAAATTTCTAAATTTTTCAATTAAAAATTTTATTTTTAAATCATGTGCCAGACTAAAGGCACTATTTCCTAAAAAATCTTCATGGTTTAGATTTGCACCATTTTCTATTAAATAATTGATACTGTTTAATTTATTATATAAAACTGCATATATCAAAGGAGTAGAGTTTATATCATCTATTTCATTTAAATTTAATCCACAATTTTTTAAACATTTTATTACTTTTACATTATCTTGATATACAGCATAATTCATGGCAGATAAATTAGGAGATACTTCTTTTGTATTTATATTAAGAGAAATTAGTTTTTTTATAATATCTGTTTTATTTTTATGTATAGCCCAAAATAAAGAGTTTCTACCTCTATCATCTTTGATGTTAATATCTACAATACCAAGTGTGAAAATTTCAATTATAGTTTCCCATTTGTCTTTATGAATTAAAGTACTAAGGATATTTTTAAAAAGATGCTGGTTTAGATTAGAGTTTATTAAATGATTATTTGACATTTTATTTCCTTGTATTGATAATCGTTATCATAATATAAGGAAACTTAATTATACTTGAATATTTAATTTTGATATAAATCATTGTTTATAAAAAAATTATCAAATATACTTCTTTTGAGTTTATATCAAAGGAAGTATATGTTTGGGTGGATTTTTAAAAATAAAGAAAAAAGCAAGGCTGTTCGACCTAGAACTTTTGTTTGTAAGCATTGTAAATATACTTGCGAAGGATGTGATACAAGATTTTGTTATTCTTGTTATTCAAATCCTGGAAATCCTTGTCCTAAGTGTGGAAAAACAAATCTACAAGAAAAAGAGTCTAAGCAGTAGATAAATGATAAATCTTATTTAAATACTTATTTGATAAGGTTTTGCTTGGAAGATTACTTTTCTTTTCAATTATATTTCTATTTTTACAAATATACTCTAATACTGAACACTCTTGTTTTTGAATCAAATTAAATAATACAAATTTCATTGAAGTAATTACTTCATTTTGTTGTTTTGCTGAGCTGTTCTCATTGTCAATATCAAATAATTCATCACTAGAACAATAAATATCTTCTGCAATTTTTTCAATATTTACACTTTGATTTTCTTTGTAATTTTTTTCTAATAAAAGCAATAAATTTTTTGCAATTTTATAGTTTGTAATGTGCTTACATTTTTTGTAAAACTTTATTGCATTATCTAATAAATGGCTTTCATTTCCTAGATTTTCTATTTTACTTATTTTGCCTGTTTTTAAAAACTCTTCTAACTCATTATTTGAAAAAGCATAATTTATTAAATCAAAGATTTTTCTTTTTTCATGTTTTGACCATTTATAATAAGTGGGAGAAGAGAAGCCAAAGAGTTCAATCATAAGTTTTTCACTAGTCATTACGCTTTCCTTCTAATTCCAATCTAAAAGTCTTTTTTGACCTTCTAGAGCTCTGATTTCTGTAACATCTTGAGACATTTCAATAACACCTTTGTAGTTTCTCTCGTCATCTCTTATTGCAAAATATCTTATATGAATAAATTTACCTTTAAATTCAATCCAAAACTCAGCAGTATCTTGACGTCCTGCTTTAAACTCTTCAAGAATTTTTAAAACTTGATCAACACTTTTTGGAGGATGACAAAATTTAACTTCACGTCCAATGATTCCTGCACTTCTTGGGAAAACTCTATCATCTCCTCTATTATAAAATACAACTTTGTCATTTTCATCAACATAAGTTATATCAACAGGAAGAAATTTAAATATAAAATTAACTTGTTCCATTGTTAAATAACCTTCATCAAAATGAGTTCTATCTTCTAGTGAAAAAGATAGTTTTCTTTTTTTAGTATCTAAACTTGGATGAACATATTCTTCTTGTGCTTTAGGTGGATATTGTGCCGGTGGTGTTGAAAACATCCATCCAATTTCACAATCACCCTCATACATCTCTTTCCAATCTTCTTCATTTAATAAATTCATTGCATTTGGCAAAAGTCTATTTTCTTCAACTAACATTAGTTGTGATAAGCTATTAAATACAACAATTAAATCATTTAAAATATTGTCTAAATCTTTTTCTTCAATTGCTTTTCTTACAACTTTTATTTCAGCTCTAATTTGATCATGAAAAGCCCACATTCCTTGACTAGGACTTGTCCAACCATATTTTTCTAAATATGGAAAAAGTTGATTTTCTTTTCTTGAAAAGTGTTTTTCAACTTGACTTATTTGATTAAAAAGATTAAAAAATAGTTGAAAATCTTCTTTAGCATCAACTTTAAATATCTCTTCAAAAAGTTGTTTTATTAATATGTTTTCTTCAATATAAACTCTTACTGGATGATCTTGAGGGAATCTTTCAATATTATTTATTAAGTTATCCATTTTGTATTTTCCTTTTTTGTTTGTAGGAAATATATCAAAATGGGAATTATTGACAATGATATTAATCAAGAATAAGCTATAAAATCATCAGTAATTCTTTACTTTTATTAAAAACTATAAATATATTGAGATAAAAATACTACTAAAACTAGTAATGAAAAGAATAAATAATGAAAGATTGTTTTAAATCTAGCATTTGCTTCTAATTTTGTAAATAATAAAGGTACAAAATAAAAACCTATAACTAAAACAAGACCTAATAAAACTTTTATATGTAAAATTATTGAAGAAGTATTAGCATATAGAAAGAACAATAGAAGCCCTGAGATAATCAAAATCAGATTATTGATTTTGATTATTCCTCTAGCTTTACTGCCCATTGCTTGCTGAATTTTATTTCCTTCTTCTTTTGGAAAAACAGATATGATTTTTAAAATCACAAATGTTCTAAAAAACACAGTTCCCATAAATAAAATAATGCAAACTATGTGTATTGCTTTTAAAAATTCATACATAAAATACCTCTATTTCTAAAAAGTGATTCTAAGACCAGTAAAATAATAACTCCCTACATTTGTACCAATTTCTTCATCAACCTCTTTATTAAAAATATTGTCAACACCTAAGTAATACTCGATGTTTTTATTTATTTGATATTGAGCACCTAAATCAACCAACGTATAATCATTTGTTTGTTCAGTATTTGTTGAATTTGAGTATTGTTCTCCTATGTATCTAAGCATTAAATTTGTATTTAAATCATTAGTGATTTTATAATTTACGCTAAATGAAGCAGAAATATCAGGTGTATAAGTTAACTCTTTTCCTGTACTTTCATCTTCAGTTTTTAAATATGTAGCATTTAATCCAAGGTCAATATCTTTATTTAAATCATAATCAAAAGATACTTCTGCTCCTTTTATATCAACTTGGTCAATATTTTCAGATGTATAATATTTTGTAGAAGAACTTGAATCATTGTATGAAACAAGATCAATTTTGTCTTTAACTTTATTGTTAAATATTGTAAATACAGATGAAAGGTTTTCATATTTATTTGATAATGAAAGCTCAAATGTTTGAGATTGTTCAGGTTTTAAATCATAAGATTCTGTTTTAATAGTATTAATAACCTCAGAACCATATCTTTTAGCTCCTTTATAATACATAGAGACAACATAAAGTTCAGCAATATCAGGAGTTCTATATCCTTGAGCATAATTTGCTCTAATACTTGTATCCTCTGCTATTTCTTTTACTAATCCTGCTTGAAGAGTAATTTTATTATCAGCATTTGATATATTGTCATATCTTGTACCAATTATTGCATTTAGTGTATCAGAAATTTCTATTTCATCTTGTATAAATAAAGATTTATAATTTACAACTTTTGTAATAAATTCACTAGATGATGCATCTGGATTAATTGCTCCTGAATCTCTAGTCTCTTTTCTGTATTCAAGACCAGTTGTAATAATATTTGAATCATTTAAAATATAAGTTAAATCTGATTCCAAAGTATCAATAGTTACATTTGCACTAAATTTAGTATTTGTAGCACCATCAAAAGTTAAAGGATCAGTATAATTTCTTTTTTTGTAGTATGATCTATACACTTTTGTATTCATAGATAAATCATCATTTATAAGATATTTGAAATCACTTGAAATATCTATTCTTCTATTTTTATCTTCAGAATTTACAGGAGTATTTGTAATTAATCCTCCACTTGTTGCTGACGTATTTCCTAAGTATTGTCCTTCTCTATCTTCTGTAAAATAGCTTAAATCAAGACCTGCTGTAAAATTATCTGAAAAATCATATTCTAATCTTGTTCCTATAGTTTTAACAGTTGCTTCATCTTTATAAGTCACATCATAGTTTCCAGAAATATTATCTAAAGAATTTCCATTTAAATCTGCTCCAGAACTTGGATTAATAGCTTGTTGTGTATAAGATTTATTTACTTTATAAGGAGTTGTATCATCAATAGAAGTATTAATTTTATATCTAAGTTTATCAACGCTACCTGCATTTGTAAAGTTTACATTTTTATTTACAGCATCACCATCACCATTTGAGCCATATTTTAAATCTAATGTTGAAACATTTTTATCTATTTTTTTTGTGATAATATTAATTACACCACCAATAGCATCAGAACCATATAATGTCGACATTGAACCTTTAACTATCTCAATTCTTTCAATCATAGAAGCAGTTATTCTAGTCATTTCATAGGGACTTTCAGTTTCACCTGATAATCTTTTACCATCAACTAAAATTAATGTACCATTTGCTCCCATCCCTCTTAATGATATAGAAGCTTTTGAAGAAGCACTAGGATGTGGGAATCTTCCATATTGAGCATTTATAGAGGGTACTTTTTCTAAAATCTTATCTAAAGTTGAAGCACCTGTTTTTTGAATTTCTTCTTCTGTAATAACTATAACAGATGCACTAACTCCTTCTATATTTTTCTCAGTTTTTGTTGCAGTTGTTACCATTACTTCTTCTAAAGAACTATTCGCAAAGCTATTTTGAACTAATGCTAGACTTGTAATCGCAGAAATTAAGACTAATTTTTTCATGTTTTGTTTTCCTTATTTGTAATATAAATTTAAATCGGGAATTTTCCCACCTATTGATTTTGGCTCACTATTTTTTAAAATATTAAAGAAAGATTCTAAATCATCTTTTGCTTCAATTGCATTTATGCTTTCAAATGAAATATGAGAAATAGAATCAGCTAAACCATTTTCTTCTAACATCGGAAGCTCTTTTACTATAAGTTTTGAAGCTTCAACAGGATTTTGTTTATACCATTCAAGTGATTTTGAGTACTCTTGCAAAAATCTATTTATTAATATTTCTTTTCCTTTTGTATCTCCTATATAAGCAATTCCTGCTTGTGGTAATTTGGCTTTTGTTTGAAATAATTCTCCCCATTCTTTTTGTAAATCAACACTTCTATACAAATCAGGAGCAACTACACTTATTGGGAAAGATTTAGTTTTTCTCAAAGCTATTGAAATAGCAGGTTCTGCTAAAAGTGCATGGTCAACTCTTCTTAAAATTAACATTTGCATAGCATCAATTGGACTTGATACATATCTAAAATTGAAATCTTTTTGAGGATCTAAACCATGCTTTTTTATTAGTTCAGTAAGTACAATATCAGGCATATCTGCTCTAAAAGGAACAGCTATTTCTTTTCCTTTAAAATCTTTTAATGATTTTAAATTAGGGTCTCTACTTATCATTCCTAATATTCCCCAAATAGATACATTTAATAGTTTTATATCTACACCTTTGTTATATAAGTTTGCAGCTACATTTGTAGGAAGTGCTATAAAATTTATATCTCCATTTAAAATCAAAGCTCTTAATTCATCTGGATTTTTCCAAAGAACAAACTCTATATTTATTCCCATATCTTTTAGGGATTTATTTTTTGCCATATGTATTATTGGATGTGATACACTTGCAAATGGCCCTGCTACTTTTATTGTTACTTCTTCTTTTACTTC
>RRZU010551523.1_pt1 | contig 18870 bp, 15 predicted proteins | sample 2165561 | NCBI WGS metagenome assembly RRZU01 (sample SAMN10456909, study PRJNA506462) | wastewater metagenome | isolation source: wastewater sludge | place: USA: Moscow, Idaho | reverse complement strand
GTGGGTGCTGATGTTTAAGCAAGCTTTCCTAAAATAACGTATTCCAGCAATGCTTTTTGAGCATGCATACGGTTTTCTGCTTCGTCCCATACCACAGACTGTGGGCCGTCAATGACTTCTGCGGTGACTTCTTCCCCCCGGTGAGCGGGTAAGCAGTGCATGAATAGGGCGTCTTTGGCGCCGGCGTTCATCATGTCGCTGTCTACACACCAATCGGCAAATGCGGCCATCCGGGCTTCGTTTTCTGCTTCAAAGCCCATGGAGGTCCAGACGTCGGTAGTAATGAGATGCGCGCCTTTGCATGCATCTATAGGGTTGTCGAACAACTTGTAGTGGTCGTGACGTGAGAGTTGTGCTTGCTTTGGGTCTACGGCATAGCCCGGTGGTGTGGAGACATGGACAGTAAAGCCAAGCACTTCTGCTGCTTGTAACCAGGTGTAGAGCATGTTGTTTGCATCGCCCACCCAGGCAACGGTTTTGCCTTTGATATCGCCACGGTGTTCAATGTAGGTGTAGATGTCGGCTAGAATTTGGCAAGGGTGGAATTGGTTGGTGAGGCCATTGATGACCGGCACGCGTGAGGCGGCGGCAAAACGCTCAACCATGTCTTGTTCAAAGGTGCGAATCATGACCGCGTCTGACATACGAGAGACCACTTTTGCGGTATCTTCCGTAGGTTCGCCCCGGCCCAATTGGGAGTCGCGCGTATTCATGAAAATGGCAGCGCCGCCCAGTTGCATCATGCCGGCTTCAAAAGAGAGGCGAGTGCGGGTGCTGGCTTTTTCAAAAATCATGACCAGTGTGCGGTCAAAAAGTGGGTGGTAGGTGCGGTAGCCTTTGAATTGGTTTTTAATCCAGCGGGTACGGGCAAAAAGGTAGGCGTACTCTTCTGCACTGAAGTCTTTAAATTGGAGGTAATGTTTTGGTGTTGTCATGGGCTTATGTGGGGTTTTTAAGAAAAGTTATAATGAGCGGGGCCAGAATGTCGACCAGTTGATGCGCGTTTTCTGCACTAAACGTAAGAGCAGGCAAAAGGCGAATAACAGAATCGGCTGTTACATTTATCAATAGTCCCGCAGCCAGGGCTTGCTTGACCAAGTCTGCACATGGTCGATCCAACTCAATGCCAATGATCAGGCCGCTGCCCCGAATTTCTTTAACGCCGGGTACGCCAGAGAGCGAGACAGCCAGCTCATCTCGAATAAGCTGTCCAATTTTACCTGCATTTGCTAGAAGTTGGTCATCTTCCATTACTTCCAGCGTGGTGAGCGCAGCGCGGCAGGCCAAGGGATTGCCGCCAAAGGTGCTGCCATGGTTGCCCGGCCCAAAAACACCTGCGGCCGGTCCTGCGGCTAAACATGCGCCAATAGGCACGCCAGACCCCAGCCCTTTTGAGAGAGTCATCACGTCGGGCTTGATGCCCGCGCTTTGGTGCATAAACCAAACCCCAGTGCGCCCCATGCCGCATTGCACTTCGTCTAGCATCATCAGCCAGCCTTTTTGCGTGCATAAATCGCGCAGCGCTTTAAGATAAGGCAGATGGGCTTGGCGTACACCGCCTTCGCCTTGAATAGGTTCGAGTAATACCGCTACGATGTTAGGGTTATCATTAGCTATAGTTTCAATAGCAGCAAGGTCATCAAATGGGACACGCAAAAATCCTTCTACAACCGGGGTAAAGCCTTTTTGAACTTTTTCATTTCCTGTTGCCCACAAGGTAGCCAATGTTCGACCATGAAAGGCTTTGCTCATCACAAGAATAATTGGTTTTTCAATGCCTTTTTTGTGTCCATACATGCGAGCAAGCTTTAATGCTGCTTCATTTGCTTCACAGCCGGAGTTGCAAAAAAATACCTCATCCATTTGTGCCAGCGCTGTCAATTTGTCTGAAAGCTGAGCAGACTCCGGCACATGGTATATGTTTGAAACATGGATCAACGAAGCCACTTGCGCTGATAAGGCTTTAACTAGCCGAGGATGAGCATGCCCCAAAGTATTAACTGCAATTCCGGATAAGGCATCAAGATAGCGCTTGCCCGTATCATCAAAGACAAACACGCCTTCTCCCCGGACAAGATTCACAGGTAAGCGTGCATAGGTATTCATTAAATGACTCATAGCTCAACATTCCTTACGGGGCAAACATGCCTATTTATTCAATGGAAAAAATTACAATAAAGGATTTGTTTTGTGCAAAAAAGTGCCAGTTAAGGTTCAGTTGATAATGTACGCTTTAACACTTATACAGGCAATAAAGACGTAGTATCAACTTCATTACATTGTTTTTGTTTAGATTGATTGTACTTTGAACTAAAAATTTTATTTAATGACCGGAACTTTTTTTAGTAGACGATAAACCTAAGCTTTTTAATTTTCTGTATAAATGTGTACGTTCAAGTCCTGTTTTTTCCGCTAGACGCGTCATATTTCCTAATTCTTGTTTTAGATGATGTTCAAAATAAATACGTTCAAATATTTCTCGAGCCTCTCTAAGAGGAAGATCTAAAGGTAATATTGAATTTATTTTATTTTCTTTTTTTGAAGAAAGTAATTGTTTTATATCTATAATATCAATTTCTTCTTCTAAGGTTGTTAGGGCTAATGACTTGATTGTTGAGCGAAGCTCAGGATATCCGCCTAACCAAGTTTGAGTTTGAAGCAAATTTAATGCAGCCGTTGTGAGAGTACGTTTAGGAATTTCTCCTAAATCGATTAGGTATTGTAGTGTTTGTAGTGCTAGTTCTGGGATATCATCCTTTATGTCAAAAATGGATGGCACTACGAGACCTGTTTCAAATAGTTTTGAAATAAATGACTCTTCCCAACCTTCTTCTATTAAATTTTCTTTTGAACTTTCTGTTGCGACGACGACATTAAGATTAAATTTCTCAATCTTTTCAAAAATAAAAATTAAATTTTTTTGTTGAACGCGGTTTAGTAGACGCAATTCAGGCACCCAGATAAATCCACCTTTTCTATCTGAAAGTGCTGTTATTTCTATGGGTTCTGAAATTGTGGTCAAATCAATCCATTGTGTATTAATGGGTTGTATGCTTCTTGCGATAAATTCTGATAAGTTACCTTGGCCTACTTTTAAAAATACAATTCGTGAATTTTTAGAAGCTTGGTCTAATTTCTTTTTAAACTCTTTAATTGCCGGAGAATGATTTAGCGTAGAAAGCGTAAGTGGATGAATTAGACTAGCAGGTCTACTTCTTTGTAATCCTCTTTTAACAGAAAGGAGTAGTTTTTGAAGTGATATGGGTTTTTCTAAATAATCAATTGCACCAATACGAGTAGCTTCCACTGCTGTATCAATAGTGCCATGACCGGACATCATAATAATTGGCACAGTTAGCAAGCCATTAACAGCCCATTCTTTTAATAGCGTAATTCCATCGGTATCTGGCATCCATATATCTAATAGGATGAGATCTGGTTTTGATTCATTTCTCGCCAAACGGGCCGAAGCTGCATTTTCAGCAAGAACAATATCATGACCTTCATCCCTTAGTATTTCTGAGAGAAGTTCGCGTATACCTATTTCATCATCAACAATTAGAATTTTTGACATATTTATCAAGTTTTTTCAGTATCAGCTATTTTAAATAGAATGCTAATTTCAGCGCCACCTTCTGCAAGGTTCGATAGTTTAATCTCGCTATTATGCTCATCAATTATTTTTTTAACAATTGCCAGACCTAAACCAGTTCCGCGTTTTTTAGTTGTAACATAAGGTTCAAATGCATTTTCTAATATCTTAGGAGGAAAACCAGTCCCTGTATCTTGAAGCTTGAATTGAACAAACGTGTCCTTCATTTTTGTGATGATGGTAATACACTTAGTCTGTTTTTCGCTAACGGCATCTTGTGCATTTTGCAGCAAATTGTGAAAGACTTGGCGTAATAAGCTGGTATCTCCCAATATTAGAGGCAAAGTCTGGTGTAGTTGTAAAACTACTTGCATGCTACTATTTTCGTACAAACCAAGCAAATCTGTAATCAATGCGTTTAAGTTAATGGGTTTTAAGTTTGGCGTGGGTAATTTAGCGAAATCTCGAAAATTATTCACGAGGCTTTTCATGGCTTCAACTTGATTGACGATTGTATCCGTCGCTTTTAAAAGCATCTTTTTGCTTTCTTCGTCTGGGAGCTGTTTTTCTAATTTGATTGCTAGTCGCTCTGCGGAAAGTTGTATTGGTGTGAGCGGATTTTTAATTTCGTGGGCAAGTCTTCTGGCTACTTCGCCCCATGCAGCCGTGCGCTGTGCTGCCACTAATTTGCTAACATCATCGAATACAACAACCCAACCGCCACCACTTAAGCTTGGTAGCCGAGCGCCATGAATATGAAGTGTAATGGACTGATTGTCTACTTTTGGAATTTCTATTTGTTGATGCCAGTCTAGAGCTTTACTGTTATGCATCATCTCTAGAAATAAATTTTTTAATAATTCTTGACGAGGCCAGGCGCTTAGACTGATTTCTTCAAATCCTTTTAAATCATCTTTTAGAATTGAAATTGCAGCCTGATTGACTGCACAAAGATGAAATTGCTCATCAAATGTGAGAACGCCTGTAGATATATTATTTAGTACACTTTCTAAGTAAGCTCTCGAAGACTCAATGATAGCGTGATCTTGTTCATTTTGTGCACGCGCCTCTTCTAGCTGTAGAGTCATTTGACTAAATGATTGCGTGAGCACCCCGAGCTCATCACGCTGGGGAAGAGTCTTTCTAGGGCTAAAATCCCCTTGCGCGACTGCTTGAGTTCCTTCAGAAAGAAGGAGTAAAGGCGCTACAAGGCGCTCTGCAAAAAATATGGCGCTGCTTATCGCGGCAAGTAATGCTAAAAGTAAAGTAAGTGTCAGTGTAATGGCGTATATTTTTTTTAATGCAACTCGAGAGAAACTGAGTTGTTGGTATTCTTTATAAGCTGTTTGTACATCGTTTGCCGGACCGGAAAGCTCTTTCGGGACAGAAAATGTGGTTAAGACATAAACATCTTCAGATTTTAAATCTCGTGCAGGAACGTTTGTAATAACATGAATAAATAGCCCGGTTTCTGTATCACCTTCGATGCTCACATAAGGCAGTGTTTTTGCAATTTGGCGTAAAGTTTGTAGTTCTGGTAAGTTTGGAAGAAGGTCTTGTGTTTTTTCGCTACTGGTATAAGCAAAAATATGACCGTTTAGATCAAACATGGTAGCCGTTGTAAGGTCATACTGTTCACGTAGGCGATTGAGATGTGTGCTGATAGCTTCAGGTTGTTCTGCTAGGCTAGCAGCTATGTCTTGTGTTTGTTGTCTCGTTCGTCTTGTTAAATTATCTAGAACATTTCTGCCTAAACTGACGCCACCTTCAAGTGCCCTGTCTACGCGTACGTTAAACCATGACTCAATAGAGCCTGTGACAAACTGTAGTGATACCGTGTAGATAACTGCCCCGGGTAAAAGGGCCATTAAGACAAATAGCAGCACAAGTCGAGATTTGAGCTTTGAGCCAAATTGTTTTGTTTTGTACTCTTTATACAGTTTTTTAAGCTGAAAAAATACAAGGCTTCCAAGCAAACCTACAACGACAAAATTTAGTCCTAAAAGGTAAGTAAATTGATGCGCAAGAAAATCTGTATTGCTGCTGGCCGCAGTTAAAAGGAAAAGTAAAATCCCACCAATGGTAAAACTTATTGCTAATGTTAAACGGTTCATGGGATTCCCTACTGGTTTTGAGGCCGAAATTGCCAACGGCTCCACTCAGTTGCCAATTGCCAATCTCGGCTTCCTATTGCGCTTGTAACTTGAAAAGGCCGGGGTAATAAAGAAGTATCTAAGCGCCATCTAAACGCAACATTGTAAGATTCATCTGGCTTGAGCTGATTTTTTTCTAAAACACTCCAGCTTTTAATATTCTTTAAAATAGCAACAGCTTCTTCTAAACTTTCAAAGTTCCTATGAATACCACCAATTGAAAGTCGATAGCTTTTGGTAATAGGAATATAGCTAAGTCGGTAATTAATAGTACTTTTTGAAATATTGAGATCAAACCAATACCATCGCGGGCTTTCAACAACAAACTCTGCAACAAAATGCAGTGCAATGCCATGCAACAAGGCTTCATTTAAACGCTGATTTAGCTCGAATTCAATATTCGCATTTACAACATACTGCTTTTCTTCAGGCAAAATTTCTACATGGCTTACTGTTGCTTCATCAGCCTTGGCATTAATTGCATGAAATAAGAATATGCAAATGAAAAAAATGCCAATACATCTGAAAAGCTTATGATGCAGTTTTTTGCAAGAGTGCGTAGTAGAAACCATCATGTAAAGGCGAAGGTAAGTATATTTTTTCAAGCTCTCCCTCTATGTTAAGACGGACAGCATCTTTATGATTTAGGCAAAAATTCCTAATTTGCTCACTATTTTCTTCATTGAAAATAGAGCAAGTCACGTAGAGCATTTTGCCACCAATTTTCAAAGTCTGCCAAAGAGAAGAGAGGATTTTTGATTGTTGAATACGAAATTGCCGAATATCCTCTGCTTGACGTAACCATTTTACGTCCGGGTGCCTACGTACAACGCCAGATGCGCTACAGGGCACGTCCGCTAAGATTCGATCAAAATATTTTCCGTCCCACCATGTATTAGACTGTGCATCACCAATAATAATTTGGGCGTTTAAATGAAGGCGTTCAAAATTCTCTTCAATTTTTTTTGCTCGTGCTTGGCTGATTTCAAGTGCTGTTAAATGGCATGAAGGCGTAAGTTCTAGAATATGACTTGCTTTGCCGCCGGGGGCAGCACAAGCATCTAGCACATTCATTTCGGGTTGAACATCTAACCATTGGGCGGCATGTTGTGCACCTATATCTTGAACAGAAAAAAAACCTTCTTTAAAGCCGGGTAGTGTCCAGACGCTTTGAGGTGTTTTAAGCACAAGGCCGGCGGAGTCTATGGCGTGACTCTCGATATTGGATTGCTTGAGTAGTGTTTGTACCGCTTGTAAAGTTTGAAGTTGTAAGTTAACTCTTAAACTCATGGGTGGAGGATAATTTGCTGCGTTAAGAACTTCAATCCAATTTTCTGGATACGTTTGCTTAACTTTATTAATCCACCAAGCCGGGTGTTGATAACGAGAAACAGGCGATTCTGCAAGCTGATCTTGTATCTTCTGCCAATTTCTGAGTACATTCCTTAACACTGCATTAATAACGCCTTTTAAACCGCCTGCATTAAGGCTTGTCGCGTGAACGGCTTGATCCACAATAGCATAAGATTCTGAAAACCCGGCTTCTAGTCGTTGAAAAGCCACATAAAGCAGAGCATGGTATGGTTGTGGAAGTTCTTTTTGTAAATAGGGTTTTAGTGCAGTACTTGCCCTGCCATATTGTCGAAGCGTCTGATAGGCCATGTCTTTGATAGCAGACTGTGTATTAGCAGGCAGTTTAATGTTAATGACTTGAGATAATGCCCGATCAAGATTATTTCCTTCAATTACAAATGCAATAACTTTTGCAGCCTCTAGCATTTGAAAAGCTAAGCTGTTTTCTACCAAATTATGGATTGATGGATTTGGGTGCAGAGTTGTTTCTTTTTTTTGTTTTGAATAAATTTTGGTTTGCGTATGTTTCACGTGAAACTTTCTTGAGTTTAGGCGGGTGAGGAGGCAATGAAACCAATGCGTACTAGTAAGCCTGAGCCGTGAGGATTTTGTTCCAACATTAAAGTAGCCTCGTGTCTTTGAGCAATTGCGTTAACAATGGCTAAACCTAGGCCACTGCCGGGCTGAGATTGTCCAGGGCGGCGATAAAATCGGTCTAGCACACGTTGGCGATCTTGTTCAGGAATGCCCGGACCGCTGTCACATACTTCTAGCCAGGCTCGTTTTATCCCGGCTTCATCAGTTGCTGTATAAGCATTCACATCAATTTGCCCGCCTTCTGGTGTATGGCGTAGCGCATTATCAATTAAGTTTGTGAGCAAAGTGCCTAGGGCCTCGGGGTCTGCAAGCGCCCAAGTAGGTGTCTCCCAACGAGCCATGCCAAGATCTATTTTTTTTACATGTGCCAGTGCGTGTAGCCCTGTCACGATTTGTGCTGCATTTTGTGTGATATCAATGGTATTGAGTTGCAGTGTTTGCCCATCGGGCTCGCTTCTTGCCAATGTTAAAAGTTGCTCAGCCAAACGGACGGTACGCTGAAGTCCGGTTTTAAGTTCTAATAAACCCGCGCTTTTGGTATCCTCGTCATGGGCTCGTTCAATTAGACAAAGCTGAATACTCAGTGCAGCTAAAGGCGTCCTTAACTCGTGAGCTGCGTCTGCAATAAATGCTCTTTGCGTTTTCATTGCAATGTCTAGTCGTGATAAAAGGCCATTAAGTGCTTCTACCAGCGGTTGCACTTCTTCTGGTACGGCAATTTTGGGTAAAGGGTCTAGGGCTTCGGGTTTACGCGTTTGGACAGCTTTAGCAAGGCGATCTAAGGGCGTCAGTCCCCGGCCAATTAGAAACCAGATTAAAAACCCCACCACCGGTAAGATCATAACCAATGGGAGTAACGTTCTTAGCGCTGCGTTGGCGGCAACACGAGTTCGTAGGGACATAGGCTGCGCTACCTGCACAATACGATTTCCAAAAATAATGGAATACGTACGCCAAGGCCCTTCTTTTGTTCTTGTGGTGGCGTAACCTAATTGGACTTGTCCCGGGAGTACCGCAAGTGGATTGGAATCATAAAGACTGAATCCTTGTTCATCCCATATCTGAATGACCATATCAAATGCCTGATCTTGTGGCAAAAGTTTTGGCTTATTGTTTTCACCGGGGATGCTATAAATAGAGTCTCTTTGTGCCAGTGCTAATTGGCGTAAGTGATAGTCCATTACCTCATCTACTTCATAACGTGCCATGAAGTAAACTGCGGTTGATGCCAACATGAAACTACCCACAATAGCTGCCATCAATAAGTAAAGCAGATCTTTACGTAGTGATTGGCATTTGGAGGACGGTGTTTGAATCATGTGCTTTGAGGTGGGTTTTTAGGGATAAAGTAACCAACTCCCCTTAAATTTTGAATCCAGTGTGTGCCTAATTTTCGGCGAAGCGCATGGATGTGTACTTCAATAGCATTACTTTCGATTTCTTCCCCCCAGCCATATAACCGTTCTTCGAGTTGGGCACGCGATAGCGGCATGCCGGGTTGTGCGGCTAAGGCCCAAAGTAGTGCAAATTCACGTGCAGAAAGGCGTATGGGTGTTTTATTCAGGGAAACGGCTTTGCTGGCCGGATTTAAGCTGAGCTCACCAATCTCCACAGTTGCATCCGCCCTGCCCTGCTGGCGGCGTAAAAGCGCACGTAAGCGGGCAGATAACTCATCAAGATCAAAAGGTTTGATTAAATAATCATCTGCGCCGGCATCCAGCCCGGCAATTCGATCAGAAATGGCATCACGTGCTGTCAATAATAAGATGGGCAAGCCATATTTTTGTTTTCGCAAACTGCGTAAAACCGATAAACCATCTTGCCCGGGCAAACCAATATCGAGTAGCAGTGCATCAAATGGTGTGGACTGTAGCGCAGCCAAGGCAGATTCCCCGTCTTTGAGCCAGTCCACTGTCCAGCCCTCTTGCTGTAAGCCACGCTGAACCGCTTGGCCCAGCATGTTATCGTCTTCAACCAGCAAGATGCGCATAGTTAGTGTTATTTCTCTGAACTATCTTTCTTTTTGCCTGCTGGGGTGCCCACCACTTGGGAGATTCTTTTTTCAACTTCTGTGCCGGGAATGTAGCCACCTACGCGTGAGCCATCGGCCAAGAACATGGTAGGCGTACCCGTAATGCGCAATTTTTGACCCAATGCTACGTTTTTATCAATTGCGGACGTATCGCAGCTGGCAGAGGCAGGCGCTTTGTCATTCACAATCCAATCTTGCCAAGCTTTAGACCGGTCTTTTGCGCACCAAAGGTCTTTGGCTTTTTGTTGAGAATCTGCGCTCAGGATAGGAAGTAAAAAGGTGTAGATGGTGACATCATTCACAGGCACCAGCTCTTTACCCAATTTTTTGCAATAGCCACAGTTAGGATCTTCAAATGTCACCAATATGCGTTTGCCATTGCCTTTGACCGTTTTAACGGCTTGGTCTAGCGGTAAGGTAGAAAAATCGATTGCAGAAAGCTGATTCATCCGCTGAGAGGTGACATCGACGCGGGTTTTACCATCAATAATGCGCCCGTCCATCACAAAGGAGGCTTTTTCATCTGTATAGATTAACTCGCCGGATTTCAGAACAACTTCATATAAGTCGCCATAAGGAATCTTAGAAACGGTTTCAACAACGGGTTTGCCTACAAAATTTTCAATATTTTGCTTCACTGCATCAGTATTCTCTGCCCATGCTGTGGCACTTAATGCAAAAAGCATGGCTGTGAGGGTGAGTTTCATTTTAGTCATTTATTTTTCCTTATAGATTAGATTCGCCCACAAATCGCATAACGGACGAGTGTGTTACTTAAGATGGGCAATGTAGAAAGCGCATTCATACCACAGTTACGCGCCAATTTTAAAGCCTTGTTTTGGGTGTTAAAAAGACGGTAAATACTATCCGTAAAGTGTTGCATAACAAAGGGTTCTTCTGCACGCATGCGTGCGTAGCGTCGTAAAATTGTATGGCTGCCAGGGTCCATCCAATCTGGTCGCTGACAGAGTACTTCAACCAGTGCAGCTGCGTCTTGAAAACCTAAATTAACGCCATGTCCAGAAAGAGGGTGAATACCATGTGCTGCATCGCCAATGAGTATTGTACGCGAAGCTATCGGGCTTGCCACTTTCATCAAGTTTAAAGGAAACTCTCGGGCGGGGCCTACGCATTGGAGCGATCCTAGCATATGATGCCCGGCCTTTGCGACGGCACTCTCCAGCGCTTCGCTGGAAGCCTCTACAAGCGCTTTTGCGCGTGCAGGCGGCACAGACCACACCATAGACATCTGCTGCCCCGGCAAAGGCAAATAGGCCAGTATTTCGCCTTGGTCAAACCACTGGAAAGCAGTGCCGTGGTGCGGTTTTTCTGTTTTAAAATTGGCAACAACCCCATGCTGTGGATACGGCTTGACTTGCGCTTGTATGTTGCTCAACGTACGAACGCTCGATTGGCTACCATCTGCCCCGATCAGAAGCTTGGCGCTCAAACGACGGCCATCGGTGAGTGCCATTTGTACATGCGATTCGGTTTTTTCAAGGGCGCAAACGCTAGCCGGGCAAAAGAGCGTGACATTATTTTGTCGGCGCAAAGTTTCCCAAAGCTCTACTTGCAGCGGCGAAGCTTCTGCAATCCAAGCCAATGCCTCTACCCCACTTTCGTAGGCTGAAAACATCAGCTCGCCACCGGCATCACCATAAACTTTTATGAGTGAAACGGCTTGGTGCCGGGTTTGCGCCAATCTTTGCCATACGCCCAAGGTATTGAGAAAGCGGATATTTTCCGGGCTGTATGCGTAAATACGAGCGTCCCAGCCCTCTGCTTTTTGGGGTGTTTGTGATTCAATCAGCGCGATTTTTAAGCCCGAGCCTTGCAGACCGACGATCAAACTGGCGCCTGTTAAACCGGCGCCTACTACTGCAATGTCAAAGTCTGCCATGTTCATAAACTCCTTAGCTTACAAAGGACGACGCGTAAAAATAAGGTCCCACACACCATGCCCAAGCCGTAGGCCCCGCTCTTCAAATTTTGTCCGGGGCCGATAAGCAGGACGCGGCACATAGCCGCTTTCGTCCGTGCTGGTATTTTGCAGTAAGGCTGTTTCGTTCAGCACGGTTAACATATATTCGGCATATTCTTGCCAATCCGTTGCGCAATGCAAATAGCCCCCGGGTTTGAGGCGACTGGCGATTAAGGTCACAAATTCCGGCTGTAAAATGCGGCGTTTATGGTGACGCTTTTTGGGCCAAGGGTCGGGGAAAAAAACATGTACGCCGGCCAAAGAATCCGGGGCAATCATGTTCTGCATCACCTCCACCGCGTCGTGCTGCGTGATGCGTAAATTACTCACCTTTTCTGCTTCAATCAATTTGCACGCATTGCCCACGCCGGGGCCGTGAACTTCGATGCCTAGGAAATCCGTATCAGAGCATTGTTTGGCAATCTCAACGGTTGTCATGCCCATGCCAAAACCCACCTCCACCACCATGGGGGCCTGGCGACCAAAAATCTTGTGCCAGTCCGGGGTTTGCGTTTGGTAAGGCACGCCGTAGCGTGGCATCAGTTCATCAATATAGCGTTGCTGTGCATCGCTCATGCGACCTTGGCGCAGCACAAAGCTGCGGATGGTTTGGGAAGAGAACCGGGGCGCGTCTGAAGTATTCATGTATTCGCAGGATCTAAATTAATGTCGATAACAACTTATAAATTAGGCAAAACTTAAACTGCCGTTAAGCTCAAACATAGCCGGTACATAGCCATGCTGGCCTTTAAATTGGCCTCTTCCATGGTGGGGGCATGAATAGGCGTTTTCTCATGAAAAGCGCAACGTTCGATCACATGTATGCCGTTTTCTGCACATAAGGCCTCAAAATCTGCGATGGTAAAAAACCGCACATTAGGCGTGTTGTACCACTGGTAGGGCAAACTGTCAGAAACCGGCATATGCCCTTGTGCAATGGATTGGCGATGAGGTTCATAGCCAAAATTAGGAAAACTGACTACGGCTTGGCGCCCTACCCGCAACATCTCTTGCAAAATACCGCGTGTATTGTGAATGGCTTGTAAGGAAAGACTCATAATTACGTAGTCAAAAGCCTTGTCTTCAAAAACCGGCAAGCCTTTTTCCAGATCAAGCTGAATGGCGTTGACGTCATTTTCGATGCACGCACGTACGCGCTCCCAATCATTTTCAATGCCGTAGCCTGAAATTTGGCGCGCTTGTTTGAGAAAAGCGAGCAAGCTGCCGTCGCCGCAGCCTAAATCCAGCACTTTTGCGCCGGGCTGCACCCAGCGGGCAATCATTTCATAGTCAGGGCGAATGTGAGTGTACATGGCAGATTTTTACGGGTTAGAAGAGGTGGGTAAAGTGGGCGCAAACGCTCTGCGCGCAAGGAGCTGTTGCCGAAATTCAGCCGGGTCTTTGATTAAAACCATTTCACCCTGCCGGGGGCTGTAAGCATCTTGCGCACGGGAGAGCCAAAAACGCAGCGCGGCCGCACGTAAGACCATGGGCCAGAGCGCCTGCTCTGCGGGAGTAAAAGCGCGTTCGTTTGCGTAAGCTTCTAAAAAAGTTTGGCTGGCGGCCAAATCTAACTGGCCATCGGGCTGTGAACACCAGTCATTGAGCGTAATGGCAACATCCAAAAGTAAGGTATCGTACCCGGCAAAATAAAAGTCGATGACGCCGCTAATCCACCCGTCTTGCCAAAGCACATTGTCCCGGAATAAATCTGCATGGATGGCGCCTTGTGGTAAGGCTTGCCAGTCATGGGCGTGTTGGGCCCGCATTTCATCTTCCAGCAACGCACGCTCATCGGCCGGTAACAAAGGGGCCAGCGCAAGCGCTGTTTGAGCACGCCATGAGGCGCCGCGCAAATTGTCTTGCTTGCGCCCATAAGACAAGCCGGCAAGGTGCAAACCTGCAAGCATGGCCCCGATACGTTTGCAGTGTGCGTGCGTAGGCTGGGTGATGCTGTGGCCGGATAAGCGACTCACTAAAACAGCGGGCCGATCAGATAAAGTGGCAAGATATTCGTTGTCTCGATTTGCGATTGGAGCGGGCACCGGGAGCCCATGCCGGGCAAGGTGGGCCATCAGATGCAAATAATAAGGCAGCTGGGCCCGGGGGATTTGTTCAAATAAGGTGAGAACGTAGCGCCCCAGCGTGGTGGTGACAAAAAAATTACTGTTTTGCACCCCGGCGGCAATGCCTTCAAAAGAAACGAGTTGCCCGATGGCGTAATTTTTAAGCCAGTGGGCAAGCGTGGATTCTGAAACAGGCGTAAAGACAGACATATTCGCTCCAGCCTTATTTCAATCGGGCCAGCTGTGTTTGGAGCTGTGCCAACGTGGCGCTAAAGTTTTCGACTCGCGCTTTTTCTTGTTCAACCACGGCAGCTGGGGCCCGGGCAACAAAGCTTTCATTGCCAAGTTTGGCTTGCGCTTTAGCAATTTCAGCATTTAAACGGGCGATTTCTTTTTCCAGACGTTCCCGCTCGGCAGCCACATCAATTTCCACTTTCAGCATTAAGCGGGTGGTGCCCACAACGGCCGTGGGGGCCAGTGCATCAGCCGGCATGTCTTCCACAATCTTAAGCTCACTCACCTTGGCAAGCGCCATGATGTAAGGCGTAAAGCGCGCGAGTGTATCCGGCTCGCCTGCGGCAACCAGTGGGGGACGCAGGGCCGGGGAAAGATTCATTTCGCCCCGTAAATTGCGGCAGGCCCCAATCATCGCCTTGAGCTGCGCCATGCTGGCTTCGCTTTGTTCGTCGATCCGGCCCGGCTCAGAAACCGGGTAAGCGGCCAACATAATGCTGTCGGTGGCTTTGCGCGCAGCCAAGGGCGCAACGCTTTGCCAGAGTTCTTCGGTAATGAATGGAATAAGCGGATGTGCTAAACGTAAGATAGTTTCAAGCACGCGAATTAAGGTGCGACGGGTGGCCCGTTGTTGCGCTGGGGTGCCGGTTTGAATTTGGGCTTTAGCCAGCTCCAGATACCAGTCGCAGTATTGATCCCAAATAAATTCATATACGGCCTTGGCCACGAGATCAAAACGGTACGCGGCAAAATGTTCGGCAACCGCAGCTTCCGTGCGCTGGAGTTCGGACACAATCCAGCGGTCTACAAATGAAAAATCCAACACGCCGCCGGGCGCGCAGGCGCTGGGGTCGTGATGTTCCAAACCGCAGTCTTGATTCTCACAATTCATCAGCACAAAGCGGGTGGCATTCCAAAGCTTATTGCAAAAATTGCGATAACCCTCACAGCGGCTCATGTCGAATTTAATATCACGCCCGGGGCTGGCCAAGCTCGCAAAGGTAAAGCGCAGCGCGTCTGTTCCAAACGCGGCAATGCCCTCGGGGAATTCTTTGCGCGTACGTTTTTCAATGCTTTGCGCCTGCTTGGGATTCATCAGGCCGGTCGTACGTTTTTTAACTAAATCTTCCACGCTGATGCCGTCGATAAGATCAATCGGATCGAGCACATTGCCTTTGGATTTGGACATTTTCTGCCCTTCCCCATCTCGAATCAGGCCGTGGACATAGACGTCTTTAAACGGGATTTTGCCGGTGATATGTTTGGTCATCATCACCATACGGGCCACCCAGAAGAAGATGATGTCAAACCCGGTCACCAACACGCTGGAGGGCAAATATAAATCCAAGGCCGGATTCGATTTTTGCGGCCATTCCGGCGTCCAGTCTAAAGTGGAGAAAGGCCACAGAGCGGAAGAAAACCAGGTGTCCAGCACATCTGCATCCCGCCGCAGAGCCACCCCGGCCCCGGCTTGTGCCTGTGCTTGCGCTTCATTGCGGGCGACATACACCCTGCCCTGCTCGTCGTACCAAGCCGGTATTTGATGGCCCCACCAAAGCTGGCGTGAAATGCACCAATCTTGGATATTGTTCAGCCACTGGTTGTAAGTGTTCACCCAGTTTTCAGGGTAAAAACGAATCTCGCCACTCGCAACACATTCAAGCGCTTGCTCGGTAATGCTTTTCCCTGCTTTGCCCGGTTTGCTCATGGCCACAAACCATTGGTCTGTGAGCATGGGTTCAATAATCACGCCGGTGCGATCGCCCCTGGGCACTTTCAGCTGATGTGGCTCCACTTTAATGAGCGCGCCTAGGGCTTCTAAGTCCGCCTCAATGACTTTACGTGCTTCAAAACGGTCTAGACCTTGGTATTTTGCCGGGGCCTGCTCGTTGATTTTGGCTTTGAGATCGAGAATGCTGATGGGCGCTAAGCCGTGGCGTTGGCCCACAGCGTAGTCATTAAAGTCATGCGCGGGGGTGACCTTGACGCAGCCGGTTCCAAATTCCCGGTCGACGTACTCATCCGCAATAATGGGAATATCCCGGTCACACAAAGGCAGTTTGACGGTTTTGCCAATCAGGTGTTTGTAGCGTTCATCTTCTGGGTGCACCATCACGGCCACGTCGCCCAAAAGCGTCTCCGGCCGAGTGGTGGCCACGGTGAGACCGGGCAGCCCGTTGATGGCCCCTTCGGTAAAAGGATAGAGAATGTGCCACAGCTTGCCGGGTTCATCTTCGCTCACCACTTCTAAGTCCGAAACCGCTGTGCCTAGCACCGGGTCCCAATTCACCAGGCGCTTACCCCGGTAAATCAGCCCTTCTTCATAAAGACGCACAAACACTTCAGCCACGGTGTGAGACAAACCTTCGTCCATCGTAAAACGCTCACGCGTCCAGTCCGGGCTAGTGCCTAAGCGGCGCATTTGCTGCGTAATGGTGCCACCCGATTTGGCCTTCCATTCCCAGACTTTTTCAATGAATTTTTCGCGACCTAAGTCGTGGCGAGAAATATTCTGCGCATCTAGCTGGCGCTCCACCACAATTTGCGTGGCAATGCCCGCATGGTCTGTGCCCGGCTGCCACAAGGTGTTGACACCTTTCATGCGGTAGTAACGGGTCAGAGCGTCCATAAGCGTTTGGTTAAAACCATGGCCCATATGCAAAGAACCCGTCACATTGGGCGGTGGCAGCAAAATGCTAAATGCGCCCTCTTTTTGTGAGGTATCTAAACCTGCACGAAAATAGCCCTTTGTTTCCCACTCGGGGTACCAACGTGATTCAATGCCCGCAGGCTCAAAGCTTTTTGCCAGTTCCATGAAAACCCGTATCTCAATTCACAATAAAAGCGGAATTATCCCAGAATTTACGCTTATCAGGCGTAGCAAAGTAGCGAGATGATTCATTTGTTTTCTATGGGCCCGGGCTGCAACAGAGCAAGATGCGCGTATAGGTGTGTGAGTGCCAAATTTCTCAAATAAAACGATTCTGAAAAATCAAAGACGATTACTTTTTGCTATAGACTTGATTAGCCTTATGAAATAACGCCTGTCGTATAATTTGGGCTTCGGTGCTTCACACGGCCTAAATACATCAAATTAATAAAACATAAAAATTAAAGGAACCATGATATGACATCTCGCCATAGCAAATTAATTATTCTCGGCTCCGGCCCCGCTGGTTACACCGCTGCTGTTTATGCCGCACGCGCAAATTTAAATCCCCTGCTTATCACCGGCTTGGCACAAGGTGGACAATTGATGACCACCACAGAAGTTGATAACTGGCCCGCAGATGCAGATGGCGTACAAGGCCCGGAGTTAATGGCGCGTTTTCAACGCCATGCAGAACGTTTTAATACCGAAATGGTATTTGATCATATTCATACTACGGCTCTAACAGAAAAACCCATCCGCTTGGTAGGCGACGCCGGAGAATACACCTGCGACGCTCTCATTATCGCCACCGGCGCTTCCGCTAAATATTTAGGTATTCCCTCAGAAGAAATTTTTGCCGGCCGGGGCGTTTCTGCTTGCGCAACGTGTGATGGTTTTTTCTACAAAAACCAAGAAGTCGCCGTCGTGGGCGGTGGCAATACTGCCGTAGAAGAAGCGCTCTATCTTGCCAATATCGCCAGCAAAGTCACCTTAATTCATCGCCGGGAAAAATTCCGTGCTGAAAAAATTATGATTGACAAACTCATGGAAAAAGTTGCTGCAGGCAAAATTGTGCTGGAGCTCAATAGCGCATTAGATGAAGTTTTAGGCGACGCCTCCGGCGTAACCGGCGTGCGCATTAAGCGGGTTGATGGTTCAGGCTCCAAAGATGTTGCCCTTAAAGGCGTCTTTATTGCCATTGGCCACAAGCCCAATACCGACATTTTTGGCACGCAGCTTAAAATGAAAGAGGGCTATATCGTAACCAAAGGAGGTAATGAAGGTAATGCCACGGCAACCAGCATCCCCGGCATATTTGCAGCTGGCGATGTGCAAGATTTTATTTACCGCCAAGCCTGTACCAGCGCCGGCAGTGGTTGCATGGCCGCCTTAGATGCTGAGCGTTACTTAGAACATTTGGCTTAAAAGATCAGTATTCATTTATGGCTAAACAAGGCGTTCGCGCGCAAGATTGGGCAAGACTCAAGGGTCTTGTGCGCGAACGCCCTCAGCCTGCTGCAAGTAAACCACCACGCACACAAGAAGCTCCCCCGCCCCCTGCGGCGGTAGAAACAAATCAAGCGTGGTATGCCAGTTTAGGGGAAGTAAAACCCTTAGCCCCTAACAACAGAGCAGAAATACGCAAAGCACGTCCCGAGCCGGTTGTTCGCCCCAAAACTGCTGTTGAATTAGAAAAAGACACTGAAAAAACCAATTCTCGGACCCTGCCGTGGTACGAGGGCGTCACTCCCTTAAAAACGGATGGACGCATCGAGCCGCGTCGTTGGTTTACCTCAAACCCCGACGATCGTTTGACGCAAGACACCGCGTTAGATTTTTCTACTGTTCACCACCTCAAACCACTAGACGATCAAGCTTTATTCAGAACCTTGATGTCTAAAGTATCTGCGTTGCCCGATACAGGCCGCATCACGCTTGAATTACCCAAACCCCTCCCCCACCCTCGTTCCAAAGAAGCAGATGAGCAAGCTGTTTTAGGGGAAAGCTTAATCGCAGGTTTAAGCGTCGAAGACCGGCTAAATGGCGGAGATGAAGCCGCTTTCTTACGTGAAGGCGTTGCACGCCGTGTACTCACAGACTTACGAAAAGGCCGCTGGGTTGTACAAGATGAACTGGATCTGCACGGCTTAACGCGCGAAACCGCACGTGAAACCCTAGCCCTGTTTTTAGCAGGATGCTTACGCAAAGG
>RRZU010235626.1_pt1 | contig 18875 bp, 17 predicted proteins | sample 2165561 | NCBI WGS metagenome assembly RRZU01 (sample SAMN10456909, study PRJNA506462) | wastewater metagenome | isolation source: wastewater sludge | place: USA: Moscow, Idaho | reverse complement strand
TATGTTATTGCAATATTATGTTATTAGGGTATTATGTTGTTATGTTACTATGTTATTGCAATGTTATGTTATTAGGACATTATGTTGTTGTGTTATTATGTTATCAGGATATTACACGATTGCAATATCACAACAGAGTTTATTTTACATACACGCTGATTATCAATATATTACAATCATTATTAAGCAGCGCATACAACTTCACTATAACAATCTACATACTATTATATGATACAGATTGATATGTAATATCTGTAAATCAGGATGCCATAGTACAATACAGCATAAAACTTTCAATATTGAATATTTAAATTTCGGCAAATAACTAAATATCAGGTACTCCATTCACACGATATTCAACTCTGCATATAGGTTTGTCACAAACAAACTGATATTTACATTTTTCATCAGGTAAATATGACTCTATTTTATAGCTATAAATGGTCATGGAGCCACAATTCACTTTAAGTGGATTTTCTGTTCAAACGAACAGAGCAAGTTGTGTTTTTGTCCGACAGAAAGTATTCTGTCAGACAAAAACCGACTTGCCCTCCCTCGCGGTCGGAGGATTTTCCTCCAAAGTCGGAAAATTTGACGAAAGGAGTAAAAAGATAATTCAAATGTAGAAAAGCAAAATAACAATAGTCGTATGATGGATTATCAAATGAGACGACAGGTTAAGGGATCTTTTCTTTCAATAATTAATATAAATCGCAAGATGTCTCGAACAAAAATATAAACATTTTGAATATGTAAAAATAACTGTATGGAACTTATGCAATATCTTATATGCAGGAAAAGCTTAATTGATTATTTAAATATACTATAATTGTAAATCCCTTATATATGGTTATTTACATACCATTCAATTGTTTTAATCAATCCTTCTTTAAATGAGACTAAAGGGTTATAACCTAATAACAATTTTGCCTTATCTATACAAGCAAAAGAATGTTGTATATCACCTATTCTATTTGGACCATATATTGGGTCTACAGATGATATGAAAGGATCATATTGAGATAAAACATCTTTTATTAAATAGTCTAATTGATTGATACTTGTCCGTTCGCCACCTGCAGTATTATATATTTGATTAATAGAAGATTGATTACTGGAATTTAAAGCAAGCATATTCATATGAATTACATTGTCAATGTATGTAAAATCTCTAGTATTGAGGCCATCACCATTTATTTTAGGTTGTTGATGATTTAAATATTGCTTAATGAACAATGGTATAACAGCTGCATACGTACTATTAGGATCTTGTCTCCTTCCAAATACATTAAAATAACGCAACCCGATATATTCTATGCCATAAGTTTTAGCAAAAACTTCTGCATACAATTCATCAACATATTTCGTAAGGGCATATGGAGATAATGGTTTGCCAATACGATCTTCTACTTTAGGTAACTCAGTACTATCCCCATAAGTTGAACTACTTGCAGCAAAAATAAATCGTTTTACATTATTATCCTTTGCAGCAACAAGCATGTTTAAAAAACCTCCGATATTTACATCATTAGTTGTAATGGGATCATCTATGCTTCTTGGTATACTACCTAAAGCTGCTTCATGAAGTATAGAATCAACACCTTTGGATGCTCTGATACACGTTTCTATATTACGAATATCCCCTTCTATTAATGTAAAGTGAGTAGGAAAATTATCCAATAGATGTTGTATATTACTCATGTGACCTGTAGAAAAATTGTCTAGACATATAACTTCATAACCATTTTCCAACAAATGTTCACATAAATTTGAGCCAATGAAACCAGCTCCTCCTGTTACTAATATTTTCTTCATTTTATTATTTCAATGCTATTTTATTAATTAAGATTTTATTCTTATTAATTGTTATCAGATTAAAACCTTCTGCACCATGTTGTATTTCATAATTTGATAGTTTACTACTAAATGCGAAACCTAGACCCGGAGCTGTGCTATATCGAATGCCGTTTAAGGTTCTGTCAGTAAACTCATGTATATGTCCAGCTAAAACAATGCGTACATATTCTGAAGACTCAATTATTTCTCTAAATTTATCTCGATTCTTAAGGATTTTCAAGTCCTGCCATCCACCTATTTCTAAAGCAGGATGATGAAGAACCACTATAGTTGGTTTTTTTAAAGTATATATTTTGTTTTTTATTTTAATCATAGTATCAATATCAATTACACCTCGAGAACGGTTTTTCCCAGGTTGCTCTTCGTCATGTACTATAGAATTTAATATTATTATTTGCCATCCATAAATAGTGGCTTCGCATACTAACTTACAATAACTTAGTAGATTGTTGTTTTTCAATAAATCAAGATTATCATGGTTACCAAGACTCCAGTATGTAGGAATATTAGTGCTGGAAAATAATCTATCTGCAAAAATATAAGATGAGAAACTCCCATCATTGGAAATGTCTCCTGATACTAATATGGCATCAATATCCTGCATTTTTTTAATCATATCAATTGCGATAATGAACTTCTCACGAGTATCTTCTCCCCATATAGTGGAGCCGTCTTGTGTAAGATGCAAATCAGACATATGGATTATTCGCATATAGAAATCATTTAGTATTAATACTATTCAGGTCTTTTGTTATTATTAAAGTAGCATTCTTTATTCCATTCATGTTCAATTGTATTTGATTAAAGTTTTGAAAATCATGTATGGAATCTATAATAGTTTCAACCAACATATTAAGTGATTCAATTTCTTTGATATAGTAATATTTGCTTAAACCTCTAATATTGTTTACCTGTTCATCTTCTTCTTCATAATTCATAACAGAATAGCTAAACACATGCTTTTTTATGCCTTGCATTGTTTCAGTAAGTGTGTTATATCCTCCTGAACAAACAACACAGTCAGCGGAAGCATGAAGAAGGTAAAGGTCTTTAATCCACTTATGAAAAGTTACATTTTTAATCGTATAATTATGAACATCGCCAAAAGGCCATAAGATGGAACTATAATATCCAAATATAATATCTACTTTCCAATCTTTAAGCCTATTATCCCTAGATAATTCAATACATTTATTAATAAACTCTTCACTTTTCTTTCCACCTCCTGCAGAACATACCATCCATTTTTGATTAGAAGGACTTAAATAGTTATTGCGTACAATTTTAATGTCATTGTCAGAAACTGAATATGTTACGAAGCCTATATAAGAAATCATTTCTTTTATTTTAACAGGTAACCATAAATATTGTTCCATAGGTGTAATAGCAGGATCACTTGCAATAAGAATTCTAGTATAGTACTTAGCTAATATATCAATATTTCTTACCGAAAAGACGTCTTCATGAACAAGTCTTTCACCACCAATTTCACTTCTAAGGATAAAATATTTAAGACAATTTGCCTTAGTAATTATATTCGCAAGTTCACATCTTTTGCCATATGGTAAATAGTCTGTTACAAAGGCATCAGGGTCAAATTCATTGAATATTTTATCGATAATATTAATGCGAATGTTATTTGTCTGTTCATTGCTATAACCATTTTTGTCTCTCATTTCTACAAAGTTAGGAATAAGAGCATATTCAATACCATCAGGAATAATATTAGGAAGGGCCTTGTGTCCCGAAACAACCAGAACTTTACAATAGTTAGACAATCCTAAGGCAATTTTTATCAATCGCATTAGATGGCCGAGACCTGTGCCATCATACGCAAAAAACATAATCTTCTTCATGGAGACAACACTATAATTTTAGGATTCGATCTATTGCTGTCATATTCCCAGGAGTAAAAACATTTCTTTTATAAGTTCTTTCCATCATACTACTAATAATATTTGCAAATACATCTGGTTCAATTGATATCTCTACGGTTCTGATATATTCTAAATTAAGTGCATCAATGTTTTGTTTCTGCTCAGATTTTCTATACTGACAGCCAGATAATAATGATATTGATGGAATACCTAAATAAGCCAGCTCACTTAAAGTATTCCGGCCTGATCTAGTTATAATCAATCCCGCATTTGAGTAATAGTCTTCAGCATTAAGTATCTGATTATGAAGAATTACATTATCTTCTATTTTGATACTTATTAATGCATCATAAATATTTTTCGATGAACAAATTATGTGCATTCTATATTCTTTCAGTAGACCAGCAACCTCAATGCATAATTTTGCTATCTGAATTGTAGATTCTACAAACGAATAGTCTACGTTAACAGTTCCTCCCCCAAGAGTACAATATATATTTTTAGACGGCCTATTAACTATATTTAAAATTTCTTTTCTTAGAATGGTATTGATAGAGATAAATTTGTTATCGCTATTATTCATGTAGATATTCTTTAACCCATGAATAATACCTAAATCAGCAATGGAGTACATTGATTTGAAAAATGCCATCGCATCTTGATCATTTTGTTGATTTTCTATATCAGCAGGATTGAGTAAGGCAACAATCTTAATGTCAGGATGTGACAATTTAAGAGATTGAATCATTAATGGCTCTCCATCCACAAGGATTATATCAGGTTGAAATGAGCGTATTCTTTTATGAAGATAAGAACCTGTAATATAAGTAGGCAACAGACCCATTGAACAATAATCCATAGAGACAACATCATGCTTAATATCAAATCCTTTCAATTGAAGATACTCTTTTCCCTGCAAATAAGAAAAGGCTTCTATAATACATCCATATTCATCTCTTAAAGTCTCTAGAATTGAAACACCAGAGACAACACGTCCTAAGCCAGGGAAACCTCTAAAAATACCCAATACTTTCCTCATACTAATTTATCATTTTATAAATTTCTGTAATGGAATATCTTTTTAATTGATACCTATCAATAATCATTGATGTACCACCTTGATCAACAGAGAAAGCGTACCTGTAATACTTTTCCACACATCTACGAATATATTTGTTGTATGCACCATAAGGATAAGAATATGACTCACAATACCCAATTAGGTTTTCAAGTCTTTTTTTTGATTCCGATAATTCATATTCTATTTCCGGATCGCTCAGTTTAAGAAGATTTTTATGGAGTACACCATGTGAAGCAATTTCCCATCCTGCATCTTTAAGCTTTTGTATATCATCAACATTTAGGTGTTTTCGAAGTACGGCATCCTTATTATTCCAAGTATTATCACAGCCTATCAAATCAGTACATATAAATACAGTAGCTGAAAAATCATATCTTTTTAATATCTTATAGGCTTCATTAGTCAGACTTTTATATCCATCATCGAATGTGCATACAATCCATTGACGCCTTTCTTCTTTACTTTTTTGAATATACTCATGCATTGAACATAGCCCATATCCTTTTTTAGCTACATGCTTTACAAAGTCGTCAAAGACTTTAACAGGGGTTGTTATACTATCATGAATATCTCCTAATACATCATGTAACCCCACTGCCACAATATTTTCGATATTCACATCTTCTTTCTTTGTTTTATTATAAGATAAAAGATTTAACCATTTATTCGAAACTTCTAATTTAGAGCAATGGCTTTGAAGTTCATTAAAAGCATCACGATACTTTATTTCTTTGTTAGTCATCTTGATAAGCGCTATGAGCGAAGTTGCTATTGCGACTGGCTCAAAACTATCAAAGAAGAATTCAGGATAATCATTACTAAGTATCTCTGCAATATAACCAGTATTGCTACTCATAAAACCTGTTCCGCATTGCAAACATTCAGCAATAGCATTTGGATGTCCTTCACATACAGATGTTTGAATATAGAAATCCCATTTGCACATTATGTTAATCAGTCGCTCACGTGACTCATATCCATAAAATTTAATATTGTCCTGCAATTCATTTACCTCTATTATAGAAGAATATTCATTAAACAAATCCGAATCTATATCTCCAACAAGTTCTAGTCGAATATCAATATCTGACATTTTTTTGAAGATAGATAACATCTTTATTAGATTTCCTATTCCTTTCTTTTCATTGAGATGAGCTGCTGCAGTCCCTATTACAACTGAAGATGGTAAATGAGGGAATGTTACATTACAAGTCCCTCCTTCGTATTCATTGGGTATAATGATGGCATTTCCATTAACAGAAGGACAAAGACTTAGTAGATTTTTAACCATCTCTTTTGATAGACAGATTACTTTACTAGACCTTGAAACAGCTTCCCTAAGATACCATGTATCTTCTATAGACCATTTTACAATGTTTATATCACTACCTCGAAGTGCTATTATAAAACGCTTACCTAGTCGTTCTGCTAAAAGTGAAGCATAGTAACCATTAAATCTCGCACCAAACGCAATTACTACATCAGTTTCAGAATATTTTAATGCATCTTCCTTCAACTTATACTCTTTTCGTATTCCCGTTTCAGTAAGAGGATTTATGCCACCCTTCGCAGTATAAATTGGGTAATAAGTAGAAGATAAAACATGAACATTATGTTCTGTTGATAAAATATCAACTATGCGTCTACAAGAGAGAGCCATTCCTCCTCCGTCAGTACCTATTTCTGTTGTAACAACCAATATATTCATTTCCTTTCTATTAAATATAGTGTTTTACTTTTCAAATTTTGTGGATACACATAAGTAGGCCAAGATTGAATTTTAGCTATAGGGAACATTTCCTCTACATCAACTCGTGACAAGCGTATATATTCAGGAAACTCATCATCTTCTTTAGTATAAGAAGAGTCAATAGCTTCCATTATGAAATATTTGGGTTCACCAGCCGACGAGTAATAATTCATCATTAGTTCTTTATGACTTTGTTTAGAATCTGCCAAATCTTTATAAGCACAATTCACCAGTACCAATACATCACATAAACCATATTTAGGGTTCGGGTATTCTTCTTGGATTATTATATCTTTACGATCAAAGAGATTTTCAATCCTACGTTTTGCATTTTCAGCTAATTGTGGTACTTTTTCAAATGAGCAAACGCTATGAAAACCTAAATAACAGAAAATGGTTGTAACATCACCTTGACCACAACCAATCTCAAAAACTTTTAGTTTTCTATCTATTTTTTCCATTATATCATAAACCTTTTGCCAATATAGTGGAAAAGGAGTTCTACAATATTGTTTACTCCAAGGTGACACAATAAGATCATCTATATGTTGCAAATTGTAATCCATTAGCAACTTTTCAAGTTTTTCCATAATTCTCTGAATTGTTGTTTTATACATTCTTTTTCTTTAGTGAAATCCAACTTTACTGTTTCTGATTCACGAAGAATACATGGCTGAAGACTGAAATCAGGTAAAATCCTTATTTCTGAATAATTACGACATCTTTTTATATCATGAGAAAAACAGGGAGAATCAATATACAAAACGCTCGTTCGATGATTTCCTTTTTCCAATAGCCACCTGATTGCACCTGTTCCCTTGTCACTATAGCTAACCGCATACTCTCTCAAAATGGGGAATATAAATTGCTTAAAATCTGAACTACCTGGTAAACCTATCTGAGGTAGAAGTTTTAACGGAAGTTCTTCCTTGAGAGCAAATTCAACCATCTCTTTGACATCCTCTTTAGAGTTACTTTGTATAACACTATTAAGTCCAACCTCTAAACCGGACTCTCTCACTAGTCTAATATTCTCCATAACACGACTTAAGTTGCCGGATCCTGTGCTTTTCTGAAATTTAGATGCATCAATAAATGGGAACTGAATATTAAATTTCAAAGGGATGTTCGCAAGTTGCTGAATTCTCTCTTTGGTAACTAAGGACAAATTTGAAGCACAACTAACTTCCCAGTTTGTTCTTTCTGATACATATTTAATCATCTCAATAAGGTTCAGATTCAGGAAAGGTTCACCACCGCTAAAAGTAATTTCTGATATTTCTTCATCTTTCAGATAATCAATTAGTAGCTTGAAGTTATCGAGATTCATTACGTTGAATCTGTCTTTCGAAGTCTGGCCCTCATTATGACAAAATGGACATCTGTAGTTACATCCATTGGTAACTAATATTCTAAGTTTATCCCAAAAGATTGTATTTTTCATGTTAAATAAATCTTAGCTTTGTAATATTGTTCAAGAATCTCCATCTTTTCTCCTTTTAGATCTCTCCCTTCAGAATTATACATTTCTTCTGGAAGTAACATAACATCATTTCTATCAGGATGGAATTGTTCTCGTATGTCATCATGATTTAGAAGCCCTGATACTGTGACAGATCCACCATAAAGATGATTTTCAATCAGATTTGTTTTAACATTGGGATAATCCTTAAATGCTTTAGTAAAATATTCATATCCGGACATAGGACAGATAAGGTTTACTATTGTATCCTTAGGCAAACCTGAGATAATCATCTTCTGCCTAGCAATATGTTCTTCTGCCTCAATAAAATATTCATTGCTACCACCTCTAAAACTATCTTTCAGCACGGGAACAGTAAAAACGATATTAGGATAATTGGATGATAACCATTCAATACATCGTTCATAGCCATCTATACTTGCTTGTGAAAGAACCTTTAATCGTTGTTGTGAAGTAGCTGTATGCTCTATTCTTCGAACCAGAATCTGTTTTGCTTTTTTTTCAACCCCTAAGCTGTATAATAACTCGATATCACGTTTTAGATCTTCCAAATTCCCTGTAAACATCAATGTACATTTATTAATAGGTCCATTCTTAAGGAGGAACAGAGTTTTCTCCCGTTCTGAACGTGGTATAATAGACTCTCTTTGTTCTTGCATTGTAATTAATGACAAGTCTATACCATAGTTAGAAATACCATTTAAGTAGTCTATCATATTCTCATCAATGTAAGCACCAGTTGTTACAGTTGTAACTTTCTTTGTTGGAAAATAATCTGATGCCATCTTGATAAATTTATATATATTCGGATGGAGAAAAGGGTCTGTATGTGGTGCTACGAGTACTCCTGCACCTAAGCGGACATAATTAACCTTTGGATTAATGAATTCGAACCCCTTTAAAAGGTCTTCTTCATCAATAAATGGTATCTTCGGATAATGACCAAGGTAAGAATCAGTATGAACCTTACAAAATACACAACCAATACCACAATATTGGCTGCAGATAGGTATATTTCCGAAGGTCGATATCTCCATAGAAAATGCTTCGAACTGTTCTTTATTTAATTTCATGATTGTATTCTGTTTTGTTTTATGTCATAATCTCTAATATACATTATAATCTTGATAGTCGTTACATCGACTACAGATAGAAATTCTCTTTCCTTCCAACAAAGAGAATTTAATTTCTTCGATATCAGGATTATTCCAGCAGTCAAGTATATTATCTACCATAACATTCCCAAAATTGGTATCATAAAGAAAATCATCACAACAAAGCAAAATATTGCCTGTATAACCTATAGTAAGTTTGCGGAAAGGATAATTGCAGAATCCAAAATCGTCAGGATTGAATACTTGAGGAATATTACCCGCATAGTTTGGTAAAACTTCATCAGTTCGTCTTTTCTGAAAAGATACTTTAGGATTATTATAATAAGCCTCGTATATTGGATTCACAAATGAAGACCATTTATTAGGGTATTTATCCCTGTCTCCTCTATAATCATTGATGTTGATGTTATCCAAACCAAGTTTAAAGAAACGGTCTAATTTCTCGACTGTTAGTAAGATTCCATTTGTTGTCATATCAAGAAAGAAACGTGGTGATTTTTGACGTGCATAAATAATCATATCTTCCATTCTTTCTTCAAGTAATGGCTCGTTGGAAAGCATAAGTGCTATTCGACCATTATAGTTTAAATCAGAGAGTTGATCGATAATTTGCTTATAGCAATCCCATGACATAATACCTAAAGGTTTCTTACAGAAAGCATGAGGACAAAACTTGCAATGATTATTGCAATCAGTTCTAGTCTCAATTAAGACCTGTTGAAATAATGGGAAATGTTTATGTGTATTATAAAATGATTTAAGATAATCTATATCAGATGCCCCTTTTTCTTTAAATCTAACAGATTGATTATTTATTTGCTGAATCATAATATCTCGTTTATATCGATGAATTTGGTATTTGGAAATTCTATTTTTTTGAATGCCTTGTGATCCACTAATTTAACAACTAAATCATAGTTTGACCGATAGGCATCTTCTGAAGTTATTATAGAAATACCAAATTCATTTTTTATGCTCTTTTTATCAACAATTGGATCAAAGCAATCAACAACTGTAAAATATCCCTTTAGTTCGTTATAAATATCAAGAACCTTTGTATTTCTATAATCAGGTGTATCAGCTTTATAAGAAAAGCCTAATAATAAAATATTATGTGCTTCTAATGATATTGCTATATCCTTAATTTTATTTGCTACAACATGAGATTTCTCCTCATTAACATTTCGTGCAGTTTGAATTATATTCAATTGATGTTTTTTTTCTTTTGCTCGCTGAAGGAGATAGTATGTATCAACGCCGATGCAATGACCACCAACAAGGCCAGGATAAACTTTTGCAAAATTCCATTTACTTGCAGCACACTCTGTCACTTCATTAATATTTATTCCTTCCACATCACAGAAAGAAGAAAATTCATTTGCCAAAGCAATTAGCACGTCACGCTGAACATTCTCATACATTTTAGCAGCCTCTGCAACCTTTATACTTGATGCTTGAATAATAGGTGCAGAAAGAATAGTAGAATAAATATTATTCATTAATGATAAAGTTTCATTATTTGATGCTGAAATGATTTTTGGGATCAATTCTAATTTATGACTTTTATCACCCACATTTATTCTTTCAGGAGAATATCCAACTGAAAAATCTATATTGACTTTCATAGAAGAGCATTCTTCTAAAATAGGAATACAAATATCTTCTATAGCACCAGGGAACACTGTTGACTCAAAAATCACAATATCACCACGTTTTAGAATTTCACTTAGTGATTCACATACTTTCTTTATAGGGGTAAGATCTGGTTCATTATATTCATCAATACCAGTTTGAACACATACGATATATATATTACAATCTTTTATGTCTGAGTATAAAGATGTTAGCATCCCCCTTTGAAGTGCAAATATAATATTACGACGTTTTTCACATTCACGATTATCAATGCCTTCTTTTAATAGACTTATACGATTAGAATCATTATCTAAACCTTTGCAAGTAAAATGATTTGAGATTAAACAAAATAAGGGTAATCCAACATACCCTAAACCAATAACAGCTATTCTTATATCTTTCTCCATTCCAAGAAATAAAATTTATTTATAATTTTAATTACCACTCCCATGCTCTTTAATCTTGCCGTACAAGTTCGGACATTTTTACTTTCAAAATATTAGCTATTTCACTAAGAGTCTCCAATGAAGGCTGGGAAGAATTAGTACACCATTTGCTGACTGTAGATGGATCTTTTTTAAGCTCAGAAGCCAACCATTTTGCAGTCTTCTTTTGTTCCACTAAAACGACTTTCAGTCTATTTAAATCTTTTGTCTTCATAAAGGTTTTATAATTTGAACAAAATTACTACTATTTATTTTACTTCCATATGAAAATGTGATTAATTGAAAAAGTAATTTGTGTATTAGTACTATTTTTTGAAAGAAAGAACACATATAACCTACATAAAAACATACCAGTATATCAGCACTACTGTTATACCCCAGTATGCAGGTTAGGGATAGGAGAATAAAGCCCACAGGAACGAGTACTTGGAGCGGATAACCCGACAGCTTACCGTAACACCCATAATAAAACAACAGGGAAAAAGATGAGATTTCGGGAAAGGAACCTTAGAGCAGGGAAAAACAAAGTTCAATAAAAGATAAAGGAAGGATGTATATTGCTGATACAGTGGAAAAAGATAAATTTGCAAGAAAAAAATAACAAGAAACATGGAAGAGCCATTCAAGGATTACGGAGAATTTGAGAACCTGGGAACGGAAAAGATTGTATGCGTCAATGTCAGCAGAACCTACCTGGGAGGAGAGAGGGAAAGTCTGTATGAATGTACCAGAAAATACTGGAGACTGAACGGAGAGAGAGCAGGTTCGGCAGATCTGGTGTTTGCGATATGCTGCGGATACATAGTGGGAGTATTCAAGCCCGTCAGGTGGTACCAGACAGAGTGTGAGCAGCTGAAGGGAAGATGGGAGTTTGATGGCAAGCAACTGGATGATTCGCCATACCTCAATCAGAGCATAAGGAAACTGTGGGGAAGGAGACAGAATCCAGTGATGTACATAAACCTGTAGACTGGAATGCACTTTTATGCACAACAGAAGCCGATAACACTGAATATAAAATAACAACTTTACTTCTGAATAATATTTCTATCGCAAATTTTCTATATATAGAATAAGAAAAATTTGTAGATATGAACAGAAGAATTATCTCAATCGAAGTGCAAGACGAAAGTGATAGGAAAACTACTATTATCACCAAGGGAGAAAGAAACAGTCAGATGATGTTTGAAGAAACTTTTTCTTATAAAGACGAGAAAAAGCATTCATTGCGACTTAATCTTTTAAAAGAACGATTATTTCACGGAACACCAGCTAAAAATAGTCAGTTATCCCTTCCATCAAAGATAAATCCCAATCCTGATTTGCCAGCCGCATTTATTCCTTTTTTCAGGAGAATTTTCTTTATGGCTATCGCCATGAAAATTCACCTGAAAAAGAATGCGGCGGCAAACGGATTAGTATTAATGGAAAGATTACAGGGATTAACTGCGACCGACGTGACGCATAGCCGTAAACCAAAGGAGGCTATCCTTATATTCCATATATGACCTCACAAATGCTGTGAAAATCCACCTTCCCAAATAACAAAACATAGTCTGCTTATCAAATCCCAAAATAAGACAGGGATTTCAGCTCCCTCCGATCTGCATAGCATAGTGGCTTCGCCATGACATCTGATGTCATATTATGAACTTTGATGATAATCTCTTGTATTCCACAGCCTTCTATTCTATTTTTACCCAACAACTTAAACTAATGATTATGGAGATAGTGAACATAGAAGCCGGCGCATTTATGGAAATGAACAACATATTGTTCAAAATAGAAAAACAATTGAAAGGATTGAACTTTTCCAAATCTGAACTGAATGAATGGTTGGATAATCAAGATGTATGTATTCTTATGAATATATCAGACAGAAAACTATTGTCTCTAAGGCAGAAAGGGCTAATCCCTTTCAGTCGTATAGACAGAAAAGTATATTATAATAAAGAAGATATTCTAAACTATATGAAGAAGAACCTCAAAACACATACTAATAATGGAAATGGGACAGATGGTATTGAATAAGGATAGTAATGAGGTTAAAAGATTTATTGAAGTCATGGAAAGTATATCCAAAATGTTGGATACAAACTCTTTAATCTACAGACCTATATTGGACGGGAACCGCTATATTACAGAACAGGAGTTATCTAAAGTTCTCAAAATTACAAAAAGAACACTCATTGAATATAGAATGAATGGTAAATTGCCCTATTACAGAATAGGTGGAAAGATTCTATATAAGGAACAGGACATTATAGAAATATTGGAAAGAAACAAAGTATTAGCATTTGAATGACATTTCTTAAATCACTAATAATCAAAAACTAAACTTCATGCAAATAACTTGTAACTACTCTAAATAATTATATAAACATTTGGAGGAATAGAACCGAACACTTACCTTTGTAAAGTCAAAGGATGAGTAACGAGAATCTATCGAAAATTAGTGAATTTGGCATATGGCTGATTCAGTGGTTCGGGGATTTTTCCAAAGATATTAAAGTGTTGCAAATTAGGACTTTGAATAGTATTATTCGATTCCTGGTGGCACCACCTTTAAAAAGACTTCAAAATCGGAAAATCCCTGAAAATTAAGTGTTTCAGGGATTTTTCTTTTTACAATAATCCGCATATTTTTGGCAGAATTAGTACAACAGTAAATCAATCAACCAATAATTCAGTAAGTCAATCAAGCAATGGAGATGCGTTGTCTTCTTTGTTTTCAATACTTCCATCGGCTACGGACGTCAATCCTGTGGATGAGCAGCAACCGCTGAAACCCAAGAAAAAGAAGAAACGAAGACCAAGATTAAGTTGATTAATGTTCCATTTTACATCTGATAAAGAAAGGTAGATTCCGGAAATAAAACGTCAACACCAAGCCCTGCGGGTTTTACAGGAAATCTCCACGCCTACGCTGCGCTTCGAGCAGTATTTCCCGTAAAAGTGTTGCCTTATTTATTCCCTACATGGGAGGGATATTTAACAGATAAAAAGGAAAAATATATGTGTTGGAGAGTATCCATGATACAAGTCGGGAATGGTTCTTAGAAATATCCTAAAAAAATTCCTATCTTTGGAGCCATATTAAATCTTTAATCATGAATCGCATAAAAGAGGTTCTTAACGAAAAAGGGATCAAACAAACATGGCTTGCCGAAAAACTAGGTAAAAGTTTCAAGATTGTGAATGCTTATGCCTGCAACCAGAAGCAGCCAAGTTTGGAAACGCTTTTTCTGATTGCTGAGTTATTGAATGTTGATGTTAAGGATTTATTAATAAGTAACAAAGGGGAATGATATGACTTTTAATGAGAACTCACGCGTTAAAATTCCTGCTGTATTGCATTTGATGCGATTGGGCTATACTTATATACCCTTTAATAAACAAAATCGCAGAGAAGACACCAATATTTTCGAGGATATTTTTATTGAGAGTTTACAACGAATTAATCCCGATGTCCTGAAAGAAGAACTATTTCGGGAATTGGACGAAATCAGTTTAGAGTTGGATTATGAGGACTTGGGTCAAAAATTCCACCAACGCTTAACAGCAACTTCTGGTATTAAACTGATTGATTTCAAGAACTTCAAGAATAACAGCTTCCACGTTACAACAGAACTGACCTGTAAAAACGGTGATGAAGAATTTCGTCCCGATATAACGCTGTTGATTAATGGAATTCCATTGGCATTTATAGAGGTAAAGAAACCGCACAACAAAGAAGGTATTATAGCGGAGCGTAACCGTATAAATTCCCGCTTCAAAAATAAACACTTTCGTCGTTTTGTCAATATCACACAACTGATGGTATTTTCCAATAATATGGAGTACGAAGACGGCATTGTTGAGCCAATTTTCGGGGCTTTTTACGCGACTTCCGCCTATTCTGATTTGTCGTTTAATTATTTTCGCGAAGACGAAGATTACCCTACTATTCAAAGATTGAAGACCATATCGGAACAAGATGAAAATGCGATTCTGAAAGATAACAATTTGTTGGTAATTAAGCATAGTCCGGAATTTAAGACTAACAAAGACCTCAATACACCCACCCACCGAATGCTTACTTCGCTATTCAGCAAAGAGCGATTGGCATTTATTTTACGTTATGCACTGGCTTATGTAGAAGAAGAAAACGGCTTGCAAAAGCACATAATGCGCTATCCGCAATTATTTGCCACAAAAGCAATCGCGGCAAAGTTGGACGAAGGACAACACAAAGGCATTATCTGGCATACACAAGGCTCTGGTAAAACTGCATTGGCATATTATAACGTAAAACATCTGACTGATTATTATCAAAAAAAGAATGTTGTCCCTAAATTTTATTTTATTGTCGATCGGCTGGATTTACTGATACAGGCTTCCACCGAATTCGCGAACAGAGGATTGAAAGTGAATCGGGTAAATTCCAAACAGGAGTTTATTCAAGACATGAAAGTAATCGGAGCTATTCATAACGATAGTGGACAAGCAGAGATTACGGTTGTCAATATTCAGAAATTTAGCGAAGGTTCCGTAGCTGGCAAAATGCCTGATTACGATATCAACACACAACGCGTTTTCTTTTTGGACGAGGCACACCGAAGCTATAACCCCAAAGGAAATTATTTGGCCAACTTGATTAATTCCGATAAAAACGCGGTTATTATTGCTCTTACGGGAACACCCTTATTGAGGGAAGTGGCAAAAGAATACGATTCTAAACTGCTTTTTGGTAACTACATTCATAAATATTACTACAATCGTTCCATTGCCGATGGCTATACACTCCGTTTGATTCGGGAAGAGATAGAAGGCAGCTTCAGAATAGAAATGAAAGAAGTAATGGAGCAAATAAAGGTATTGCACGGTGATATTAAAACTGCCGATGTATATGCAGATAGGAATTTTGCCCAAGGATTACTGAATTACATTACGAACGATTTGAACGAATTTCGTCACGCCTGGCAAGATGAAACGTTGGGAGGAATGGTTGTCTGCGATTCGTCAAAGCAAGCTAAAATGCTATTCCAACTCTTTGAGGAGAAATACGGCATACAGGAAATTGATACTGAAAAATATCCGATGATGGCGGCTGATCCTTTTGTGCCTTATGGAAAACGAAAGAAAGACAAATTAACAGCCGCACTTATTCTTCACGATGAGAATGACAAGACAATCCGCAAAGAACTGATTAAAGCCTATAAGTCGGGAAAGATTGATATTCTGTTCGTTTACAATATGCTTTTGACCGGTTTTGATGCCAAGCGGTTGAAGAAATTGTATTTGGCCCGTGTTATTCAAGACCATAATTTATTGCAAACGCTTACCCGTGTCAATCGTCCGTACAAGAAATATGAATACGGGTATGTGGTCGACTTTGCAGATATATCTAAAGCGTTTGACCGCACCAATCAACTATACTTCGACGAATTGCAAAACGAGTTGGGAGATGATATACAATTCTATACTAATTTATTCAAATCTGAAGCGGAGATACGGCAAGAGTTGGAAGAAATAAATGAAACGCTTTTCAACTATGATACTACCAATCGCGAAATCTTCTCTCAACAGATTGCACAATTGACAGATAAGAAAGAGTTGTTGCAATTGATAAAAGCGTTGCGAACCGCAAAGGAATTGAAAAACATTATCGCCATTAACGGTTATGAGGAACTGACAGCTATTACTGATTTTGATTTACTGAACCGTTTGTTGATTGAAGCTCAAAATCGATTGGACAATCTCAATTTTGTAGAAAATATTGGTAACGAGGATGCTACCCAAAAACTATTGAGCACCGCACTGGAAGACATTGTTTTCCAATTTATCAAAGTGGGCGAGGAAGAACTGAAATTGGCAGACGAATACAAAGAAACACTCCGCAAAACCCGCGAAGCTTTGCAGTATAACTTTGACCAAGTCGATCCTCATTTTGTAACGCTACGGGAAGAGTTGGAGCGTATCTTCAAAAAGAAAAACCTTTCGGAAACTACGCAGGCGGATATGGTGGAGAATATGCACTTGCTCCGTAAGATATACGACAATGCCAAAGAACTCAATCGAAAGAACACCTTACTCAAAGCAAAATACGAAAATGACGAGAAATACACTCGGATACATAAACGCTTGATAGAGAAAGGTACGCTTAATTCTAAAGAACTGCAATTGCACCGAGCGTTGATGCAAGTAAAAAACGCGGTAGATAGCAAGCTCGAAGGACAAGAAGATATTTTGACCAACGAAGCGTTTTTCACCAAATACCTGATGCAATTGGTGATAAGCGAATTTAAGAAGAAGGAAAATATTCCTCTTGATTTTGCCACAACTGAAAATATCAACCAACTGATAGCAAGGGAATATTTGCAACTATATAACAATAGAATATAAAGATGACACAAGATATTAGTTTTACAACTAAAACAAAGCAGCTAATTGATAGCCTGAAAAGCGTTTGTGCTAACTACGGGCTGGGTAATGATGGAAATGAATTCAAAATCATTACCCAAATTTTCCTATATAAATATCTCAATGATAAGTTCCGTTTCGAAGTGAAGCGGGAGATGCCGAAACTGGCAGGTGCCGAAAATCTTTCTGAAGCATTGGCGGCAATGAGCGAAGAGGACTATAAGTTCTTATTGGCTTCACTCAGTCCCAATGTAATACGGCTGAAACCTCACCAACTGATTTCGCACCTTTACAATAATCAGAATCAAGACGATTTCGGGAAGACTTTTGATGACACATTGCGGGGAATAAGTATTGAAAATGCCGATGTGTTTTCTATCAAATCTTTCTCCGGAGCCAAAGATAAATTGTTCGATGATATAAGCCAGTTTATTACAGACAGTTCGCAACGTGATTCTTTTTGCAGGGCATTGGTTAATAAGTTATTTGAATTCAGTTTCGAGGAAAGTTTTGAAGATTATTTCCAAGAAAAATATGATTTCTTCAAGGATATTTTCGAATACCTTATCAAAGATTACAACTCCGATTCGGGTGGGAAATATGCCGAATATTATACTCCCAATGCTGTTGCACGAATTATAGCTAGCATTTTAGTTGAGAACGAAGTGAAACAAGTGAGATGTTATGACCCGAGTGTGGGGTCGGGTTCGTTGTTGATGAGTTTGGCTCACAACATAGGAGAAGACAGGTGTACCATATATTCCGAAGATATTTCGCAAAAGTCTAGTACAATGCTGCGGTTAAATCTGATTCTGAACAATCTGACGCACAGTATTCCCAATGTGATAAAGACAAATACTATTGCAGAGCCTTTCTATCTCAATCGAAAGTTTGACTACATTGTGTCCAATCCGCCTTTCAAGCTTGATTTCTCCGACTTTCGCGACGATTTGGAGAAAGACAGTTTCAAAGAACGCTTTTTTGCGGGCATACCTAAAGTGCCGAATAAGGACAAAGATAAAATGTCTATTTACCTGATGTTTATTCAGCACATTATGTACAGCCTGAGCGATACAGGAAAAGCGGCAATTGTAGTACCTACAGGATTTATCACGGCACAAAGTGGTATTGAAAAGAGAATACGCGAAGCAATGATTGATCGCAAACTTCTCCGCGGCGTGGTAAGTATGCCGAGTAATATATTCGCCAGCACGGGAACCAATGTAAGC
>RRZU011534794.1_pt1 | contig 18885 bp, 18 predicted proteins | sample 2165561 | NCBI WGS metagenome assembly RRZU01 (sample SAMN10456909, study PRJNA506462) | wastewater metagenome | isolation source: wastewater sludge | place: USA: Moscow, Idaho | reverse complement strand
GCCGCCTCGGGAGGAACGACGTGCACGTGGTCAATGCCGGGGACGGTCAGCACGCGCATCCAACGCAGGGCCTGCTCGACATGTATACGATCCGTCACTACAAAAAGGATTTCGCTGATTTGAGAGTGGCGATTGTCGGCGACATCCTGCATTCACGCGTCGCGCGCTCGGACATACATGCCCTGACCACACTCGGTGCCGCCGAAGTGCGTGCGGTTGGTCCACAGACCCTGCTGCCGACCGCGATCGAGAAAATGGGCGTGCGCGTCTGCCACGACCTGCCGGCGGGAATTCGCGATTGCGATGTGGTGATCATGCTCCGCCTGCAGAACGAGCGGATGAATGGTGCGCTGCTGCCCTCGGCGCGTGAGTACTTCAGTTGTTACGGTCTGACACCGGCGATGCTCGCGCTGGCCAAGCCGGACGCCATCGTGATGCATCCAGGACCGATGAACCGTGGCGTCGAAATCGACTCCGACGTCGCCGACGGCCCACAGGCGGTGATTCTCCCGCAGGTCACTTTCGGGATCGCCGTGCGCATGGCGGTGATGGGCATTCTGGCAGGGAACTGATCGATGAAAAAACAAGCTCTGCAGATTCGCAACGCCCGCCTGATCGATCCGAAAAGCGGTTTCGATGGGCTTGGCGACCTGTTCATTGCCGAGGGCCGTATTGCAGCGATCGGCCAGCCGCCGAACGGCTTCACCGCGGCACGCCAGATCGACGCCGCAGGGCTGATTGCCTGCCCCGGTCTGGTCGATCTGTCGAGCCGCCTGGGCGGTATCGAGCCCGAATTGAACGCGGCGGTTGCCGGCGGCGTCACCTCGCTGGCCTGCCCGCCCGACACCAAGCCACCGCTCGACGAACCCGGACTCGTCGAGCGCCTGGTCCGACGCAGCGCAACCCTGGGCCTGGCACGGGTCTATCCGATCGGCGCTTTGACCCAGCAACTGGCGGGTGAAAAACTGGCCGAGATGAACGGTCTGGCGCGCGCCGGCTGCATCGGCTTCTCGCAGGCCCGGCAGGCGATCGTCGACACGCAGTTGCTGTTGCGGGCGATGCAATACGCAGCCACCTTCGGCTATGCCGTGCGGCTGCGCCCGCAGGATCAGTTTCTCGCCCGCGAGGGCACCGCCCACGACGGCGGGGTCGCCGCACGACTGGGGTTGGCCGGCATTCCGGTCGCCGCTGAAACGGTCGCCATCGCCACTGCTCTGCAACTGGCATCGCAAACCGGGGTTCGCCTGCATCTGTCGCGCCTCTCGTCCGCCGCCGGCGTCGCGCTGGTCCGTGCCGCCAAGGCATCGGGCATGCAGCTCAGCTGTGACGTCGCCATCCACCACCTGCATCTGTCGGAAATGGACATCGGCTACTTTGACAGCAATGCACGCCTCGACCCGCCGCTGCGTTCGGCAAGCGACCGTGATGCGCTGCGCACAGCCGTCCGGGAGGGACTGGCAGCGATTTGTTCGGACCATACGCCGGTCGATGCCGATGGCAAGCAACTGCCGTTTGCCGAAGCCCTTCCCGGAGCGACCGGACTCGAGCTCCTGCTGCCACTGACCCTGTTGTGGGCTGCTCAGGAGAAGTTGCCGCTGGCACTGGCGTTGGCCCGTATCACCTGTGATCCAGCAGGCATTCTCGGCATCGAGGCGGGCTCGCTGGCGGTTGGCAGCCCGGCCGACATCTGCCTCTTCGACCCTGAAGAGTGCTGGCGTGTCACCCCGGAAACCCTGCGTAGCCAGGGGAAAAATACCCCTTTCCTGGGTTACCAGGTGAGCGGCCGGGTGCGCATGACGCTCATTGACGGACGGACCGTGTTCGCCGCCTGAGCGCGGCCGGGAGGCCGCCAGAGGGGCAGCGGCGCGCGTCGATCGAGCACCAGCTCACGGCGCAAGCAAGCGTCGCACCGCGTCAACCGACGCGCCAACCACCAGCAGCACCTTGTGCCGCGAGGTCGCGCCACTCTTGAGGGTAAGCGCCGACCTTCCCACACCCAGGCGCTGCGCGACAAACGCCAGCAGGGCAGCGTTCGCCCTGCCGTCGATAGCCGGCGCAGCAAGGCGAATCTTCAGTGCGTCGCCGTACAGGCCAGCTACTTCACTGCGCTTCGCTCCCGGTTGGACATGGATGGTCAAGGTGATTAGCCCGTCGGCTTCGCGCAGCCAGTCGCTCACGAGTCAGAGAAAAATCAGCAACAGCTGCGCGAGGACGACGGCGACCAGCGGCGACAGGTCAATGCCACCGATTGGCGGTAGGACGCGCTGGATCGGAGCCAGCACGGGCCTGGTGAGCTGCGCGACCGGCTGGCTCAGGGGCGAGTAAGGGTTGATCCAGGACAGGACAGCCTGCGCGATCAGCGCACCAATCAACAGGTAGATGCTCAGCCGCAAGGTGCTCAGCAAACCTCGCCAGAGCAGCAACAACAAGACTTCCAAGGACCAGGTACCGCCATACAGGAGGAACACCGCAAGCGCAGCGACGACCTGCAGCAGATAGGCCGGCAGCAGACTCGCCAGGTCCAGGCCATACCAGCCCGCCAGAGCCTTGCGCAAGGGCTTGACCAACCAGTTGGTCAACTCGACGACAAAAGTACCGATCTGATTGTTGAAGGAAACGCGGCAAGCCTGCATGAAAAACCGCAGTAGTAGCGCAAAGGTCAGGAAACCCGTCAATGCTTCGAGCACGAACAAGCTGGCCTGCGCAATCACCAACTGTCCTTACCTAGCGACTCGCCCAATTCACGACCGCGATTGTTGGCGGCGAGGATGCCAGCGATGAAGCCTTCCTTGACGCCACGTTCGGCCATGGTACGTAGGGCCGCCTCGGTGGTTCCACCTTTTGAAGTGACGCGCTCGCGCAGCACGCTGGCCGCTTCATCGGACTGGGCAGCCAGCTTGGCGGAACCAAGTACCGTATCAATCGATAGCTGCCGCGCCTGCACTGGTGTCAGACCCAGTTCGCTTGCCGCCTGCTGCAGCGCTTCGATGAACAGGAATACATAGGCCGGGCCGCTGCCGGAAATGGCGGTCACCGCATCCATCTTTACTTCGTCGGCAATCCATACGGTACTGCCGACCGCCTGCAGGATGCGTTCGGCGCCGAGTCGCTCGGCCATTGACACCGCCGGCATCGCACATAGGCCGGTGATGCCGGCGCCCACCAGCGCCGGCGTGTTGGGCATCGCTCGCACGATCTTGCCGTAGCCTCCCAGCCAGCGTGAGACATCGCCCAAGCGTAGTCCGGCCGCGATGCTGATGATCAGTTGCTGTTTCAGATATTTGAATAGCGGCGTACAGGCATCGCGCATCTGCTGCGGTTTCACTGACAGCAGCACGGCGTCGCAATCGAGCGCCGCCGCGCTCGGCGTTTCATAACAACGGACGCCGTAGATCAGCCGCAGCTTGGCACGCCCCTGTGCTCCCAACTCGATGACCGCAATGTCGGCTGCCGAAAAACCGGTCTTTACCAGTCCGCCGATCAGTGCGTTGGCCATATTGCCACCGCCAAGGAAAGTGATTTTCATGCTTTGTTTCTCTCACCAAAAATAGCCGTGCCGACACGCACCAGCGTTGCGCCCTCGGCGATGGCCGCTTCCAGGTCTGCCGACATGCCCATCGAAAGTGTATCCAACGGCAGGCCATCGGCCTGCAGGCGTTCAGAAAGTTCGCGCAGGCGACGGAACGAACGGCGCTGCTCAAGGAAATCATCAACTGGCGCCGGGACGGCCAGCAAACCGCGCAGCCGCAGCCTGGGCAACGCAGCCACAGCGTGGGCCAGCGCCGGCAATTCGGCTGGCCAGACACCGCCCTTGGTTGCCTCGCCGCTGATATTGACCTGCAAACAGACCGACAAGGGTGGCAGCGACGCCGGACGTTGCCCGGAGAGCCGCTCGGCGATGCGCAACCGGTCAAGCGACTGCACCCAGTCGAAACCCTCCGCGACCAGGCGAGTCTTGTTAGCCTGCAGCGAACCGATGAAATGCCAGCTCAGTCCCAGCGCACGCAGCTCAGCGATTTTTTCGATTCCTTCCTGCACATAGCTTTCGCCAAAAGCTCGCTGGCCTGCGGCTGCCAACTCGGCCACCGCAATGGCTGGCCAGGTCTTGCTGACTGCCAGCAACTGGACCTCCCCGGCAGCACGACCGTACTCTCGCTCGGCGTCGGCAATTCGCGCGAGAACGGCTTGCAGCTTGGTGGGAAGTGTGATCATAATCGGGCATCGCGCTGATTATTGAGAGTATAACACCGTGCCCTGCCCGCTGCCCGAGGACCGAAGCTGATGGACATTACCGAACTGCTGGCCTTCAGCGTCAAGAACAAGGCTTCCGACCTCCACCTGTCCGCCGGCCTGCCACCGATCATCCGGGTAAACGGCGATGTGCGGCGGATCAACCTGCCGGCCATGGAGCACAAGGATGTGCATGCGATGGTGTACGACATCATGAGCGACAGCCAGCGCAAGCAGTACGAAGACACTCGCGAATGCGACTTCTCGTTCGAGATTCCCAATCTCGCGCGCTTTCGCGTCAACGCCTTCATTCAATACCGGGGCGCTGGCGCCGTTTTCCGGACGATTCCGTCGCAAGTGCAGACCCTCGAAGAGCTCAACTGCCCAAGGATCTTCAAGGACATCTCCGAATATCCACGCGGCATCGTCCTGGTCACTGGGCCGACCGGATCGGGCAAATCGACTACTCTGGCGGCGATGATCAACCATGTCAATGAAAATTCGTATAGCCACATTCTCACGGTCGAAGATCCGATCGAGTTTGTTCACCAGCCGAAGAAGTGCCTGATCAACCAGCGCGAAATCGGTGCGCACACGCTGTCCTTCCAGAATGCCCTGCGCTCGGCTCTGCGTGAGGACCCCGACGTCATTCTGGTGGGCGAGATGCGCGACCTCGAGACCATCCGCCTGGCGCTCACCGGCGCGGAAACCGGCCACCTGGTGTTCGCCACACTGCATACTTCGAGCGCGGCCAAGACGATCGACCGCGTCGTCGACGTCTTTCCGGCCGCTGAAAAGGAAATGGTTCGTTCGATGCTTTCCGAATCGTTGCGTGCGGTGATCTCGCAAAGTCTGCTCAAGAAGAAGGATCAAACAGGGCGCATCGCTGCTTACGAGATCCTCATCGGCACGCCAGCGATTCGCAACCTGATCCGTGAGAACAAGGTGGCGCAGATGTATTCCTCGCTGCAGACCGGTCAGCAATTTGGCATGCAGACGCTCGATCAGTGCCTGACCGATCTCGTCAAGCGCAATCTGGTTTCGCTTGCCGAGGCGCGCAGCAAAGCGGCCAACAAGGACGCCTTCGCCGGGGCTTAGGCGAGAGGTGCGCGCAGGAGAAGACCATGGAAAACGAGCAAGCGCTGAAGTTCATGCACGAGTTGCTGCGCCTGATGTTGCAGAAAAATGGATCGGACCTGTTCATCACCGCCAACTTTCCGCCGGCGATCAAGATCGACGGCAAGGTGGTAGCGGTCTCCAACCAGCCGCTCCAGCCCCAGCACTCGGCCGAACTCGCCCGCTCGATCATGAACGACCGGCAAGCTTCGGAATTCGAGGCGACCAAGGAATGCAACTTTGCCATCTCGCCTGGCGGCATCGGACGCTTTCGCGTCAATGCTCTGGTGCAGCAGGGACGCGTCGCGGTGGTCTGTCGGACGATCAACCTGGTGGTGCCGACACTCGATGAACTCGGCTTGCCACCGGTGTTGAAAGATATCGCGATGACCTTGCGCGGTCTGGTCATCTTTGTCGGTGGCACCGGCACCGGCAAGACCACCTCACTGGCAGCGCTCGTTGACCATCGCAACCGCAATAGCCAGGGTCACATCATCACCATAGAAGACCCGATCGAATTCGTCCACGAACACAAGAAATGCATTGTCACCCAACGCGAGATCGGCGTCGATACGGACAGCTGGGAGGTGGCGCTGAAGAATACCCTGCGCCAGGCACCGAACGTGATCATGATGGGAGAAATCCGTGACCGCGCGACCATGGACTACGCCATTGCCTTTGCCGAAACCGGCCATCTCTGCCTCGCCACACTACATGCCAACAGCAGCAACCAGGCGATCGACCGGATCATCAACTTCTTCCCCGAGGAACGCCGCCACCAATTGCTGATGGACCTGTCGCTGAACCTGCGCGCCCTTGTCTCGCAGCGCCTGCTACCAAAAAAGGACGGCAAGGGCCGCGCGCCGGCGATCGAAATCCTGCTCAACTCACCGCTGATTTCCGACCTCATCTTCAAAGGCCAGGTACACGAAATCAAGGAGACGATGAAAAGGTCGCGCGAACTCGGCATGCAGACCTTCGACCAGGCGCTGTTTGACCTCTACGAAGCGGGTCAGATCAGCTACGCCGATGCCTTGCGCAACGCCGATTCGCTCAACGACCTGCGACTGCAGATCAAGCTGCATGGCAAGGACGCGAAAGACCGGGACCTCAGCGCCGGCATCGGTCATCTGGACATCGTCTAGGCCTTCCCCGGACTCCTTCACGCCGGCGTGGAAGTTGCCGCGACACCGCGGTTGCTGCCCGCCACCATGCGGAACTCATAGAGGCGGCAATCGAGTGCACCGTTGTAGAGTGGCGTTTTCTTGCTTGGCGTCAGGCGAAGCATTTTCGGCAGTCTGCTGTCAGCGCTGATCAGGAAGCAGTTCCAGCCAGCGAAGCGACGTTTCAAGGCGCTACCCAGCTGCGGGTAAAACGCCGCCAGTTCTTCCTGGTCAGAAACGCGCTCACCGTAGGGCGGATTGCTGACCAGGATGCCGTGTTCGGCAGGGGCCTTGATTTCCAGCAAATCACCGGTAGCGAGGCTGACCGCCGGCAGCAGACCGGCGCGGTCGAGGTTGGCGAGCGCAGCGCGGACGGCCACCGGGGAGAGGTCGCTGCCGAAAATCCCTGCCTCTGCCGCGGCGGCTTCGCCCGCCCGGGCAGCGTCGAACAGCCGCTTCCAGGTCCTTGGATCGAACTGACGCAGCCGCTGGAAAGCGAACGGGCGCCCGGCGCCCGGCGCCACGCCGAGGGCGATCTGCGCCGCCTCGAGCAGAAAGGTGCCACTGCCGCACATCGGATCGAGCAGAGGCACGCCGGGCTGCCAGCCACTCAAGCGAAGAATGCCGGCGGCGAGGTTTTCCTTGAGCGGCGCTTCGACGGTCTTCTGGCGAAAACCGCGCTGGTACAGCGGGGCGCCCGAGGTATCCAGATACAGGGTGCACTCATCCTTGGTGATGAAGCCGTGCACGCGCACGTCCGGCTGGCGAGTATCGACACTCGGACGCTGGCCGGTGTCACGACGAAAGCGATCGCAGATGGCGTCCTTGATGCGCAGAGTGACGAACTCGAGGCTCTTCAGCGGGCTCTTGACGGCATTGACGTCCACCCGGATGGTCTGCTCGGCAACAAACCAGCTTGGCCAGGGAGTGTCGAGCGCCAGGCGGTAGATGTCTTCCTCGTTGCCATAGGGCGCCTGCGCCACCCGCCACAGGATGCGCGTTGCAATTCGCGAGTGCAGATTGGCACGGTAGCAGACCGGCCAGTCGGCGACGAAATGTACGCCCCCGAGAATCTGTTGGCGGTCACGCGCACCGGCTGCGGCGAGCTCTTCGAGCAACAGGTGCTCGAGACCGCGCGGACAGCTGGCAAAAAAAGTTTCCATGATGGTCTCCTGGCAGGTCAACTAGAAGGGCTTGACGACGGCAAGATAGATCGCCGCCAGCAGAATCAGTACCGGCAGTTCGTTGAACCAGCGGTACCAGACGTCGCCGTGCACGTTGCGGCAGGCCTGAAAGTCGCGCAAAAGCCGACCACAATACGCGTGATAGGCCAGCAACACCACCACCAAAGCCGCCTTGGCGTGCAGCCAGCCACCCGAGAAGCCGTAAGCAATCCATAACCAGAGACCTAGAGCCACGGCCAGAATGCCGATCGGGGTCATGAAACGATAGAGCTTGCCGGCCATCAACAGCAGGCGCTCACGTTCGGCGACGCTGTCCGGGGCGACCATCGCCAGATTGACAAAAATTCGCGGCAGGTAGAAGAGGCCGGCAAACCAGCTGACCACCATCCAGAGATGCAAAACCTTGATTATGAGCACGACGCCTACTCCCTTTCGCTCCGGGCCGCTGCGATGCCATCCTCGACGCGCGGATAGCACAGCTGCGCGCGAAATTCCCTCTTGACGCGCTGGTTGAGCAGACGACGTGATTCACTCATGAACGACAACTGCAGCGGCGACAGTTGCCGCTCGGCCTCGTTGCGTGACAGGCGCGGCACCCTGGGCAGGCCGAAACCGTCAGCCACCAGATCAAAGTACTCGCCCATCCGGATTTCCGAATCGTCGGTGACATTGTAGGTACGGTTGCTGCGCCCGTAGCGAAGCGCGGCACAGGTCAGCAACGCCAGGTCGTCGGCATGGATATGGTTGCTGTAGACATCGTCCGTCTCGCGAAGAGCCGGAATTCCCCTCTGCAAGCGGTCAATCGGCAAGCGATCAGCAGCATAGATTCCGGGTGCGCGCAGGATGCTGACCACAACGCCGCGGCGGCCAAGCGCGCGCAACCGGCGTTCGGCGTCCACCCGGCGACAGGCACGGGCGGTCGCCGGTCGCACGCCGCGCGTCTCGTCAATCCTTGCCCCGAGGCAGTCGCCATAGACGCCACTAGTGCTTATATACACGATTCGCTGTGGTAGACTCCGGCCGCGGAGCAACGCAGCAAGCAGCGCCCGGGTGCGGCTATCATGGTGCACCCCGGGGACGCGATCGACGCTCGGGGGCGGCGCCAGATGGACGACGATGTCGGCCAGACCAGCAATACGCTGCAGACTGTGCGGCTGATCGAGGTCGGCCAGCACGGGTCTGGCGCCCTGGTCACGCCAGAAGGCGCACTGCTCGGGGTCGCGTAGCAGCGCAAAAATGCGGTAGTGGCCAAGCAGACGGGGAAGCAGGCGGCGCGCAATATCACCGCAGCCGACGATCAATAGTTTTTGCACGGCGCAATTCTACCGGAACGGGACATCAGCGGAGAGTCAATGGGTTTTCAGATCAGCGTTCAGCCTAGCCGGCACTCCTTCCAGGCCGCGCCTGACGAGACGATTCTCGAGGCCGCGCTGCGCCAGGGACTGAGTCTACCTTATGGGTGCCGCGATGGCGTTTGTGGCTCGTGCCGGGGCAAGGTGCTGAGCGGCCAACTCGAGCACGGCAAGGCGCAGATTGAGGTTCTCAGTGAGGCCGACCGGCAGGCCGGCTTCGCCCTTTTCTGCTGTGCCATGGCCAGGAGCGACCTGTGCATCGAAAGCCGCGAAGTGCGCTCACTCGAGGATATTCCGATTCGAACCTTGCCGGCACGCGTGCAAAAACTGACACGTGCTGCCCCGGACGTGATGATCGTCGAACTCAAACTACCCGCCAATGAGCGCCTGCAGTTTCTCGCCGGGCAATACATAGACATTCTTCTGAAGGAAGGCAGGCGCCGATCTTTTTCTCTGGCCAACGCACCGCACGCCGACGACGTTCTGGAGTTACATGTCCGGCAGGTGCCGGGAGGGCTATATACCGGACACGTTTTCGACACCATGAAGGAACGCGACATTCTGCGGCTGCGCGGACCACAAGGCAGCTTCTTCTTGCGTGAGGACGCCAACAAGCCGATGTTGCTGGTGGCCGGCGGAACCGGCTTTGCGCCCATCAAGGCGATCGTCGAACACGCCATCGCCGAAGCAAGCCAGAGACCGATGTACATTTATTGGGGTGGCCGCGGCCGTGCCGACCTCTACCTGTTGCCCCTGGCCGAGCAGTGGTCGGCAGAACATGAACACATTCACTTCACGCCGGTGCTCTCCGACTCACCAGACGAAGAACATTGGGACGGTCGAACCGGCCTTGTCCACGAAGCCGCAATGACCGACCATCCCGACCTTTCCGGCTGTCAGGCATACGTCTGTGGCGCGCCGGCAATGGTGCGGGCCGCCAGGCGCGACTTTCTTGGCCGTCACCAGTTGCCCGCCGAAGAATTCTTCGCCGATTCTTTCGACTATGCGGCAGAGTCCCAGGATGCGCTGCAGGCGATGGCAGGAAGCAATTCTTCCAGCGCGGAGGGTCTAGCCACGTGACCGAAGTGTTCATCTCGCGCCAACCGCTGGTCAATCGCCAGAGCCGGATCATTGCCACCCGCTTGACGCTCCATCTCGGCAACCCTGGCACCATGCACGACGCCTTGAGCACTCTCCATGCGCTCGATGGTGTCTGGCCGCTGGGCGCCAAGCCGGTGTTCATCAGTTGCGGTAAAACCACCTGTGATGCCAGCCTGCTCAACTGGTCGACGCCGGAAAATGCGACCCTCGAATTGCCCGCCGCAGTGCTGCTCAGCCCGTCTGGAGCGGACCTGATCGCTGCGCTGCAAACCTGGCAACCGGCGGTCTGCCTGCATTTCGATCCACAGGCTGCAGCGGCACTGAGCAGCGGTGTGCAGTTTCGCTTCGTCGGCTTTGACGTACGGCGCTTCACCCTCGCCCAGCTCAGACTGCTCTCCGCCCGAACCAGATCGTACGGCATCGGTGTCGCCTTCAACGTCGACACAGCCGACGATTTCCAAGCCTGCCTGGACGCGGGAATGACGGCCGCCGCCGGCTGGTTTTTCACGGTGCCGACCGGCGTGCCAGCGAGAACGCTCAATGCGGGGCAGGCGAACATCGTGCGGGTGCTCAACCTGGTCCGCAGCAACGCCGACATTCGGGAAATCGAAGACGCGCTCAAGCTCGATGTGGCAATTTCCTACAAACTGCTGCGCTACATCAACTCCGCCGGCTTTGGCCTGTCCTGCGAGATCCAGTCCTTCCGGCACGCCGTCAGCATGCTCGGCTACGACAAGCTCAACCGCTGGTTGTCACTCCTGCTGGCGACGGCCAGCAAGGACCCGATGGCGCCCGCCTTGATGTATACGGCGATGCTGCGAGCACGCCTGATGGAACTCCTGGCCAGCGGCCTGGTAGACCGATCGGAGCACGACAGCTTGTTCATCACCGGCGCTTTCTCCTTGCTCGACGCGCTGCTCGGCGTCGGCATGGAGCAGGTGCTCGAGGCGATGCGCCTGCCCGAGCCGATCTGCGACGCCCTGCTCGCCAAGGGCGGTCGCTATCAACCCTTCCTTGATCTGGCGCTGGCCAGCGAAGGAGACGACGCCAGGGTGATCGCCGAACAGGCCGGCATGCTCGGCCTGACAGCCGCGCAGTTCAACCGTGCCCAGATGCAGGCGTTGTCCTTCGCTGACGCCATGGAGTTCTAGTCTCCGCCCGGCTATTCGCCAAGGTAGGCAGCGCGCACCTTCGGATCGGCAAGCAGTTTCCTCGATTCGTCGGTGATCGTGATCTCGCCGCTTTCCATGACGTAGCCGCGCTGACTGACTTCCAGCGCCAGCTTGGCATTCTGCTCGACGAGCAGAATGGTCATCCCCTCGGCGGCCACCGCGCGAATCACCTCGAAGATCTTTTGCACCATGATTGGCGCCAGTCCCATTGACGGCTCATCGAGCAGCATCAGGCGGGGCCTGCTCATCAACGCGCGGCCAATCGCCAGCATCTGCTGTTCGCCACCGGAGAGCGTTCCTGCCACCTGCTGAGCCCTTTCCTTGAGACGCGGAAAGTGTCCAAGAACCTGCTCGAGGTCGCCCTCGATAGCCGCCTTGTCGTGGCGAGCGTAGGCGCCCATGCGCAGGTTCTCGATACTGGTCATGCGTGGAAAAACTCCCCTGCCCTCGGGCACCAGCGCTATCCCCTCGGCGACCAGTCCGTGCGGCGGCAAACCCAGGAGTTCCTTGCCACGATAGCGGACGTTGCCGCCGGCCGGGTCGAGCAATCTTGCCAGCGCCCGCAGGGTGCTGCTCTTGCCCGCGCCATTGGCACCGATCAGCGCGACCATCTCGCCTTCATTGACATGAAAGCTGATCCCGCGGACGGCCTGGATACCACCGTAGGAAACGCGCAGTCCGTTAACTTCGAGCATTTTGTTCCTTCTGGCCACCGGGCCACCGAGATAGGCCTCGATAACGCGCGGATCCTTTTGCACCACTGCTGGCACATCCTCACAGATCTTCTCGCCGTAGTCGAGCACGGCCACCCGCCCACATAACCCCATCACCAGCTTGACATCGTGTTCGATCAGCAGGACGGTGACGCCATCACGGCAGATTCCTTCGACCAGCAAGCGCAAGGCTTCGGTTTCGGTACCATTCATTCCGGCAGCCGGTTCGTCCAGCGCAAGCAGCTTGGGTTCCGTGGCCAGGGCGCGGGCGATTTCGAGGCGCCGCTGATCTCCGTAGGAGAGATGTTTCGCATAATCATGCGCCCGCTCGTGAATGCCGACATAGTGCAGTAGTTCATCGGCGCGGCGGCTGATCGCCGCCTCTTCCCTACGCGTCGCCGCATTGCGCGTAATCGCGCCAACCACCCCGGCGTGCGTGCGCAGATGGCGACCAACCATGACGTTCTCGATCGCGGTCATGTTGCCGAACAGGCGAATGTTCTGAAAGGTACGAGCAATCCCGACTTCGGCGGCCTTATGCGGTGCATCCGCCTCGAGTCTGACGCCATCAAAGATGAAGTGACCGCCCTCGTTCTTGTACAGGCCAGTCAGACAATTGAAAAAGGTCGTCTTGCCCGCACCATTCGGCCCGATCAGGCCATAAATCTCGCCGCGCCGGATGGTCAGGGAAACATCATGCAGCGCCTTGACACCACCAAAATGCTTGGCAACGTCATGGGCTTCGAGAAGGAGCTGTTTCTCGCTCATGATCAATCCGTACTCTCGGCAAGTTCGCGGCGGCGTTGCGACGAAGGCCACAGACCAGCTGGACGGAAACGCATCACGAGGACCAGCGCGAGACCAAAAACGAGCATCCGCAGGCTTTCCGGATCGATGATCATGCGCCCGAACAACGCTCGCTGCAGCGGCTCGATGCCGTAGCGCAGCGCCTCCGGCAAACCGGTCAGCAGGACCGCGCCGAGGATCACGCCAGGAATATGCCCCATGCCGCCAAGAACCACCATTGCCAGAATGGTGATCGACTCCATCAGTGAGAAGCTCTCGGGGCTGACAAATCCCTGCATTGCGGAAAATACGCCGCCGGCGACCCCCCCGAAGGATGCGCCCATGGCAAAGGCCAGCAGCTTGATGTTGCGGGTATTGATGCCACAGGCTTTGGCAGCAACTTCGTCCTCGCGAATCGCCTGCCAGGCGCGGCCGATGCGTGAGTCCTGCAAGCGTATATTGACGAGAATCACCAGCAGCGCCAGGGCGACCAGCAGAAAATAGTATTTCTGTGGGCCGGAGAGGGTCACGCCAAGGACCGTGCTGGTCTGGGCAAAGGAAAAATCACCCATGCGGATCGGATCGATCAGGGTGATTCCCTGCGCACCATTGGTGACATTGATCGGCGCATTCAGATTGTTCATGAAGATGCGGACAATCTCACCAAAACCGAGCGTGACGATCGCCAGATAATCGCCGCGCAACTTCAGGGTCGGGGCGCCGAGGAGGACTCCGAACATGCACGCAAAGCCGGCACCAATCGGCAGAATCACCCAGAAAGGCAGGTGAATCCCGAAATGCGGCGATGCCAGAAGGGCATAGGTATAGGCTCCGACAGCGTAGAAAGCGACGTAACCGAGGTCAAGCAAGCCTGCATAGCCGACCACGATATTCAGACCCAGCGCCAGGAAGACATAGAGAATCGCGAAGTTCGCAATGCGCACCCATGCCTGACCGCCAAGCGCCGCCACGAACGGTACCGCCAGGAGGACGGCGGCGAGGAGCAGAAACCCCAGCCAATGTCGCTGCCAGGGAACAGATTTCCGGACTCGGCCGTTCATGCACGATCTCCCGTACGTTCACCAAACAAACCCGAGGGACGAAACATCAAGACAATGATCAGGACAATGAAGGCAAAAATATCCTGGTAATGACTGCCCAGAAAATCGCCGGTCAGGTCGCCGATGTAGCCGGCGCCCAGCGCCTCGATGATACCCAACAACAGGCCGCCAGCCATCGCACCCGCAAGGTTGCCGATGCCCCCGAGAACGGCTGCCGTAAAAGCCTTGAGACCGAGCATGAAACCCATCTGGTAGTGGGCGATCTCGTAGTAGGAACCGACCATGCAGCCGGCCACCGCGCCCAGCGCCGAGCCGATGATGAAGGCCATGGCGATGACACGGTTGATGTCCACCCCCATCAGCGAAGCGACGTGCGGATTCTGCGCCGTCGCACGCATGGCCATGCCGATGCGCGTGCGGTGTACCAGGTAAATCAGGCCCAGCATCATCACCGCCGCGAGGGTAACGATGGCCACCTGCACATTGGTAAAGGTGGCCCCACCCACTTCGTACATGTGCTTTTTGATCATCGGCGGGAAAGTGATGTAATTCCTTCCCCAGATGATCATCGCCACGTTCTGCAGGACGATCGACATGCCGATTGCAGTGATCAACGGGGTCAGCCTCGGCGCGTGCCGCAACGGGCGGTAGGCCACTCTTTCGAGGGCCCAGCCGAGCACCATGCAGACCACCACCGAAACCAGCGCACCGATGCCGAGAACCAGTAATGGTGGCATGCCCGAGCCGGCGAGCGAAACAATCACCGTGAACGCAACCATCGTACCGATCATCACTACCTCGCCATGCGCAAAGTTGATCAGGCCGATGATGCCGTACACCATCGTGTAGCCGAGAGCGACGAGCGCGTATACGGCGCCCAGGGTGAGGCCGTTGATCAGTTGCTGGAGGAGAGTTTCCATGGTCAGGCTTTCCGCAACGAGGTGCTGAGGGCGAACCATCGGGTCCGCCTCATCGCACCAGGGGTATGACCGGGCGAACGCTGGGCCCGGATGCTGCCGAGCGGATGCGGATGCGGGAAAAACGAGGGAAAGGCTGCTGCCATTCCCTCGCTACCGACGACCTTTACTTCTTGGCTTCGGCGGTGCCACCTTCGGACTTCAGCGTGACCAGCTTGCCATCCTTGATCTCGAAAACAGTGATCGCGCCATTCTTGATGTCGCCATTGGCATCGAACTCGATCTTGCCGGTAACGCCATCGTAGGCAGTTTTGCCCACTTCCGGCAGGTACTTGACCGGGTCCGTCGAGTTGGCGCGCTTCATCGCGTCGACCAGGACCATCACAGCGTCGTAGCTGTACGGCGAGTAGATCTGGATCTGACCGTACTTCTTGGTGAAGTCTTCGAGGAACTTCTGGCCGTTCGGGAGTTTGTCGGCGGGCAGGCCGGCCTGCGTGCAGATGACGCCTTCGGATGCCGCGCCGGCAAGCTTGATCAGTTCTGGCGAGCAGCCACCGTCACCGGTGGTGAACTTGGCCTTGATACCCAGTTCCTTCATCTGCTTGAGCATCGGGCCGCCGACCGCATCCATGCCGCCGAGGAAGATCACGTCGGGGTTCTTGGCCTTGATCTTGGTCAGGATGGCCTTGAAGTCGGTCGCCTTGTCGTTGGTGAACTCGCGGGCGACGATGGTTGCACCACCCGCCTTGGCCGCTTTTTCGACCTCATCCGCGAGACCCTGGCCGTAAGCCGTACGGTCGTCGATGATCGCGATCTTCTTGGCTCCCATGTCCTTCACCGCGTAGCTGCCGACCACCGAACCCTGCTGGATGTCGTTGGCCATTACCCGGAAGGCAGTGGGGAAGCCCTGCTGGGTGTATTTCGGATTGGTTGCCGAGGGAGAAATCTGTGGCAGGCCGGCCTGGTTGTAGATTGCCGATGCCGGAATGGTTGTTCCCGAGTTGAGGTGGCCGACCACGCCTGCCACTTTGGCGTCAACCAGCTTCTGTGCGACGACCGTACCGGTCTTCGGGTCCGCCTGATCATCCTCACCGAGGAGTTCGAACTTGAGAACCTTGCCATCAATCTCGATCTTCTTCGCGTTGGCATCGTCGACGGCCATACGCGCGCCGTTTTCGTTGTCCTTGCCGAGGTGGGCAATCGGGCCGGTCAGCGGCGCGACGTGCCCAATCTTCACGATCAGCTCTGGTTTGGCTGCCGGGGCAGGCGCGGCGGCGGCAGCCGGAGCCGGAGCGGCCGCCTTGGGCTCTTCCTTCTTTCCGCAACCAACGATCGCCAAAGACGCGGCGAGAACAACAAGCACTCCAGGTATACGTACATCGTTCATAGACGTGATCTCCAATAATTGTGTTTGTGATGGGCTAGCCAGCGGCCGATTGTCCAAGCACATCAGGACCTTGTCAACACACATCTCGCTTGGCGACCGGCAATTCGGCGTTCGGCAGCGCATCTCCATAAGGAAAAACCGGCACTCGGCCGGTTTTTCTGGTCATTCAGCGATCACTTCAGGCTGAGGATCCACTTCACCAGCTTGTTCGCCTCGTCGGGGGTGACCGAAGGATTCGGCGGCATCGGGATCTCACCCCAGGAGCCCTTGCCACCCTTGATGACCTTCGCCGCCAGCATGGGTTCATCCTTGGCGGTATACTTTTTGGCGACGTCCTTGTAGGCCGGACCAACGACCTTCTTGTCCACGGCGTGACACGCCAGACAGTTTTTCTGCTTGGCCAGGGCTTCAGCATCCTGAGCCTGGACAGCACCAGCAGACAGCACGCCGGCAGCAGCCAGCAGAGACACGTAGATCGCTTTCATGCTCTTACTCCGTTCAGATAAGGGGTTTGCAACGATTCGATACTATTTCAGTTTGGCCAGCTTGGAAAGCCTTCTGTTGCGCCGGCAAGCTTCGCTCAGATCCTCTTCAATTGCTTCAGATCACGCACCGCGCCGGTCGCCGCCGAAGTAGCCATCAGGGCATAGGCCTGCAACGCCTGCGACACCACCCGCTGGCGCTCGGCCGATGGCTGCCAGGCGGACGCACCCCTGGCAACCATCGCCGTACGACGCCGGGTCAGCTCGGACTCGCCAACGGCCAGATGGATGCGCCGCCCGGGAATGTCGATGTCGATCCGGTCGCCCTCTTCCACCAGGCCGATCGCACCGCCTTCCGCAGCCTCCGGCGAGACATGCCCGATCGATAAGCCGGAGGTGCCACCGGAGAAACGACCATCGGTGAGCAGAGCACAGACCTTGCCAAGGCCCTTCGATTTCAGGTAGGACGTGGGATAGAGCATTTCCTGCATCCCCGGCCCGCCTTGCGGGCCTTCGTAGCGAATTACCACCACCTCGCCAGCCTGAACCTGATCGCCGAGAATCGCCTGTACGGCATCGTCCTGACTCTCGAACACCCGTGCCCTGCCCGAAAAGACCCAGATACTCTCGTCCACACCGGCAGTCTTGACGATGCAGCCGTCGCTAGCAATGTTGCCGTAAAGCACAGCCAGGCCACCGTCCTGCGAATAAGCGTTCGCCTGGTCACGAATACAGCCATGTGCGCGATCAAGATCGAGATCGGGGTAACGGCGGTTTTGCGAAAAAGCGGTCTGAGTCCGGATGCCGCCCGGCGCGGCCTGGTAGAACTCGAGAACCTGCGGGTCCTGCGAGCGCATCACGTCCCAGCGATCGATCGCCTCGCCGAGGGTGGTCGCATGCACGGTAGGCACATCGCGATGGAGCAGACCAGCGCGATCGAGTTCGCCGAGAATCGCGAAAATGCCGCCGGCACGATGCACATCCTCCATGTGGTAGTCGGGCGTCGCCGGCGCCACCTTGGCGAGACAGGGAACCCGACGTGAGAGGCGATCGATGTCGTCCATCGTGAAGTCCACCCGACCCTCCTGCGCAGCCGCAAGAATGTGCAAGACCGTGTTCGTCGAGCCGCCCATCGACACATCGAGCGTCATCGCGTTCTCGAAAGCCGCGAAACTACCGATCGCGCGCGGCAGTACCGAAGCATCGCCCTGCTCGTAATAACGACGGCAGAGGGCGACAATCTGGCGCCCGGCCTGGAGAAACAGTCCCCGGCGATCGGCGTGGGTGGCCAGAAGACTGCCGTTACCCGGCAGCGAGAAACCCAGCGCCTCGGTCAGGCAGTTCATCGAATTGGCGGTGAACATTCCCGAACAGGAACCACAGGTCGGACACGCCGATCGTTCGAAGGCGTCGACTTCCTCGTCCGAGCAGTTGCTGTCGCCACCCTTGACCATCGCATCGACGAGGTCCACGGCGATCACCTTGCCTCCCCATGTCACCTTGCCGGCCTCCATCGGGCCGCCGGAAACAAAGATCGTCGGAATATTCACCCGCATCGCCGCCATCAGCATGCCGGGGGTGATCTTGTCGCAGTTCGAGATGCACACCATCGCGTCGGCGCAGTGTGCGTTGACCATGTACTCGACCGAATCGGCAATCAGGTCACGCGAGGGTAGGGAATAAAGCATGCCATCGTGGCCCATGGCAATTCCATCGTCGATGGCGATGGTGTTGAATTCCTTGGCCACGCCGCCCGCGGCTTCGATCTCACGCGCCACCAGCTGACCCAGGTCCTTGAGGTGCACATGCCCGGGAACGAACTGCGTAAACGAATTCACGACGGCGATGATCGGCTTGCCGAAATCGCCGTCCTGCATACCGGTCGCGCGCCAGAGCGCGCGCGCACCAGCCATGTTGCGACCGTGGGTCGAGGTGCGGGAACGATAGTTGGGCATTGCCGATCTCCAATCCGGAACACGCCTGAGGGTGGCGAGATATAATGGTAATTCTATCCGAAAGCCCCCGGGGTGTTGCTTCCGTGTTGATGCATCCGCAGTTCGACCCTGTCGCACTCCAGCTTGGCCCGTTGAGCGTGCACTGGTATGGACTGATGTACTTGGTCGCTTTTCTCCAGTTCTGGTGGCTTGGGCGACACCGCATCCTGAGCCATCCGCCGCTTGGGCAAGCCGGCTGGAGCGTCAAGCAACTCGACGACCTGCTG
>RRZU012760961.1_pt1 | contig 18894 bp, 18 predicted proteins | sample 2165561 | NCBI WGS metagenome assembly RRZU01 (sample SAMN10456909, study PRJNA506462) | wastewater metagenome | isolation source: wastewater sludge | place: USA: Moscow, Idaho | reverse complement strand
AATAATGATTCCGTTAGAGGAATTGTTGGTCAAATTTGAGGAGTATCCTGAAATCATTGCAAACACGCAAAAACTGATGGACCAGTGTCATTTTGAATTCGACTTTAAATCACCAAAAAACAAAAAATATTACTCTGGAAGTAGGGAAAATGACATACAACTTTTGACCAAACTCGCTCAGGAAGGGTTAATCAAAAAGTACGGTGCAGATAATCCGCAAGCAACAGCAAGAGTGGAAAAAGAATTAAAGGTCATTCACCAATTAGAATTCAGCGGCTACTTCCTAATCACTTGGGACATCATTCAATACAGCAGGAGTCAGGGATTTTTGCATATTGGTCGGGGTAGCGGTGCCAACAGCATTGTAAGCTATTGTCTGGGCATCACTGCCATCTGCCCTATTGAACTGGATTTGTATTTTGAACGCTTTTTGAATGTGAACCGCAAGAGTCCTCCCGATTTTGACATTGACTGGTCCTGGAAAGAACGCGATACCATTCTCCAATATATTTTTGATAAATATGGTGCTGATTATGTTGCTTTCTGTGGCACCAACGTCGAATTTAAATACCGCTCCATATTCCGGGAAGTGGGTAAAGTGTTTGGGTTGCCCAAAGAAGAATTAGATCAATTGGCTAAAAACCCAATGCAGTTGCATGATAAAAATCAAATTGTAAAGTTAGTACAGGAATACGGGATGTTGCTCGAAAAATACCCCAATCAACGCAGCATGCATTCCTGTGGCATACTAATCTCTGAAGAACCCATTACCAATTACACGCCTTTGGAAATGCCCCCGAAATGGTTTCCAATCGTGTTGTTTAACATGCACATTGCCGAAGATATCGGTTTTGAAAAGTTTGACATCCTGAGCCAGCGAGGTATTGGACACATTGATGATAGTGTAAAACTAATTGAGAGAAATCGAGGAATTAAAGTCGATATCCGAGATACTTCTTTGTCAAAAAATGAGGCCAAATCGAATCTATTTCTAAGCCATGGAAAAACAATTGGCTGTTTCTATATTGAAAGCCCAGCCATGCGAGGATTATTGCGCCGACTGAAATGCGATAACTATAAAACGCTTGTTGCTGCCTCATCCATTATCCGACCTGGTGTCGCGCAATCCGGTATGATGAAAGAATACATTTTCAGACACAACCATCCCGATCAATTCGAATATTTTCATGAGGTGTTCAAAGAACAGCTTGGCGAAACCTATGGAGTTATGGTCTATCAGGAAGACGTAATAAAAATTGCCTTGCATTATGCGGGGCTTCCCGCAGCCGATGGCGATATTCTACGCCGTGCCATGAGCGGGAAAGGACGCTCGAAAGCGGCTTTGCAAAAAGTGAAGGACAATTACTTTGCTTGCTGTGCGCAAAAAGGACATCCTCTTAAGTTAAGCGAAGAAATATACCGACAAATCGAATCTTTTGCTGGCTACTCTTTTTGTAAAGCACACTCCGCTTCTTATGCGGTGGAAAGTTACCAAAGCTTATATCTGAAGGTCTACTACCCTGTAGAATTTATGGTAGCCGTAATCAATAATCAGGGTGGTTTTTATCGTACCGAAGTGTATGTTCATGAAGCCAAAATGTCGGGTGCAACCATTCAGAATCCCTGTGTAAACAAGAGTGACTATGAAACTACGGTATATGGCATCGATGTTTATTTGGGTTTCATGCATCTCGAAGGATTGGAAAGTAAAGTAGCGCATGGTATTGTCAGAGAACGTCGGGAACAGGGTGATTTTACCTCTTTGGAGGATTTCATCAACCGCATTCCGATAGGCATTGAAGGCATACAGATTCTAATTTTCATCGGAGCCTTTCGCTTTACTGGTAAAACAAAAAACCAATTACTGGTGATCGCCAGATTGATTCTAGTCAATTTCAAACCTGAAAACAGCAACCTAATGCTACTACAGGAACCAATCAAAGAATATGAACTGCCAACACTTGAACGCTCTCCTTTTGAAGATGCTTTTGATGAAATCGAACTGCTGAGTTTTCCGGTTTCCTGTACTCCTTTCGATTTGTTGCAGACCAGATATCGGGGGGATGTCATGGCGAAAGATTTATTAAAGCATCATAAAAAAACGGTTAAGATGCTGGCCTACCTAATTTCCAGAAAACACGTGCCTACTAGAATGGGAACCATGTATTTTGGAACTTGGATTGATCAAGAAGGCGACTATTTTGACACCGCACATTTTACAAATAGTCTTAAAAAATATCCGTTTCAAGGCGGTGGCTGTTACCTTCTTCTAGGAACTGTGGAAGTAGATTATCATTTTCCTACTATTACCGTTACCAAAATGGCAAAAATGCCCTTCCTACCTGACCCTCGTTATTCCAATACAAGCGACCGGCAATATAAAGTCCACGAACAAATTCGGGAAGATGTTAGCATGACGCATCGGGCACCGTATCCTCAGGAACATGAGATTAATTTGCCGAGACATAAAATGAGCATACAATAACAAATAAATTATTAATTTAGTGAAAGGGCTTATTAGTAGCTAATAAAACAGAAAAATGACTGATACTACAAATTAATCAAACCCGTTTGGTGCAATTATTTGAAGTGAAAAACATTAATTAAAAACGACCAAGCGCTTAAAATTCAACATATTGAAGTAGACAAACAACCAATATCTATGTCAGATATAGTAAAAAATTATTTTAATGTTTTAGAAGTTATAAGTTCTTTGAACTGCGAATTAGGATATAAATTTGGCATGGGAAGAAAAGAAAAAACATTTGATTTAACACAGTTACAATGAGTTTAACACCTTAATTCATGTCAATTGACAATGAAAACTCATTATTTAAACAAATAACAAAAGGAGAAATTCCTAATTCAATTGAACAAAGTCAGTTCAATAAAAGAAGAAAAAAATGTCTTTATTTTCGGAACAAATTAGAACAAAGTTAACTTCTGATTTTCTAGAATTAAAGATTATTTTATCGTAAATAGTATGTCATTAGAATATGCAAATTCTCTCGCCAAAATTGAATTAAAAGCTGTAAAGATAACTTTGAAGATGCACTTTTCAAAGATTTTTGCGCATCGCAAAAAAATTGTTTTTTATGGATGTAAATTGTTTTTCAGGTACGTCTATGAAGTTTAACAGTTTACAATGTAAATTTTAATCGACGACTTTAACGGAAAATTCATCAACTTAGTCGACCAAAATCTAAATAACAACTCAAATACTGACCTTCGGTGGAAAATTGGCCAAACTAACCTCCTCCGTTTTCGTTCGGATCTCTACAGTTATAACAACTTTTTTTCTTCAAAAAATTAGGCTCGATTCTTTGATACAAAGAACATTATGTCGAGCTTCATTATTAAAACACACCAAAAAGACGGCCTTTACAAAAAGACTGAAATATACATTATAAATAGAGGAATGAATTCAGACAATCCACGTTAAGATATTGCAAAAAACAAAAAAGTCTAATCCAAACGAACTAGGATTTCATAACACATAAAAAAACAAAAACCACTTGAAAAAAACCTAACTCTCCATTTGAATCAGCTGATTACATAGAAACATAAAGGTCATCCAAAATATTGTATCCAAAATAAACCGCTCCCTATTTTAAGGAATCAAAAAATTAATACCTATTAAAAGAAATAGCAGCTTTTTGTGAGATTTAAAAAAAGTTAAAATTTCAAATTGCTTAACATATTTTTGCAAAAATGCTAACAATTGAAAATGGTATGCCTATTGAAAGCGTGAGCAAACTTCTAGGCTATAAATATTTGTGAACCAAAAAGAATTACCCATGGTTTTGGATAAAAAGTTGTTAATAATATGCTCCTTTTGATAGGAAGCTTTCAGATATCTTAATTTGAGGGAGTTTACTTCATTTCTTGAACTAGATTAAGTTGGTTTTAAAATTGACTCACTAAATTTGTACTTTATTAATAGATAATTAAATCATGAAGCTGACAAATATTTTAATAATAGGAAAGAATAAAGCCATTTTGGACTTACTAGTAAGACTTTTGAATGAAGGTGATCAATCCTGCTATGCAATAGGATTTATTGACGAACAAGAAGCATTAACCGTTGAAAATTTTTCAGATCTTGATATATTGTTATTAAGTTCGGGCATAGATGAAATAGCCGAAGAAAAAATCAGGAAAAATGCAATGGAATTAAATTCTAAAGTAAAAATAATCCAACATTATGGTGGTGGTAGTGGACTATTAAAAAATGAAATTCAAGAAGTGCTTCGTGAGCTTGAAAAATAAGAATACAATTAATACATTTCTAAAAATTATTAAACTATGTATGAAGCAATAAACAATTACATCTCAAGATGTGCAAGTATATCAGAGAGTGAAATGGAACTATTTAATTCATTATTAAAAAAAACTACAGTCCCTAAAAAAACCTACCTCTTACAAGAAGGTGAAATTTGTAATTTTGAAGCTTTTATTATCAAAGGATGTATTCGCAGTTTTTACATTGATGAAAATGGGTTTGAAGTAATTCTACAATTTGCAATTGAAGATTGGTGGGTAAGTGATATTGCCAGTTTTCATGATCAGAAACCCAGTAATATATATATTGAAACGCTTGAAGATTGTGAATTATTTATACTTTCTGATAAAAACAAAGAGGAGTTACTGAATCAGATACCACAATTTGAAAGAGTATTTAGATTAATGGTACAAAAAAATCTCTCTGCAACTCAAAATAGATTGATTACTACTATTGCAAAAACTGCAACTGAAAAATATCTTGATTTCATTCATTTATATCCTACAATTCCACAAAGAGTAGCACAACATTATATTGCATCATACCTTGGTATCTCAGCTGAATTTTTAAGCAAAATAAGAACCAAATTGTCCAAACAATAATTATAGTTTTTCCTAAAAATTTAATTAGTTTCCTACTGACATTTACTTGTTTTTAGGAAGCTTTTTTTTTGCAATGAAGTTAAATCCTATTTTCAATCAGGATACTTGTACTGCACAGCATCATAACCCACATCGTTTTTTATTGTTTTTTTATTTTTCTTGAACTGAAACAATCTAAGGAATAAATTGAATTTTCAAATTTATATACTAAATTTTAAATCGATTAAAAAAATTTTTATACAATGCCGTACTTGAACTGGTTCAATGCACACTTTATTAAAGTTGGAGAACTTTGTCTCATCAAAAAATAAACCTTTAAAATAATAGCATAAAATTTTTCTTGAACTGGTTCAATGCACACTTTTTTAAAGTTGAAGAACTTTGTCTCATCAAAAATAAAGCAATAAAAATAATGACATAAAATTTTTCTTGAACTGGTTCAATGCACACCTTCTAAAAGTAGCAGAACTTTGCTTCATCAAAAACAAATTATCTAAAATAATAACATAAAAAATTTCTTGAACTAGTTCAATGCACACATTTTAAAAGTAGTAGAACTTTGCTTCATCAAAAAACAATAAGAAAATTATGGACAGAAAAGATTTTTTAAAGAAAGGTTTATTGGGAACTGGAATGTTTGTAGCGACAGCAGCAGTTGGAAATATTATGAAAAATAAGATCGATGAAATTCAAGAATTAGAAGCCTTTGGATACAATCATCTCCCTAATACAGAATCCAAAATTATGGAAAACACAGTTTTACACAAAGCAAATACAAGAGGTGTAGCAAGTCACGGTTGGTTAGAGAGTCGTCACACTTTTAGTTTTGCCAATTACAACAATCCTGAAAGAATGCATTTTGGAGTTTTAAGAGTGCTAAATGACGATAAGGTTGATCCAGGAATGGGTTTTGGAACTCATCCACATGACAATATGGAAATTATAAGTATTCCATTAGAAGGTGATTTAGAACACAATGACAGTATGGGAAATACAACTGTAATTAAAAATGGTGACATTCAGATCATGAGTGCCGGAACAGGAGTTTTTCACAGTGAATACAATAAGAATAAAGATAAATTGGTAAAATTTCTTCAAATATGGGTGTATCCTAATAAAAAGAATGTGACCCCTAGATATGACCAAATTACTTTAGATAAAAACGAAAGAAAAAACAAGTTCCAACAAATTATCTCACCAAATCCAGATGATGAAGGTGTTTGGATCCAACAAGATGCTTGGTTTCATTTAGGAGATTTTGATAAAGGAATAACAACAGATTATAAGATTAAAAAATCAGGCAACGGTGTATATGTCTTTGTATTAAAAGGAGAGGCAACCATTGAAGATCAAAAACTTGAAACGAGAGATGGTTTTGGAATATGGGACACTAATCAATTTACCATCACTGCAAATACTGAAGATACTGAAATCCTATTGATGGAAGTACCGATGTCTTTATAATGCTAATATTAATAATTAAACAACAATAACTTAAAATCACAAAAAAAATGGAAAATTCACATTGGGCTATTGACCCTACACACTCAGAAATTGGCTTTAAAGTAAAACACATGATGTTTACAAACGTATCAGGAAAATTCAATTCGTTTGAAGCAACTATCCAAAATGAAGATAACAACTTTGAAACTTCAAAAATCAACTTTTCAGCAGATACAACTTCAGTTGATACTAATAATGCTGATAGAGACAGCCACTTGAAAAGTGCAGATTTCTTTGATGTAGATAACTTCCCTAAGCTTTCTTTTGTATCTACAGATGTTAAGAAAATTAATGAAGGTGAATATAAAATATCTGGAGATTTAACAATTAAAGATGTTACTAAAAGTATCGTGTTAGATGTAGAATATAGCGGATTAATGACTGATCCATGGGGAAATACAAAAATAGGTCTTTCTTTAAATGGAAAAATAAACAGAAAAGAATTTGGTTTGACTTGGAACTCAACTCTTGAAGCAGGAGGAGTACTAGTTGGAGAAGAAATTAAATTAGTTTCTGAAATTCAATTTATTAAACAATAATTTATAATCCTTAAATTTTATCAAAATGAAAAAAGTAGTCTTATCGTTAGTAGTAGGTTTTACAGCCTTGACAGGTTTTGCACAAAAACCAAGTCCAAATTTATTAAATCCAACAAACCATACTCTTGTATTAATTGATCACGAAGGTCAAATGGCTTTTGCAACTAAAAGTATAGATGCAATTGAATTAAGAAACAATGTAGGTTTAATTGCAGGTACTTCCAAAATTTTTAAAGTACCAACTGTTGTTACTACAGTTGCTGAAAAATCATTTAGCGGACCTGTATTTCCAGAAATTCTTGAGGCTTTTCCTAACACAGCTCAATATATTGACAGAACAACAATGAATACTTGGGAAGATGTTAATGCGCACAAAGCAATCACTGGAAAAAACAAAAAGAAATTAGTTTTTGCTGGTTTATGGACTAGTGTATGTATTGTAGGGCCAGCATTATCAGCCTTAACTGATGGATATGAGGTTTATGTAGTAACTGATGCTTCTGGTGATGTTTCTAAAGAAGCTCATGACCAAGCTGTAACAAGAATGGTTCAAGCTGGAGCAAAACCTATTACTTCTTTACAATATTTACTTGAATTACAAAGAGATTGGGCTCGTGGAGAAACATATCAAGCAGTTACTGATTTAGCTGTTAAATATGGTGGAGCTTACGGTGTTGGTATCCAATACGCTAGAGAAATGGTAAAACATTAATTTAAACTAAAAGCGGGCGTAACAGCCCGCTTTTTAAAACTATAATTATGAAAATATTAAAAAATATTATTTTTACAGTCTTAGTTCTTTTCGGCCTTTCTACAATTGCGCAATCCAAGCAAAGCCCTACTTTAATCGTTTTTAATGCTAAAGTTCATACCCTTGATAATGCCAATACTATAGCAGAAGCAATTGCTGTTCAAAACGGAAAAATTATTAAAGTTGGTAAATCGAGTTCCATTTTAAAGTTAAAAACCAAAAACACAAAGCTTGTAGATGCCAAAGGGAAAACAATCGTTCCTGGAATATTTGACAGTCACATGCACATCATTAGAGGAGGTCGTTTTTACAACACTGAATTAAGATGGGATGGCGTACGCTCTCTTAAAAGAGCTCTGACAATGCTTGAAGAACAAGCACAAAGAACTCCAGAGGGACAATGGGTACGAGTTGTAGGCGGATGGAATGCCTATCAGTTTGAAGAAAAAAGACTACCTACATTAGCCGAAATAAATGAAGCTACAGGAAATGTACCTACATTTATTTTACATTTATATGGTCATGCTTATCTCAATAAAGCTGGTTTAACTGCATTAAACATCAATGCCGAAACTCCAAGTCCTAAAGGTGGTTTAGTACAAAAAGACGAAATGGGTAATCCTACTGGTCTTTTAGTAGCAGAACCAAATGCCTATCTTCTATATGCTACTTTAGCAAAACTACCTGAATTGACTGACGAGCAAAAAACAAACTCTACTCAGTTATTCATGTCCGAAATGAATCGTTTAGGAGTTACTTCAATTATGGATGCAGGTGGAGGATTTCAAAATTATCCTGATGATTACGGCATCACTGATTTACTTGCTAAAGAGGATAAACTTACTATCCGTTTGCCATTTTATCTTTTTGCTCAAAAACCAGGAAGTGAACTAATTGATTATACAAAGTGGATTAGTGAAGTCGAAATAGGAGAACATGATGATCACAAAAAATTAGATAAATTAGAGTACTATGTACAAGGTGGAGGAGAAAATCTTGTGGCTAGTGCAGGTGATTTTGAAAACTTTGATAAACCAAGACCTGATTTGTCACCAGAAATGGAAGGACAATTGAAAGCGGTAATTGGTACACTTGTGAAAAATCGTTGGCCATTTCGCTTACATGCGACTTACAATGAAAGTATCACGCGCTTCTTAAATGTAATTGAGGAAGTAAATGGCGAAACTCCTTTAAATGGTTTATTATGGTTTTTTGATCATGCGGAGACCATTTCTGAAGAAAACCTAGTACGAATAAAAGCATTGGGAGGTAGTATTGCAATTCAACACAGAATGGCGTATCAAGCGGAAAGTTTCATAAAAAGATATGGGAAAAAAGCGGCTGAAAATACACCTCCAGTTAAAAAAATGCTTGATTTAGGAATCACAGTTGGAATGGGATCTGATGGAACCCATGTAAGTTCTTACAATACGTGGATAGGTTTATACTGGCTTACAGCAGGAAAATCAATAGGAGAGACAAAACATCAAGCTGACAAAAACGTCTTAGACAGAACAACAGCCTTAAAGTTATTTACTCAAGGAAGTGCTAAATTAGTTCGTTTAGATGCTGACAGAGGAATGATTAAAGAAAATTACCTCGCTGATTTCATTGTCTTATCTGATGATTATTTCAGTGTTGCTGATCGTAAAATACAAGACATTACTGCTAACTTAACTGTCGTTGATGGTAAAATAGTATATGCTGATGAAGTGTTTCAAGGCTTAGCAAAGCCTTTACCTAAAGCCATACCGGAATGGAGTCCTGTAAATTTTTACGGAGGTTATCAAAAAAAATAATATAAATAAGCCATTAACAAGATGTTTGCGCAAGCGAACATCAATAAATAAAAAGTTGATACATATATGAAAAATAGTATTGATAGTTTAAAACATTGGAACCTAAAGACCATCTCGTTCGACAGTACAATGTTATTGTTTAGAGTTCTACTTTCTTTAGAATTAATGATTGTTCATGGCATGAAAAAAATAGGAATAGGTACAACAATTGCTGAAGTTGTACCTAATCCTTTTCATCTGCCTGAAGATATAAATCAAATAATGGCTCTTGCTGCAAACCTTTTATTCCCTTTTTTTATAATCATTGGTTGGTGCACCAGATGGGCAACATTACCTATTCTAGCGGTAACCTTAACTGGGTACTTTATAGTTCATGGAAATGATAGCTTACTAATGAGAGATATTCCTTTTATGTATAGTTTGTCGTTCCTACTAATATTTTGCTTAGGTCCCGGTAAATATTCTATCGATAAAATGTTTCAATCTAAATAGTATAGCTTCTTTTAAAAATGATTTCTAATGAAAAAATTAGTGTTTTTTCTCGCCGTTTTAATAACCGAATTAAGTATTGCTCAAAGCACTGTTAATTTCAAATCACTACGTTATGATGAGGATTACAGTACACTTTCATTAGACTCAAATGCCACTTTTTATTCGAAAATGAAAAATACTTCTTTGGATAAAAATCATAACTTTAGTCTTTCTATAGGTGGTGAATTAAGAAATCAATATCAATTTTTTAAAAATGAAAATTGGGGAGACGCACCAGAGGATAACAACGGTTTTTTACTCAATAGAGCTTTATTACATACCGACTTAAAATTTAAAAATAAGCTGCGATTATTTACACAATTACAAAGTAGCACCGCAATAAGCCGCATTACCCCTAATGCTGTCGAAAAAAACGAACTTGATATTCATCAATTATTCTTAGATTATTACTTTATAAATTCAGTTGAGAAACTAACGCTTAGATTGGGACGTCAGGAGGTGCTTTTTGGTTCACAACGATTGGTTTCAGTACGAGAAGGCCCTAATAGTAGACGGGCATTTGATGGTGCTAAATTAATGTTCAACAGCAATACATCTACATTATCTGCTTTCTACCTACATGAAGTGAATAATGTACCGGATGTATTTAATGACAAAATCACATCAAATCACAAACTTTTTGGTACGTATAATCAGTTCAAAAAAATCAATTATGTCCAAAATATTGACCTATATTATTTAGGAACCTACAATAAAAAAGCGGTTTTTAGTAACGGTATTGGAATCGAAAATAGAAGCACCATAGGAACTAGAATCTGGAACACCAGCTCAAAGTGGTCCTATGATTTTGAAGCCGTATATCAATTTGGAAAAATCAATGGTCAACAAATTTCGGCCTATACCCTATCCAGTAATACTAGTTTTGCGACAAATAAAACGAAGTTTGGATTTAAAACCGAAGTAATTAGTGGTGATTTAAAAAAAGAGGATAACAGACTAAACACCTTTAATCCTTTGTTTCCAAGAGGAGCTTACTTTGGCCTTGCTGCGCTTATTGGTCCCGAAAATTTAATTGATGCCCACCCCTATTTAGAATACGAAATCACCGATAGAATTGTTCTCGGATTAGATTACGATATGTTTTGGAGATATTCTAAATATGATGGTATTTATGGTGCTAATGTAAAGCCCATTTTTGATGTATCAACTTCAGACCAAAGAAACATTGGTACACAATTAGGCCTCAATTTTGAATTTCAAGTAAACCCATTTTTGAACTTAACATTAGAAGGAAATTGGTTTAATACCGGAAAATACATTAAAGAAGTCAGCACTGGAAAAGATATTTACTTCACTGCGTTTACTATGCAGTATAAATTTTAAATACAATAAGAATCATTTTTCTTTCGAAAGAGACAATGATGCAAAAGATTTTAATGGTGAAGAAAATCGTCAGAAATGTGGAATTAGACAATTACAATTTTTACGATGGAAAAATTATTTCTGTTCAGCTACTACATTTAAAAATCGTTTTATTATTCTAAAAATGCAATAGACATAGAATAAAAAAAACAATGAAACTATGGAAAATTCAAACAACATTTGGTACGTCACTTTTATGCTAACAATGATAGCAGGATTTTGTGATACACTAACTTTTGTAGCGGCAGACACCATATTCTCGGCACATGTAACGGGTAACTTTATTGTTTTTGCATATCAAATTGTCAAAGGATCTGATTTAAACGCTTGGATAAAATTATTTTCTTTTCCTGTTTTCATAGCAGCAGTAATGATTGGCGGCTGGATGGCGTCAAAAAGTAAATACAAATACACATTATTGCTTTGGGAAGGTATAATACTTATCTCTAGCGGACTTATAGCTTATATCTTGAATACTTTAGAAATTTTCACTTCAGGGTCCGTTTACTTTGTCGCCATGTTGATCGTATTTGCAATGGGTTTGCAAAATACTTTTGGTAAACGCTTTAGCAAAGAAACTTTTGGACCTACAACAATGATGACAGGTAATGTGACACAGGCATCATTAGATATTCAAACGCTAATTCTTAATAAATTCAAGGATTCAGCGACACTTATAAACTTAAAAAAACAACTGACAACTATTATTGGTTTCCTTATTGGATGTTGTTTAGGAGCTTTATCAGGAAAAAATATTGGATTAGTAAGCGTCGTTGTTCCAGGAGTAGCAATGGTAATTTGTTACCTTAAAAATAGAAACGTTGGCACTTTAATAACATAACTTTATAATTTTTTGAGTAAATTTATCTTCCTCAAAAAAAGTGAATTGGTGTGGGAAATCATACAGAATTACTAAAAGTCTAAACTAGTACACTCTATTCAAAAATTAAAGAACATAGAATTCAACACAGTTAGCAATTATTTAATTTAAACTTTATGGAAAATAAAATATTAGGCTTGCATCATATCACTGCAATTGCCAACAATGCCAAAATAAATCATGATTTCTATACCAAAGTCCTTGGCTTGAGAATGGTCAAAAAAACGGTCAATTTTGATGACCCAAACACCTATCATTTTTACTATGGAAATGAAAATGGTGCTCCGGGAACTATCTTAACTTTTTTCCCTTGGGAAGGCATCGGTAAGGGATATACAGGTACCGGACAAGCGACTGAAATTGGGTACTCAGTACCAGAAGGCAGCTTGGATTTTTGGGCAAACCGATTCAAAGAAAACAATATTACTATTGGTGAAAAATCAGAACGATTTGGAGAGCATTTTTTGCCTTTTCAGGACCCTGACGGTCTCAATCTTAGCTTGATTGTACCCAAACAAAAAGACAATCGCATCGTTTGGGAAACTAATGAAATCAAACAAGATACAGCTACAAAGGGTTTCCATAATATTACATTGACCTTAAAAAGCATTGATAAAACAGCTAAAATCTTAACTGACATTTTTGGTTACGAATTAATTTCGCAAGAAAACAATCGTTTCCGTTTTGCCACCAATGCTGTAGAGAACGCTTCTATCGTAGACTTATTAGAAGAACCAAACGGAAAACCAGGCTACAACGCAGCAGGAACAAATCATCATGTGGCTTTTAGAGTGCCTAATGAAGAAGTCCTAATGAATTTTAGAGAGAAAATTTTAACCGAAAATTTAGGAATTACTCCAAAAATTAACCGAGATTACTTTTTCTCCTTATATTTTAGAGAACCGGGAGGTGTATTATTTGAACTTGCAACTGATAATCCTGGCTTCACTGTTGACGAACCTTTGGCTGAATTAGGAACCAATTTAAAATTGCCTAAACAATACGAGAATTCAAGAGAACTAATTGAAAATACACTACCTAAATTAATTTAAAATGAACGAAATAAAAATAAAACTAGGCTCAAATAATAAAGGTTTCATAATTCTATACGAAGATGATATTCGTGCGGGTGAAATGGTTATCAGTGTTGATGGCAGTACGTTAACTGTTTATCATACGGAGGTCGAAGAAAAATTTTCTGGAAAAGGTTATGCCAAATTATTGCTGGATGCTTTAGAAAAATATGCTATTGAAAATAAACTAAAAGTAGAAGCACTTTGCCCTTACGTTCATGCACAATTTAAAAAGAATCCAGATCGTTTTGAAACTATTTGGCAAAAAGACTAAAGTATGAGTAAATTAATCACAGGAATACATCACGTTACAGCAATTGCTGGTGGAGCACAAAAAAATTTGGAATTTTACGCTGGCGTATTAGGGCTTCGTTTAGTAAAAAAAACGGTCAACTTTGACGCGCCCGAGATATATCATTTGTATTACGGTGACGAACAAGGAAATCCAGGAAGCATACTTACCTTTTTTCCATACCAAGGTTTAAAAATGGGACGTCACGGCAAGGGGATGTTAAATACAACGGCCTTTTCTGTACCGATGAATTCCATTGGTTTTTGGACCGAAAGGTTAAAGAAATTTGGTGTTGCGTATAAAGAACCGCAAGAACGATTTGAAAACGAAATTGTGATTTATTTTGAAGACCAAGATGGTTTGGGACTCGAACTTGTTTTTAATGATAATGATACCAGAACGGGATATTATAGCGGTTCGATTAATGAATCTAACGCGATTAGAGGTTTTCATAATGTCGAAATCTGGCAAGAAGGCTACGAACTCACCGCAGGCGTTCTTACTCAGCAATTAGATCATACTCTTATTGCCGAAAAAGGCAATCGTTTTAGGTTTGCTGCTTCAAATCAATCAGGGAATTATGTCGATATTGTTTGTGCACCTGATAGCTTAAAAGGTTTGGCAGGTAGCGGAATGGTACATCATTTAGCATTTAAAACTCCTGATAAAGCATCGCAAGAAGCCATCCGACAAAAGATTGTGGAGCGAAATTTAAACCCAACCGAAATTCTAAATCGAAATTATTTTACCTCCATCTATTTCAAAGAACCAGGAGGGGTGTTGTTTGAAGTAGCTACTGAGCTACCAGGATTTACTGTTGATGAAGAGGTTGACCATCTAGGAGAAGAATTACAACTTCCAGCGTGGTTTGAAGAGCAAAGAGCACAGCTGCTAACAAAACTTCCTGAAATTACTATTGATAAATCTAAATATTTATAAAGTTATGCATGAAATTAAAATCATAAAATCGGGTAAAGAAAAGGCTGAAAAAGCGTTAATTCTAATTCATGGACGAGGAAGTAATGCAAATGATATTTTGGGTCTATCTTCCAATTTAAATACCGCTGATTTTGCCTTTTATGCGCCAGAAGCAACCAATAATACTTGGTATCCACACTCTTTTTTGGCTGTACCTCAAGACAATGAACCTTGGCTGTCATCTGCATTAGAATTAGTACATCAAACCGTTGTTCAAATTGAAAAAGAAGGTATAGCTAAAGAAAATATTTACTTTTTGGGTTTTTCCCAAGGTGCGTGTTTAACTGCCGAATATGTTGCTCGTAATGCTACAAAATATGGTGGAGTCGTTATTTTTACCGGTGGTTTAATAGGCGATACAATTTATAATGAAAATTATAAAGGTGATTTTCAAAATACTCCCGTTTTCATCGGAACCAGTAATCCCGACTTTCATGTTCCCGTAGAACGTGTTTATGCTACCACCAATATTCTAAAAAGTATGGGAGCTGATGTTACTGAGAAAATATACAACAACATGGGACATACCATTTCAATGGATGAAATAGAATGGGCCAATAAACTTATTTTTAAAACCTAATAATGATTGTCATAACACGAGTTTATAGCGATAGCAACGGAGAAAGTCATTTTGAAGACATAAATATCCCCTTAAAAAATTATGGGGATATTGGTTTTCTTTCAGAGGAGCAACTGGTAAGGGGAATAATATTTCGCGAAGTTGACCCTTCCTATAACTATGATTTTCACAAAGCGCCGCAGCGACAATACATCATTTTACTGGATGGTGGTGTCGAAATTGAAACTTCTCTTGGAGTCAAACGAACATTTAATACTGGCGAAATTTTATTAGTCGAAGATACAAGTGGAAAAGGGCACAAAACTAAAAATTTAGAGAACCGAATTCGGAAATCGATATTTATACCAATTTAGCTATTGAATGCCGTGTTGAAGGCATCTAATGGCTAAATTGGTACAAGCCAACTATAACACCATTTCGTTATACTTTACAGCCTAAAAACATAACTTTTTTTCCGTATTTTGCTGACTCTCAATAAAAACATATAATTTTGATGATAGAAAGAACAAGATTAAAGAAGTTATAAATACAAAAATGAAAATTTCTCAATTATTACTAAAACCTAGTCACTGTTTGATCATATTTCTGCATTCTGAAGGATTCCTATACCCACATACAGGATACTGTAAATTATGATTAAAGAAGTTAGACTTATTCTGATATTTATAGAAGAGAAAAAGAAATTACAATTTATATATGATAAATTTATAATCTGAAGTTATAGACCTCAATAAAAGGATGCTCTTTTGAACTGCCTCCATCAGTCTTATACTTTTTTGAGGGCAGTGCAATTCAAAGTTGCTTCTATGTTACTATTTTCTATAATTTCCTTTCGGCAAATAATAAAGCCAGCTAAAACCTATCAAGAACAATATTAGAGAAGCTATAAATGCGGGAATGAGAATTTCTTTATTATTATCTAAAGCATTGTTCAACGAAGCATATAACAACCAGATTTGGATAGTCACATTTAATATTAAAATGAATATCAGCGTCGAAAGGATGTTGTTTAGCTTGTTAGGATTCGCTTTGTTCTGGCTTGTTCTAAAATTACTCATAACAATTGAATTTAATTATTTCTGATTCTTAACTCAGTACTTTTTCTTCGGATGCTTTCACGTAAATATCGTTGTCTTTGAAGAACACTTCTAGTTTAGGTAAAGCTCTTGGCGGTGGACCTGCAATTACATCTCCCGTCATAGCATCAAACGAACCTTCGTGACAGGGACAATGAATAATTCCGGTTCCCGGCTTGTAAAAAACGGAACAGGAAAGATGAGTACATTTTTGCTCATAAGCCTTGTATTCTCCATTTTCAAGATGAATTAATATATAAGGAACGGTACTCCCTTCAATAACAAAACCGCGAGTTCCACCTACCGGAACTTCGTCTAGCTTGCAAACAAAATGTTCACCAGCCACCTCTTCCTTTGGCAACAAATACGCTTTGGCAGCGACCAAACCACTTCCAACCATTAACCCTCCAGAAACTAGTGTCAGGAATTTCGCAAAATCACGACGACTTACTTGTGTGGCTTCTTGTTTTAAAATTGGAAAATCTTTTTTCCAGTTTTTATTTAAATTATCTTCTTTTGACATTTTTTAAAGTTTAAAGTTTAAAGTTCCATGCTTACAGTTGTACTACTACTTTTTCACAATTCACTTTTCACGACTAATATATTATCAACTCAGTACTGCCTTTAGGCATCATGATATTCACTTTGGTATTTACAATCTCTTTTCCAAAAACAAAGGTATTTACAGGAGTACTGTTTGGGCGCATTTCTTCGATTTCTGCTTTGGTACCGTAGAACAACGCTCCACTAGGGCAAACGGTGGCGCACATTGGTTTTTTTCCAACGCTTGTTCTGTCATAACACATAGTACACTTCATCATCAAATCGTACTCTTCTATTTTTTTTGGCACACCAAAGGGACAAGCAATCACGCAATTCGAACAACCGATACACCTTTCGGTATTGGCTGTATGCACAATTCCGAATTCGTCTTTTGATATCGCATCAGCGGGGCATACACTAGCGCAAACAGGATCGTCACAATGCATACACACCTGGACTGTCGTTTGAACGGTTGAAGCACGATCAACATAATTGACATGAATCATAGAGTCCTGCCCGTTTGTTTCACATTCGGCGCAAGCCATCTCGCAAGCTTTACAACCAATGCAACGTTGCATATCTACAAAAAACTCTTCATTTGTATTGAAACTGGTATAGTTCATATTTTAGTTTTTTTATAGATTAAACACTGGCATAAGCATTAGATTCTTTGGATGGTGGCGCAATTTCTTTGAGCGGTTCTAAGTGACAGGCACAAACCTTAAATTCCGGTATTTTTGAAATTGGGTCTAATGTTCCTGGTGTTAAGAGGTTTGCTGATTTTTTTCCAGACCAGTGATACGGAATAAAAACAGTATCTTCTCTAATGGTTTCCACAATATTCGCAGGAAAAATTCCTTCTCCTCTCCGAGTAGAAACCTTGATTAATTCTCTTTGTTGAATACCGTATTGTTTGGCTAAATTAGGATGAATTTCTAATAATGGCTCGGGAAATTGATCTACTAACTTTCCAATTCTACGCGTTTGTGTTCCGCTTAGATATTGAGAAACAACACGGCCTGTGGTTAAAATTATAGGATAATCTGCATCGGTTACTTCTCCTGGAAGTTTGTATGGTGCCGGATTAAAATGCGCTTTCCCATCAGGTGTTTTGAATTTTTTATCTTCCCATAAACGAGGAGTACCAGGATGGTCTTCTGTTGGACATGGCCAAAAAACTCCCATATTCTCTTCGATTCTTTTGTAGGTGATACCATTATAATCAGCTGTTCCTCCTTTTGAAGCAACACGTAATTCGTTAAAAATCGCTTCGTTGGTATCATAGGTGAATTTATCTTCTTCACCCAAGCGTTTTGCTATTTCTAATATGATAGAAGTATCCGTTCTTGCATCTCCGGGAGGTGTTACCGCCTGACGAATTCTGATTACTCTTCCCTCAGCTGAGGTGGTTGTTCCTTCTTCCTCTTCTTGCAAAGAACCCGCAAGAACAATATCGGCATGGCGCGCAGTTTCGTTTAGGAAAAAATCGATACAAACATAAAATTCCAATTTCTCTAAGGCTTCTCTAACATAGTTACTATTAGGCAACGACACTAACGGATTGAAACAAATAGACAACAATCCTTTGATCTCACCACGGTGAATGGCTTCGATAATTTCATAAGCCGAAAGCCCTTTTCCAGGCATATCCTTTTCATCAATTCCCCAAACATCCGCAATATACTTACGGTGCTCTGGATTTTCGATATCTCGATTTCCGGGTAATTGATCGCATTTATGACCGTGTTCTCTTCCTCCCTGACCATTTCCTTGACCAGTAATAGTCCCATATCCACAATACGGTTTTCCTATTCGTCCTGTTGCCAGAACCAAATTAATACAACCTAAAACGTTATCTACTCCTTTAGAATGGTGTTCAATTCCGCGGGCATGAAGCAAGAAACTGGTTTTGGCTTTACCCCATAACTCAGCGGCCTCTTTTATTTTTTCTTTCTTGATTCCAGTAACTTCTTCTGCCCATTCTAAGGTATAATCCTTAACCGAGTCTAAGGTAACGTCAAATCCAGAAGTATAATTATCTATAAAATCATGATCCAGCATGTCATGATCCACAAGGTATTT
>RRZU010000952.1_pt1 | contig 18894 bp, 20 predicted proteins | sample 2165561 | NCBI WGS metagenome assembly RRZU01 (sample SAMN10456909, study PRJNA506462) | wastewater metagenome | isolation source: wastewater sludge | place: USA: Moscow, Idaho | reverse complement strand
GATGATCATGAGTCTTTTGATTTTATCAGGATCCTTTGGTTTTATCGTTTGGTTTGACTTGATTAATTTACACCGTATCAAGAAAATCACGCTACACTCTAGGTTAGCCTTGACCATGACGGCAATCTTGGTTGTTACGGGTACGATTTTATATAGTTTACTTAACATTTAAAGTTTTGATGGTCATCCGGTTACTTATTTGGCTCAAAACTTTTTCCTGAGTATCACACCTCGTTCTGGTGGCTTTACTTTTAGTAATTACAATGCGACGAGCTATGCCAGTCTTCTCTTGACTATGGTACTGATGTTTATCGGGGGTACGTCAGGTTCGACTGCAGGTGGGGTTAAGACGACGACTTTTGGTGTTCTGGTGATGAATATCCGTTACATTTTTAGTAATCGTTTCAAAACAATTTATCATGAAAGACAAATTCCACGTCGGATTATTCGCCGTGTCTATGAGATTATCTTTATCTATTTGGCCATTATCTTTAGCTTCTCTTTTGTTTTACTGATAACAGAAAATTTACCACTGAATAATGGGATTGAATATGTCTTTTTTGAAGTCATTTCAGCGCTTGCAACAGTTGGTTTGTCTTTAGGTTTGACACCCGATTTGACTGCCATTGGTAAAATTTTAATTATGGTTTTGATGTTTATTGGTCGAATAGGGATTATGACTGTCATTTATGCCCTTGGTAGTCATGCTAAGATAGATGAAGAATTGATTCGTTATCCTGAAGAAGAAATAGTTGTTGGCTAAGGTTTGACTTAACTTACCGGCACTTTAAAGAAAGAATATGAGATGAAAAGTTTTTGTGTGATTGGCTTGGGTCGATTTGGCTCTAGCGTCGTGAAAAGTTTAGTCAAAAATGGTCACGAAGTTGTGGCCATAGATACTGATGCCAAAAAAATTGATGACTACAAAGATATTGCCACACACGTCATGATCGCGGATGCGACGGATGAGCGTGTGTTAAAGAATGTTGAAATTGATAAGTTTAACGGTGTGGTAGTTGCCATTGGCAGAAACGTACAAGCCAGTATTTTGACGACCATGATCGTGATTGAGGCTGGTGCTAAAAACGTGGTGGCCAAAGCAACAACAGATGTACAAATCAAGGTCTTGTCGAAAATTGGCGCGGATAAGATTATTCAGCCTGAAAAAGATGCTGGAGATCGGGTTGCTGATAATCTAGTACATCCAGATATCTCTGAATATCTGGATCTATCAGATGACTACTCATTTGCCAAGATTGCCGTCAGAAATATCAGATTCGATGGTCTCAACCTCTTTCAAGCTAACCTGACCCAAGAGTATCACGTCAATGTCGCATTTGTAAAGAAAGCAGATGGCACGGCAACGATTGGTAAACACAATACGAAAATCGGCTTGGGCGATGTTCTTTATGTCGTTGGAACCAAAGAAGACATCGAAAATTTCTCTGAAATCATATAAAAAGAAAAAGAAAAAACTATGAGCAATGTACAAAAACTCTCTCTAGAAGAGATTATGGGCGACCGATTTGGTCGCTATTCTAAATATATCATACAGGAGCGCGCCTTACCGGATATTCGGGATGGCTTGAAACCTGTTCAGCGCCGGATTCTCTATTCGATGAATAAAGACGGTAACATCTTTGATAAGGGCTATCGGAAATCTGCCAAATCAGTCGGAAATATCATGGGTAACTATCACCCCCACGGCGATAGTTCGATTTATGATGCCATGGTTCGCCTCTCGCAGGACTGGAAAATGGGCCAAGTCCTCGTCGAAATGCATGGAAATAACGGCTCAATGGATGGTGATCCACCCGCAGCCATGCGTTATACCGAGGCGCGCCTATCTGAAATTTCGGCCTACCTCTTACAAGATATTGACAAAGATACCGTGCCCTTCGCTTGGAACTTTGATGATACCGAAAAAGAGCCGACCGTTTTACCAGCCAGTTTTCCAAATCTCTTGGTCAATGGTTCAACAGGGATTTCAGCTGGGTATGCGACGGATATACCGACGCATAATTTAAGTGAAGTCATTGATGCCACAGTCTATATGATCGACCATCCGACTGCGACCGTTGATAAGTTGATGGACTTCCTACCTGGCCCAGACTTCCCAACAGGTGCTACAATCCAAGGCAAGTCTGAAATCAAAAAAGCTTATGAAACTGGTAAAGGCAAGGTTGTTGTCCGGTCTAAAACCAAGATTGAAGAACTCAAGGGCGGTAAAAAAGAAATCGTCGTCACTGAAATTCCTTATGAGCTGAACAAAGCAACATTGGTCAAAAAAATCGATGATGTCCGGGTCAATGCTAAAGTAGCAGGTATTGCGGAAGTCCGTGATGAATCTGACCGAGATGGCTTACGGATTGCGATTGAGCTGAGAAAAGATGCGGATGCTGAGCTGATTTTAAATTATCTGCTCAAATATACCGATCTACAGGTCAATTATAACTTCAATATGGTTGCGATTGACAATGCCACACCGCGTCAAGTTGGGATAGTCCCGATCTTATCAAGCTATATCAGCCACAAACGCGACATCATCCGCTCACGTTCTATCTATGATCGTAATAAGGCAGAAAAACGTCTGCACATCGTCGAAGGTCTGATTCGTGTTCTGAGCATTTTGGATGAAGTCATTGCCCTCATCCGTGCCAGTGATAATAAAGCGGATGCCAGAGAAAACTTGATGGCTTCTTATGATTTTACTGAACCCCAAGCCGAAGCCATCGTGACTTTACAACTGTATCGTTTGACAAATACAGATGTGGTCACTTTGCAAAGTGAAGAAGCGGAGCTCAAAGAGCGCATCACAACATTGTCCGCCATCATCAATGATGAAAAAACGATGTTTAATGTGATGAAGCGTGAATTGCGCGAAGTCAAAAAGAAATTCGGGCAACCTCGTAAAAGTATTTTGGTGGATGAAGTGGTCGCAGTTGAAGTTGAAGCTGCCTCACTCATCGTTAAAGAAGAAACGATTGTCAGCGTGACACGTTCCGGCTATGTCAAACGCACAACGCCACGTAGTTTTTCAGCCTCTAAACTGGAAGAAATCGGCAAACGTGGGGATGATCGCCTGATTTTCCATCAACCTGCGGTAACCACGCAGCATCTGCTGATGTTCACGACCTTTGGTAATGTCATCTATCGACCAATTCATGAGTTGGATGATATTAAGTGGAAAGATATTGGTACGCACAGCTCTTCCTTGGTCAATAACTTTTCTCAAGAGGAAGAAATTCTATTCGTCCAAATCTTAGATGATTTTGATCTAGAGTCTCGTGAGCTTATGGTGTCGACCAAATTTGGCTTGATTAAAAAAGTAGCGCTCGCTGACTTCAAACCTTGGCGAACTTATCGCTCAAAATCTGCGCAGTATGCCAAATTCAAGCAGGCTGATGATCGGGTTGTTTCAGTAGACTTTGATCAAAATGCTGATGTGATGTTGGTGACTTATAATGGCTATGCCTTGAGATTCTCATCGCAAGATGTACCAGTTGTTGGTGCAAAAGCAGCAGGTGTTAAATCTATTAATTTAAAAGACGATGATTTTGTTGTTGCAAGTTATTTTGCTGATACCGATTCATTCTATATTTTGACGCAGCGTGGGTCTCTGAAACGTGTGAATTTCAATGAAATTCCAGCTAAAAGCCGTGCAGGTCGTGGCTTACAGATACTTCGTGAGCTCAAAAAAGCACCACATAAAGTATTTGCCTCAGGTACAGTGAAAAACGTCTACGGAGGCGATTTATTCTCTGAAACTGACCAAGAATTACAAATGCTACAAGTCCTATCACAAACTGATAAATTATTTGAAATCAATTTACCAGACTTAAATCTGCTCGACCGGACATCAAACGGTTCCTTTATCTTTGATGAGGCGATTGAGGGTGGCGTTAAATCTGCACAGTTGAAATAGTCTAACCCCTTAATTGGCAAATTTAGCAAGCAGAGGCTTGCTTTTTTTGGTATAATGAAACAATGAAGTTAAAAAAAATAAGTTTACCGATCGTGATTATATTGGGCATTGTCCTTGACCAAATCGTCAAGATGGCCATCGTCAAAAATCTTAGATTATCAGAGCAAAAGTCTGTCATCAATAGCATCTTGTCACTGACACATCTGCGTAATAACGGTGCGGCCTGGTCTATCTTAGAAGGTCAGCAATGGTTCTTTGTCTTGACGACTGTGATCGTCTTGGCAGTCGCTATCTGGTTTTGGCTCAAAAATCTGTCAAAAAATTGGTATGCCATTGGCCTAACCTTGATCATTTCAGGTGCCTTAGGCAACTTTATTGACCGAGTACGCCAAGGCTACGTTGTTGATATGTTCCAGCTCGACTTTATCAACTTTCCTATTTTCAATGTAGCAGATATTTTGCTGTCGATAGGATTCGTAGTGCTTTTTATTGGTATTTTGATAGAAAAAGATGAAGGTTAAGATAAATTGAAAATAAAAATTAAAGCCCAGTCCGCAGGATTGCGACTTGACAAGGCCATCTCAGATAACTCAGAGGTCTCACGAACTCAGGCAAATGACCTGATTAAAGCAGATGCGGTATTAGTCAATGGTCAAGTCAAAAAAGCCAAGTACAAAGTGTTAGAAAATGACATCGTGTCATTTGACATCCCTGAGCCAGAAGTATTGTCCTACGAAGCAGAGAACATCCCACTAGACATCGTTTATGAAGATGATGATGTCGCCGTGATTAATAAACCACAAGGCATGGTCGTCCATCCCTCAGCAGGTCATCAAACGGGCACACTCGTTAACGCCCTAATGTATCACATGACCAACCTGTCAAGCATCAATGGCGTGATCAGGCCTGGCATTGTGCACCGTATCGATAAGGATACCAGCGGTCTGTTAATGGTCGCTAAAAATGACCAAGCGCATGAATTCCTAGCCGCTCAGCTTAAAGATCACACGTCGAAACGTCGTTATCTTGCCATTATCCATGGTAACTTACTTAATGACCGTGGTGTCATTGAAGCGCCGATAGGCCGCAATGCCAAGGATCGCAAAAAGCAAGCTGTTATCGCCGGTGGCAAGCCTGCCTTGACTCATTTTGAAGTGCTAGAGCGTTTTGGTGATTTTACCTTGGTCAGTTTGACCCTAGAGACAGGCCGCACCCATCAAATCCGTGTGCACATGGCCTATATCGGCCATCCTGTGGCAGGTGATCCTTTATACGGACCGAAAAATGCCTTGAAACCTAACAATGGTCAGTTCCTACATGCGCAAATGCTAGGATTTGAACACCCAAGGACACACCAATGGTTAGAGTTTGAGCTAGAGCCACCGAAACTTTTCCAAACCACACTAGAGAAATTAAGAGAAGACTAAGGTCTACCACCAAAAATAAAAATGCAAAAGGGCATTTTTTTTGGTAAAATAGATGTAATCTAATTTTGCAACATAAGAGAAGGAGTTCTACTTTGACAACCACAGATAAGCAAGAGATGCAGAAAATCATCGTCCTCGACTACGGTAGCCAGTACAACCAATTGATTACCCGTCGGATTCGTGAATTTGGCGTCTTTTCTGAGCTGAAAAGCCATAAAATGACCCTCGACGAGATCAAAGCCTACAATCCTAAAGCCATTATCATTTCAGGCGGTCCTAACTCAGTCTATGAAGATGACGCTTTTGATATTGATCCAGGTGTATTTGAGCTTGGCGTTCCCGTTTTGGGCATTTGTTATGGCATGCAGCTCATGACTCAAAAACTAGGGGGAAAAGTAGAAGCTAACCCAGGTAATGGAGAGTTTGGTCCAACCAAAATTAACCTTGATGCCACATCTAAATTGCTTGTAGGTACGCCTGCTGAGCAAACTGTTTTGATGAGCCATTCTGATAACGTCACTGTCCTACCAGAAGGTTTTAAAGTTGCAGCCCATACTGATAAAACACCAATTGCAGCCATTGCAAATGATGAAAAAGGCCTTTATGGCGTGCAATTCCATGCTGAAACAACCCTCAGCGAATATGGTCACGACATCATTGAAAACTTCGTGAAGAACATCGCGCAAGCATCTGGCGACTGGTCAATGGCTGGTTTCGTAGACCAACAAATCAAAGAAATTCGCGAAAAAGTCGGCGATAAAAAAGTCTTGCTTGGTCTTTCTGGCGGTGTCGATTCATCAGTCGTAGGCGTGCTCTTGCAACGTGCTATTGGTGATCAATTGACATCTATCTTCGTTGACCATGGCTTACTCCGTAAAGGCGAAGCAGAACAAGTCATGAACGACTTGGGCGGCAAATTCGGCCTTAACATCATCAAAGTAGACAGCAAAGAACGCTTCATGAGCAAATTAGCTGGCGTTGCTGAACCTGAGAAAAAACGTAAAATCATCGGCAATGAATTTATCGAAGTCTTTGACGATGAAGCCTCAAAACTTGACGGTGTCGACTTCCTTGCTCAAGGCACACTTTACACTGACGTTATCGAATCTGGTACAGATACTGCACAAACGATCAAGAGTCACCATAATGTTGGTGGACTTCCTGAAGACATGCAGTTTGAGCTGATCGAGCCATTGAATAAACTGTTTAAAGATGAAGTCCGCGAACTTGGTGAAGTTCTTGGTATGCCACATGATCTTGTTTGGCGTCAGCCTTTCCCAGGTCCAGGTCTTGCCATCCGTATCATGGGTGAAATTACAGAACCACGCCTTGAAAAAGTCCGGGACTCAGACTTGATCCTCCGTGAAGAAATCGCAAAAGCAGGTCTTAACGAGAAAATCTGGCAATACTTTACAGTTGATACAGGTGTTAGCTCAGTTGGTGTAACGGGTGACTTCCGTAGCTATGATACAGTTATCGCCATTCGTGCCATTACATCTATTGATGGGATGACTGCTGACTTCGCTGAGATTGACTGGCAAGTACTTGCTGAAGTTTCACGTCGTATTACCAATGAAGTTAAAGGTGTTAACCGCGTCGTCTATGATATTACGGCTAAGCCACCAGCTACTGTTGAGTGGGAATAGAAGATAAATAAAAGCTTAGAAGTTATTATGTCAACTTTTCTAAGTTTTTATTTTTTTATCTATTATTTTATCTTGATTGTCATTTATTATAATTTATGGAGACTATATAAATGTCGTATATATATGAAAATGATTGGAAATTTTTTTGAACCAAACTGATCACAGTTCGTTAGAATAAGCAAATTTGTTAGAAAATTAAAACGACAAAGGTTTACAATCATGAAATCTGTGGTGGATGATAGGCGATTTATAAAAGTTTATTAGTCAACAGTTACCAAAGACAGGTGAAAGTCAAAGTGCATTCAGTCTTATCCTTGGCTTCATCTTAGTTGCCTTGGTGAGCATCTTGACTTGGTTCAAGCTTGGCAAACGCAACACCCGACACAGTGACTAACTGTGCTCGCCCTAACTTAGCCCCCCTCGAAACAGTTTGTCTATTGTGGCAGGCTGTTTTTTTGAGGCTTTCAAATAGAGAATTATTATTGTTTATCATTTATAAATGACGAAGTTTCAAGCTCTCTATTGATTTTTTCTTATAAAAGATTTATAATGAGTGTATACTCAGTGAGCTTGAAATCAATTAATGTGGAGTCTATTATTATATGGAAAAAGTACAAGGAAAGCGTCAACTTCAAAAAATAGCTACGCGTGAACATATAATCGAAACGGCTATGTCTGTTTATATCGCTCAGGGATTTTCTGTTCCAACTCATACGATTGCACAGAAAGCAGGCGTCGCACATGGCACTATCTTTGTTCACTTCCCGACAAGAGAAGCGCTATTGTTTCAAGCCTTGGCGCGATTTGCTGATGACATCGGTAACAAGTTACATGGGCTTTCCGCTTCCAATCATGATATAGAAACGCTACTTAAAGCCCATCTTGAAATCATTGGCGAAAATGAGGCGTTTTACAAACATCTCATACATGAGCTGCCTAATTTATCTTTAGAAGCAAGACACCTTTTCGTTTCCTTAAATTCTATCGCTTCACATCATTTTTCCATCGCATTGCAAAGTGGCATTGAGAATGGAATACTTAAACAGTTATCGACTCACATGACCTATAATACTTGGCTTGGCTTGATTCACTATTATTTGCAGAATAGCGAGTTTTTCTCACCAAATGGCGAATCTGTGATCGCACGATATAAAGATGACCTATTAAACAGTTATATAGACTTGATTAAAAAGTAGTATGGGAGGATCGCCTATGAAAAAATGTATCGCTTGTGGTATGCCTATGAATACGCCGTCTGAGTTTGCAATGGGTGATACCAGCAAAGACTATTGCGTGCATTGTGCGCGACAAGACGGCTCGATGCAGTCGTTCGAAGAAAAGCGTTTAAGTCTGACAGACTTTATCGTCCGAACGCAGGGCTTTGATCGAACAGCTGCGCAGGAAGTTGCGGAAGCCATGATGAAAAAACTGCCGGCATGGGCAGATGACTTGGGATAAGGAGGTATGATGATGAGCACATTATCAGATTTGCCGAATGTCGGCAAGGTTTTAGAAGACAACCTTAGAAAAATTAATATTGAAACGCCGGAACAATTGCGACAGATAGGTGCGGAAGAAGCTTTTTTTCGGATACGTATGGTAGTAGATCCTGGTGCGTGTTTGCATATGCTCTATGGCATTCAAGGTGCTATTGAAGGCATACCGGACAAATTTTTATCTGACCAAACAAAAGAGCGTCTGCGTTTATTTTATAAAACGCTATGAAAGGATGGCTAGGAGATGATGAAAGTCAGCAAGGCATTTGAAACATTTGCAAAAGAAGCACCGGAACATCAAACGGCATGGCTGGAAACCGTACAGAAACTGGATCAAGCCAGTGCCCTTGACAAGAAAACGGAGGCACTCGTCTATCTTGCGGTATTGGCAGTCATGCGTCTTGAAAGCGGGATTCCTTTTCATGTCAAAATGGCGCAAGCAAATGGTGCAACACGTGAAGAAATCATCAGCAGTCTATTAATTGGTCTACCAGCAGCAGGAAATGGTGTGCTTCAAGCACTACCGATAGCACTTGAAGCATTGGACGAATAGCGCTGAGGTAGACAACTTCAAGTAAAACGACGATTTGACAAGATTAAAGAGCTAACTGATAGGCAAGATCAGCTAGCTCTTTTTTTCTATTATCTTATTGATTGAGCTGATCAACGAAGGCTTTGCTTTTCGCTGTCAGTTCAACCCATGCTGGACTGAAGCCACTTTTGATTGCATTTCTTACTGAGCGGAGATTTGACCAGGCACAACAGTAAAACGGCACTTTACCTAACTCGATAATTTCCAGAGCCAAAGCGCTTGTCAAAGCAGCGCCGATACCCTGCTTTCGATAGTCAGGCAGGACATCAACACCGATCTGCCACATGCTCTCACAATCCGCTGAACAGCCTGCCAAACCGATTAACTTACCCTGATCATAAGCACCAACAGCTAAAACATCTAAGTGCTTGCGGTCCTCACACAAGGCATTTTCCCACTCAGTGACATATAAATCCGTCAGTTCATCAGGTTTCAGGATTTTAAGGTCATAGTCACACGGCAGAAGTGTCAACTGCTCAAGATCTGGTAGAAAATATTCTGCCACAAAACAGACTTGCATTCCCTGCTTTTCAAGTGCTTTGTTTAAAACGTATAAATTTGGCGTTTCAAAACAATGTCCGACTTCAAACTTATTGATGTATGAGTCTACGATATCAACAACCGAAGTGTCTACTGAAGCCACGATATTATTGCCGTAGGAAACCAAATGGCAGAAAAACGGCAATGTCAAATATTTCCTTGCCTCTGCGTTTTCAGATGATATCACAACTTTATTTTGTAGCGAGCGAAAATCATCCGGCTGACAACTCAAATCAATAGCTGATTGATGTATCGCGATTTGCAGTATAGTTTTATTATCCATCATTTAAATTACATCCTTTTGTAGAACTTTAAAAGTTCACCCAATCTCAATGTAAGTATATCCTAAAGGCATCGAAATTTCAAACATTTTTCTACTATGCTAGACATGAATTAAATCAGAAAACCCCTATGTATGATAAGGATATCATGCGTAGGAGGTTTCTAGGTCAATAGATTCAGACCACTTCCGGAAACTCAGTAAAATCTGAAATAATCTGGTTAATATGCAAGTCACTCGCTGCAAACTTCTCGCGATTTTGCCCCGTCGGATCAATGGCCAATACAGTTCCAATCCCTGCACGATTAGCGGCGAGAATCCCTGAGAAAGCATCCTCGATCACGAGACATTCTTGAGGTGGTAGCGCTAAATTTGCAGCAGCTTTTAAGAAAATATCTGGCTGAGGTTTGCCTGGGAAACTCCCGTCATCATAGACAACCTTGCTGTAATCAAACCATCTCCCCAAATCAAAAACATCAAAGTAGAAATCAACATTTTCTTTAATCCCAGCAGTGGCGATAGTCATCGGCACTTTTTTTGCTTTCAAATGGTCGAGCACGTCGATAAGGCCTGTTGTTAAGATCAAATTGTCAGGATTTTGTAGACACAGATCGCGATAGTTGGCTTCTTTTGTTAGTGAAAGCTCAGAGATTTGGGCATCGGTTAAATCCTCTGAAATAAAATATTTCAAGATTTCATCATTGGTGTGGCCGTGCATATGATGTAAAATGTCATCTTCTGACAGTGTTTTGCTTGAGTATTTAGCAATCATCTCAAACCATGCCGCCTCATGTAAGGGAGAGTCTTGAAACATCGTGCCGTTAAAATCAAAAATGATACCTGTCATTTGTGCTTATCCTCATTATTATTATTTTTTAAAATTTCGACGTACTGACTGTAGTGTCTGTAAACATTAGGGGTGATTTTTGAGTCTGTCACGACATAATCAATATCATGTAAGTTATAGAAGACGTAGAAGTCATCACGATTAAACTTGAAATTATCAATCAGCAAATATTTTTGATGGGCATTGTTTAAGGCAATTTGCTGTAACTCGCCTTCCTCGATACTATAAGTAGAGATTTCTTCATTATGGACACCATTTGATGAGATAAAGGCCTTAGAAAAATTGAACTTTTTAAGCATCATGTTCGCGATAGGACCGACCAGTGCCTTGGTATTCTTACGATAATCGCCACCGATAAGTGAGACGTCAACTGTATCATTTTGCTGCAAGATATCGAATACAGGGAGATTATTTGTAATCACGCGAACTTTTCGATTGGTTAACTCGTGAGCCAATAATTCAATGGTCGTACCAGGACCTAAAAACAGTGTCTCGTTATCTTCGATACTTTTAGCAGCAAGCTTGGCTACCTCTTTTTTCTCATCAATCTGAATGGTCGTTTTTTCGTTATGAGAAAGCTCCTGTGTAGCGGAGTAAGTCAGACTTTGTGCACCACCGTGGATGCGCAGGAGCTTGCCGCTGCTTTCTAGTTCATCCAAGTCTCTTCGAATGGTCATGTCGGAAACATCAAGGTAATCAATGAGTTCATTGACAGTGACAATGCCACGCTGATCAATGATTTCAATGATTCTAAGTAATCGTTCTTTTTTTAGCATATCATTCACCTCTTATATGTTGTATTGTAACATTAAACAAACAAACATGTCAACATAAATAAACAAATAAACAAAATAATAAACATTAAATCAAAAATAATGTTTTATTTTGTTTATTTGTGTTGACATCGCTTTTGAAATCGGTTACAATGAATGAGTCAATAAAATATATTTTCAGGGGGAAAAATATGAGCACGAGAGAAGAGTTACAAATGCTCGGATTTGAAATTGTTGCCTATTCAGGTGATGCTAGAAGTACACTTCTAAAGTTATTGCGCGAAGCACGTAACGGAAATTTTGAACATGTTGATGCTGCCTTAGCGGAAGCAGATGAGAATTTAAAACTTGCCCATAATGCACAAACGAAAATTTTAGCAGAAGAAGCTTCTGGGGAGAAGCTAGACATTGGTTTCATTTTCATTCATGGTCAAGATCACTTGATGACGACGATCTTACTAAGAGACTTAATTCAAGATCTGGTTCATTTTCATCAAAAAGGGTAAAAGGGGGATTTATATATGAACGGATTAATTAAACAAATAGAAAAAGGCAAGCCTTTTTTTGAAAAGATTTCAAGAAATATTTATTTATCAGCAATTCGTGATGGTTTCTTAACTGCCATGCCTGCGATTCTATTTTCAAGTGTTTTCATCTTAGTTGCGGCTCTACCTGAAGTGTTTGGTTTTGCTTATCCTGCGGCTATCTCAACTTGGTTATGGAAAGTCTATGGTTACACCATGGGAATCATTGGGATTATGGTTGCTGCAACAACTGCCCGTTGCTTGGCAGACGCCATGAATCGTCAATTACCAAAAGGAAAAAACATCAATACTACTTCAGTCATGTTGGCATCTGTTTCGAGTTTCTTACTCTTAGCAGCAGCCCAAAATGACGGTGGTATCATGACAGGTTTTGCCGGTACTAAAGGGTTGCTTGCTTCCTTTATTGCAGCATTTATTACTGTCAATGTCTATAAATTTTGTGTCATCAAAGATATCACAATCAAAATGCCCAAAGAAGTGCCTGGAACGATTTCACAGGCCTTTAGAGATGTTTTTCCTTTCTCATTTGCAGTTGGGATTGCCGCACTGATTGATGCTGCATCAACTTACTTCTTTAAATTCACTTTCGCTGAAGGTATTATTACCTTAATGCAACCCCTGTTTAATGTTGCCAATGGTTATGTTGGGATTTCAATTATCTGGGGTGCTATGGCCTTGTTCTGGTTTGTCGGCGTGCACGGTCCATCAATCGTTGAACCAGCGATTGCAGCGATTATCTATGCTAATGTCGAAACAAACTTACAATTGTTCAAAAGTGGTGCGCAAGCCTCTAAACTCTTGACAGTTGGTATGGGTAACTTCGTTGGGACCATGGGTGGTACTGGGGCGACTTTAGTTGTACCATTCTTATTTCTTATCTTTGCAAAATCTAAGCAGTTGAAGGCAGTCGGAAAAGCATCTGTTGTACCGGTTATGTTTGCGGTTAATGAACCCCTACTATTTGCAACACCAATTATTCTGAACCCATACTTCTTTATCCCTTTCTTAATCACACCAATGGTCAACGTTTGTCTGTTTAAATTCTTTGTAGAAATCTTGAAGATGAATAGTTTCATGTACGTTTTACCATGGGCAACACCTGCACCGATTGGTTTGATTTTAGGAACTGGTGTTAGCATTCTAGCGGTTGTTTTAGCAGGTCTTTTGATTGCTGTTGACGCTATAATCTATCTACCGTTTATTAAAGCTTATGACGCTAGCTTGATTGAAGCAGAAGCCAAAACAGCTACAGAAGAAGCAGTCGTCGTTGCTGAAGCACAACTGGATGCTAAAACAGAGAAAAAAGTGATTGAAAGTCTTGCTAAAGGCAAAGAAAATATCAACGTCCTCGTCTTATGTGCTGGTGCAGGCACGAGTGCTATGCTGGCTAATGCGTTAAAAGAAGGTGCTGAAAAATATGATGCCCCAATTACAGCAGATGCTGGCGCTTATGGCTCCCACTATGAGATTATGAGCGACTATGATGTGATTGTATTAGCGCCACAGGTCAACTCTTACTATGATGATATTAAAAAAGATACAGATAATCTAGGCATTAAACTATTGGCAACTAAAGGTGCGGAGTACATCGCTCTGACAAGAGACCCAGAAAAAGCAATCGAATATATTTTGTCTGAGGTTTAAAGCCATCAGTTTAATGACATCAAGTTGTTTTACAAAACCGAAAGGAATAGAACATGAAAAAATTACCAGAGCACTTTATTTTTGGTGGGGCAACCGCTGCCTATCAAGCTGAAGGTGCCACACAAGAAGACGGCAAAGGTGCCGTTGCTTGGGATGCGTTTTTAAAGGAGGAAGGCCGTTTTAGTCCGAATCCTGCTAGTGATTTTTATCATCAGTATCCAGTTGATATCGAACTGTGTGAAAAATTTGGCGTCAATGGGCTACGCTTATCAATCGCTTGGAGTCGCATCTTTCCTGATGGTGTTGGGGAACCTAACCCAAAAGGGATTGCTTATTATCATGATGTCTTCAAACAATGTATTGAACACAACGTCATTCCTTTTGTGACCCTACACCATTTTGATACACCGAAAGCCTTATTTGATCAAGGTGATTTCCTTAATCGTGACAATTTGGATGCCTTTGTTGCTTATGCTAAATTTTGTTTTGAAGAATTTACGGAAGTGAAACACTGGAGTACCTTTAACGAAATTTATCCTGTCGCAACTAATCAATATCTGTTAGGTGTTTTTCCGCCAGGAATCCACTTTGATTTTAGCAAAGTCATCATGTGCCTGCACAATATGATGGTCGCCCATGCAAGAACAGTCAATATCTTTAAGGATAACAAGTATCCAGGTGAAATTGGCGTCGTCCACTCACTTGAAACAAAATATCCCGTCTCTGATTCTCCAGAAGACATTCATGCAGCCTTCTTGGAGGATGCAATTTCCATTCGTTTCTTACTAGAAGCAACCTATCTCGGTCGTTATACCGATGACTTATTGGCGGCATTGGACGAGATCTGTGCAGCCCAAAACGCATCATATGACTTCTTAGAGGCAGATTATCTTGAGATGGAAAAAGCGTCTCATCGCAACGACTTTTTAGGGATTAACCACTATCAGTGCCATTTCTGTAAAGCTTATCAAGGACCAAATGAAATCTACCATAACGGCACAGGTGAAAAAGGGTCATCTGTTTATCGGGTCAATGGGATTGCCGAACGCATTTATCGGGATGATATTCCTAGAACTGACTGGGATTGGTTGATCTATCCGCAAGGGATGTATGACTTGTTAGTACGGATTAAAAAGGATTATCCGCATTACAAAAAAATCTATATTACTGAAAATGGTATGGGCTATAAAGACGAATTTGAAGACGGTGTGATTTTGGATACCCCAAGAATTGATTACTTACGCCAATATTTAAGTGCCATTAGTGATGCTATTACCGACGGTGTCAATGTTGAAGGTTACTTCCTATGGTCATTGATGGACTTGTTCTCATGGACCAATGGTTACAATAAACGTTATGGTCTATTCTACGTCGATTTTGAGACACAAAAACGCTATCCCAAAGAGTCCGCCTATTGGTATAAACAACTTAGCGAAACAAAAACGATTATTTAAGAGATAGAGGTGTGTGATGGAAGTCAGACAAAGTGATTTTGGTAATGGGACTAACATATTTTCAATGGTGAATGATAATGGAGTCAGGCTTGATGTCTCTGATTTTGGTGCAAGGATTGTTAATTTAGTAGTGCCAACTGATACAGGGGAGAGAAATATCGTCCTAGGTTTTGAATCATCTGAAGACTATACGACACAGGATAGTTATATAGGTGCGACGATTGGTCGTGTCGCAGGGCGAATCAATTCGGGTCGATTTAAACTTGATGGCAAGACATATCAAGTCCAAACAAATACTGAAGCAGGACACACCTTACATGGTGGCGCACCAAGCTTTGAAGGAAAAATCTGGCAAAGTCAGATCATCAGGACAGAAGACGAAGTTAGCGTTATGTTCACATTGACAAGTCCAGATGGTGAAAATGGTTTTCCAGGTAATCTGACAACTTCTGTCACCTATTCGCTCAACAATCAAAATGAATGGACACTCGTTTATCAAGCCCAAACAGATCAAACAACGCTTTACAATCCGACCAATCATGTCTATTTTAACTTAACTGGAGATGTTGAGACACCGATTGATGGGCATGAGTTGACTGTGATGGCAGATCAGTTTGCTGTTTTAAATTCTGACGGAACTGTGACGGGTGAAAAACGAGATGTGAGCGGCACATCCTTTGATTTCAGAACAGCAAAGTCATTAAAAGACTGTTTTGAGTTGGCAAACGGTGCGCAAAAAGATTTGTTTTCAGGTATTGACCATCCCTTTTTCCTGTCGCATGAAAAGGGTGCTGATGTCATTTTGCAAAGCCCTGATGGGAAAGTTTCGGTTGAAGTGGAGACGGATCAAGAGACGATCGTCATCTTCACGGCAAATTTTGGACAGGATAAGATGGACATGCGCGGGAAAACATTGGGGCATCATGGTGGCATCACATTTGAAACGCAGGCAGCACCAGGTGCGATTGAGTTTGAGGACTTTGGTGAGATTGTATTGCGCCCTGATCAAGTCTATCATGCTAAAACAATCTATCGTCTTAAATTTTGAGTGGATAGAAGTTGTGCCACGTTTTAAGTAAAATAAATATTTGCTAAATTTTGAATACTCTTATCCTGTAGTTTTTTTGGTGGGATGAGGGTACTTTATTTCAATATTTTTTGATACCAAATTCTGATAATACTTTTCTTTTTCGAGTGGATGAAACCTCCACATAGATTTCAGTGGTTGTAATACTGGCATGTCCTAGGAGTTCCTGAATATCTCTGATATTGGCACCATTATTTAAAAGTTCTGTAGCAAAGCTGTGTTTAAGATGATGCGGTGTTGATTTTGGGTTAATGTTAGCCGCATCCCGATATTTGTAGTAGATATTTTCTATCCCATAAATAGAGAGACGCTGGCCATATTTATTTAGAAATAAAGCTGTTTCATCAGGAAGAGGGGAGTAGTGCAGCCTGGTAGCAAGATATTTTTTCATCATCGCTTTATCTTGAATATTAGTTAAAAATAATATCCGTTCCTTTCGATTTTTTCCAAAAATGATGAGTTGTCCGTCTTTGATATTGTAATCATGTACGTTTAAATTTCGAATTTCACAAATTCTAAGTCCAAGGCTGATCAAGATATTTAAAATGGCAAAATCTCTGATTTGATCCCGTATTTTGGGTTTTGATTTTGGAATGATAGAAACAGTTGAAAAGAGTTTTTTTACTTCTGAGCTGGTAAGCGTCTTGGGGAGACGTTTTTCTTTTCTGATTTTAACCTGCGGTAGGGGGAAATGGTGGCTAATTTTGTTATCCAACAGATAATTGTAAAACAATTTGATAGTCACTAACTTTCTGCTTTTGGTGTTTGGCCGATATTTAGTCGTCTTTTCTAAATGTTTGAGATAATGTGTGATACCAGATTCCATTTGAAAGTCATGCTCTTTACAATATATAGCGAATCTTGATAAATCAGCACGATATGCCTTTAAAGTGGACAGAGAAAGGTTCTCAAGTTTTTTAGTATGAAGAAAAGAGTGAATAATATTTTCCATAGACATTTTATAATCCTTTGTTATTTTTTTGATATAAATGATATAAATAATGTGTAAAAAGTGTTATAATAATAATCATACAATAATATTCGATTATTTGGAGGTTTTATGCTTTTTTTATGTTTTTCAGGAAAAGTAAGAGAGGTAGCAACATCAATTCTTTATCATTTAGAAAACTTTGGATTAAAAATATGGTATGATAACCAAGAATATCTTTTTGGAGAAAATAAAAATTTGAAACGTATCGAAGCAATATCTTCAAGTAATTATGCAATAATAGTTTTCAGTAAACATTTTCCAAGTAGCATTGAGGCAATTGAAGAATTAGAAATTATCAAAAATAAATATCAAGACAATGAACTTCATGTTTTTCCAGTGTTTTACTGTCAAGACAGAAAAAAAATTCCCTCAGAATATTCTTGGTTAAACGACTTAATATATAATTATGTTGATGAGGGCTCCGGAACTTTGAAGGCGTGTAATCAAATAGTCTGCAAATATTATTCTGATATAGTCAATATAGAAAATATTCCAGAACTTAATTTTTTTATTAAAAAAAATGATATCCCCAAAGTCATTTCTAAAATGATAAAAACATATTATCTGGTAGATTCTGCAAATTTGAATACAAGAATCACTATAATATACTCTATATTTATTTTTATTGACAATATTATTGAATTACCTAACAATATTCAGAGAAGTATAAAATATCTTTTCTCAAACACTCAATTAAACATTCCTCTTAACGATAGGGAAATTCAAATTGCTGAACTTATTTTAAGAATAGGCTTAAACATGATTTGATATCTCGTTTAGAATTTGTAATATTGTTTTTACAACTAAAGACGCATCTGATGAATTCAAATTTTCAATATATTTTTCTAAATATGCGTATTTAGATAAATTGCTCTTCACTTCATTCCATATACTTTTAGCTACAAAGCCTGTACTACCAACAGGAATAATATATTTGCCTGATTCTTTAGCAATTTCAAACTCTTCAAGCATACCGTCAGATACAATGTACTTTGTTCTGTTTTTTTTAGCATCTGGTTTTTGACCGTACATAAAGATCACAACAGAACAATCTGATAAAAGCATCTTTCTGTAATTAGTCTTTTCTTCACTGGTCATTGATTCTTGGAATGGACGAATAATTAAGTTTCTCTCAACTTCTTTATTGTTAGTTAAAAGTTATTGTGTAGCATTTCCTGAAAGATAGTATCCGAAAGTCCTTCCATAACCTGTGAATATTTTGTATTCTCTCTCAAATAATTCATAAGTTATTTTTTTACAAATATCTTTTGCAAACTTTTCATCATCATCTGGTAATGAATCAAATACTCCCGAGAAAAATATATTTTTACTTTGAATTTTATTTTTCAATTCATTCAAAATTTCTGGAATTTCATCATAAGTATCAACTAATAAAATTTTTATAGGGTACCTTTTTTCGATATCATAAATAAAATGTTGAAACTCTGGATCATCGGATTCTCTTTTTAAAATAGTATAATGACAAGTTGCCCCTTCACCTAAGTATTGACGTTAAGTCAAGTTTTTAGAGTCACAAACGTAGAATTTTAGTCCATTTATTTTAAGCACTTACCTTTTCAAATTGATTAGGTGTAAGATACCCTAAACTTTGATGGATTCGTTTTGAATTATAAAAGGCTTCGATGT
>RRZU012102418.1_pt1 | contig 18911 bp, 16 predicted proteins | sample 2165561 | NCBI WGS metagenome assembly RRZU01 (sample SAMN10456909, study PRJNA506462) | wastewater metagenome | isolation source: wastewater sludge | place: USA: Moscow, Idaho | reverse complement strand
GGTTCGGGCGCGGTGGTGCGCCACGTGGACGCCGACCCGGGCAGCAGTTCGGCGTCGCCGGTGAGGGTGTCAGTCATCGTCCTCCTCCATTCCCCGGGCCACGACCCGGCGGTAGTCGGGACGCGTCAGCAGTGCGGTGTGGGTGCCGCGGGCGACTTCGACGCCGTCAGCGAGGAAGCTGACCTCGTCGGCTGCGTGCAGGATCAGCGGCGACGCGGACGTCACCACGGTCGTCTTACCGCGCCGGAACTCGGCCAGCCGGGGCGCGATCCTCGCCTCGGTGTGCGCGTCGACGGCCGAGGTGGGTTCCACCAGGCACAACACGTCGGCGTCGGCGAGCAGCGCGCGCGCCAGGATGAGGCGCTGCCGCTGCCCTCCTGAGAGGCCGCGACCCTTCTCGTCGATGGGGCCCTGCCAGCCGCCCGGCAGCGCGTCGAACACGTCTTCGGCGGACGCGGTGACCAGGGCCCGTTCGGCCTGCTCGCGGGTCGCGCGCCCCCAGGGATCGACGGCCTGTTGCAGCGTTCCCGCGAACAGCATCGAGGAGGTGTCGCTGACCAGCACGCGCTCCCGCAGGGACGCCAGGTCGACGTCGCGCAGGTCGACGCCGTCGGCGGTCACCCCCCAGGGAAGCTGGGCGGCCTCCTCGTCCCGTTGGGCCTGCGCGGCCCGGCGGGCGGCCTTGTCGGAGCGCGCCTGCCGCAGTGCGCGTCCGCGCAGGCCGTCCTCGGCGTCCTCCTCGCCGGTCGCCCCCGCCAGGGAGGGCAGGTAGCGGCCGAGCCGGTCCACCAGGGCCGCGGAGGCGTCCGGGTCGGCGCTGACGACGGCCAGGAACCGTCCCGGCTCGACCACGACGCCGGACACGTCATCGACGAGGCGCGGCGACGGCCCGACCGGGGAGCCGCCGGCCCGCCACGGCGTCTGCGCACCGAGCAGCGCCGACGTCTTCGCCGCGGCGACCAGGCCCGCGATCCACTTCTGGGCGAAGTCGAAGAAGGTCTGCAGCGGCCACAGCATGTAGAGGGCGTAGCCGACGAACGAGATGAGCTGACCGACGGTGAGGTGCCCGGCGCTCAGCTCGTGCGTGCCGAGGTACACCAGCGTGACGAGCAGCACCCCGGACACGAGCACCGAGATGGCGGCGACGACGCTTTGCCAGGTGCCGACGCGAACCCCCAGGAATCGCACCTTCTGCGACTGGGCCGCGTAGTTGGCCCCGAAGGTGGCCTCCCTGCCGATGCCGCGCAGGATCCGGAGCCCGGCGACGATGTCGGTGGCCAGCGACGTCAGCTCGGAGTTCTGCGTCCGCTCGGCGCGCTGAGCGGCGCTGAGGGGGCGCAGCACCGGCGCGGACGCCACCATCAGCAGCGGGCTGAGGATGATGACGACGAGCGCGAGCTGCGGGGATGCCACGAACATCAGCACGCACACGAACACGAACGACAGCACGGCCCCGATGAACCGGGCGGCCACTTCGAGCGTCGCGCCGAACGTGTCCGAGTCGGAGCTGGCGACGCTGAGCACCTCGCCGGTGGGGACGCGGCGCCCCAGGACGTGCCCGAGGCGTCCGCTGGTGTGGCCGACGCGCTTCTGAGTTTCGTAGATGGCGATGACCCATGAGCGCACCACGTAGGTGTGCTGCAGGATGCCGCCCGCCGCGCCGATCACGATCGCGAGCAACAGCAACGCGGACCAGCCTGCGGTGGCGAGCGGGTCGCGGGCGATCATGCCGGCGTCGATGGCACGCCCCAGCAGCAGGGGGCTGAGCACGCTGGGCAGCTGCCACACCACGACGAGCACGGTCATGAGCGTGACCAGGCCCGCCTGGCCGCGCACCAGCCAAGTCAGGAACGAGAGAGGGCTCCGCCACGTCGGCGTATCACCGGGCAGCACCTCGGGAGGAAAATCACGCATAGCCGCCCAACGCTAGACGTGCCCCCGGAGCGGGTCAATGGTGAATGCGCGAGTTGCCCACCTTCCATGCGTCAAGCAGCCACGCTCAGCCGAGCGTTGGCGCCCCCGAACCACACCTAGGGAAGCGATCTGCAAACAGAACCACGATTTGTCGCGCGAGGTATTGCCGCCCATAGGAACGGGGTGTAGCGTCACATACACAACGCCAGAAGATCCCCCTCCCTCCTTTTCCTCACCCATAGCCAAACGCGGAGAGTCAGAACATGGCTTGCATCATTCTCGGATTCATCGCAACATCCGTCCTCCTGGTCGCCGCTCTTGCCAAATTGGTAGAGGGACAGGCAGAGCTTACGCGCCAAATCATGGGATTCGCGATATTGCCCCCAGCCGGGGCTCGCCACCTTGCCCGAGCCCTCCCCGCCGCAGAACTCAGCATTGGGATCTCCTTGCTGATTGGGTTCGCCTGGCCCTTCCCCGGTTGGATTGGAATAGGCATATACTTGGCCTATTCTGCCGCCATAGTGTCCGTGCTTCTTCGTGGAAAGAGGGCCGAATGTGGCTGCTTTGGCCGCTTCACTAAGAGCGAGACGAGCGCCCTCCTGATAGTTCGCAACCTCCTACTAGCGGCGATGTTGATTCCTGCAACCCTCGCCCCACACCCCCTCCAACTCCCCAATTGGGTGAGCATCACAATAGTCGCACTAACCGCTGGCTTTAGCTGGTTTGCCTCCCGGTCACATTCGGCGAATAGGTTTCACCCCCAACCACCACCTAACACCCGCAATAATGATCCTCATCCTCCAGAAAGGCGCCATCATGCCGAAGCCACATAGCCGTCGCCGACTTTTCGGTATCATAGGGATCGCCTCCGCAAGCAGCGCCTTCGGAGCCCTCTTCCCTGAGATCGCCCGAGCAGCGGGGCCGAGATCCCTCGGGACGCAAGGGGAGACTCCGTGGATGCTCACGGACATCGTCGAAGAGCATCCCGCGTCAACTCAAGAACTTGACGAATTACGCCCATTCGTCCGCCGCCAGGCAATACCTCTTGAGGAGAAGTACGGACGCAACGAAGACAGCAGAATCAGCATGGTTGTATCGACCAATCGGATCGGAAACAGGGTCGTTCGCTCAGGAGCAGCCGTTGGCGCCAGCGCCAGTTTCTTCTACGCCTTCGAAATCAGTGCAAACAATTCTCTGCTGCGATCAAATCTGCAAGTGTGGCAGCATAATGCAAAAGAAGAGAGCTCCGAACTACTCAGATATGGAAGCGGCGCCAACAGCCTCCAACCGGTCAGTGCACTCCGGGACACCACGGCCGCGATCAACTACTGCCCCCCTGGAACCTATGTTCAGTTGAGATGCGCAAGAATTCGATCATGGGATTGCATTTACACCTCGTGCGGAACATACTCATGGCCTTGCTCTTGGGCCATTGGGAACGTTCCGGCCGCCGTCGCCTGCCTCATGGTCACGTGCGCTTGGGGCATTCAAACATGTTGTACGAGTTGGACCAAGTATTGCAGTCCCGCATAGGAGCAGAAGTGAAGAAGAATACACCCGCACGCCTGGTCGTCCTGTTCGTGACCGGATGCCTCTGCATGGCGCTTGCTTTGTGGTGCCTCAGCCAATCCCCAATGTGGGTCTACTACGCAACTTGGCCACTGGCTGCCATCGGCGGCGGATGCCTGAGCACGTCTTTGCAAGGGATGTATCAGCTCACCAAGAGTCGCGATGGGGGCAATGAGCCCTGATCTGACTTAGCCGTTCGCGCGCGAGGACCGGTTGCGCGTGCTCCGTTCAACCAATTGGGGGAGGGTCGGCGAAGTTGAGACTCGGCCGGGATACGGCGGTCAGCCGCTCACGCCCGTTGCGGGAGATGGGATTGTGGTGAAGGTGCGGCTGAGTCGGTCTTCCCCCGGTGGAGTGGTGGTTCACACCGCGAGCGCACGTTCCACGTGGGTCATCACGACAGCCAGGTTGTCGGCTTCGATGCGGACGCCGCGGGCGCGCCCTGCGGGGCTCAGGTCCCCCACCCGCAGCGGCGGCATCAGGAAGGAGACTCCGGTCGCGCCGAGCATGCCCAGGTCGTTTTGGCCGTCCCCTGCCGCCCACACGTCGGCCCAGTCGACGCCCAGGTCCGCGACGATCGCTTCGGCGCCCTTGAACCGCAGGGCGCTCGTGGGCACCAGGTCGAGGATGCGGGGGTGCGCCCGGGCGACCTCCACCCCAGGGATCGGGAGTTCGTAGGCGAGCGCACGCTGGGCCTCATCGTGCGGGACGACCGCCATCTTCACCACATCGGTGACCTGGTCCAGGCCGCCCACCCGGTAGCGGGATCCCGTGACCGACGCGTCCCACACGACCGTGTCGGATTCCTGCGAAACGATCCACTCGGTGCGGGTGAACATCCACGTCTCCAGGCCGTGGCCGGTCGTCCAGACCAGCGTCGCGGCGACGGTGTCCGCGTCGAGGCCGTGGCGGGCGAGCGGACGCCACCCATCCCCGTCGCGCTTCTCGATCAGCGTCCCCCCGTTGCCGGCCAGGTGCCCGATGTATGGCAGGTCGGCCACCAGCAGCTTGAGTGAGGCGAGGGTGCGCCCGGAGCAGAACGCGATCGGGACGCCCGCCGCCGTCAGGGTGTCGAGGATGTCGCGGGCGCCGGGCAGCCAGTGCGTCTCGTGCAGCAGGGTGCCGTCGAGATCGAACAGAGCCAGGGCGGGACGCGGGAGTCGCGGTGGTTCGCTGGGAGCCGTCTCGCCAGTGATCGGGGTCTGCGCGGATCCCACCTCAGCGCCTGCGACCGGTGCCGAAGATGGAGCGGGTGATCTCGCGGGCAGCCGACCGGGCCATCTGGCGCACCATCGTGTTCTGCGTGATCTGCTCGATGATCGACTTCTCCTTGGGCGCCGCGCGGCGCTGCGTCTGCTCGGCGCGCACCGCCCGCTCCGCCTCGCGTTGTGCGGCGGCCTGGGCGCGCTCCGCCTCGCGCTGGGCGGCGGCGTCGGCCTTCGCCTGCGCGGCCGCGGCCTTCGCCTGCTCGGCGTCCGCCTTGGCCTGCTCCTTGGCCGCCTTTTCGGCGGCGGCGGTCTCCGCGCCCGCCTGCAGCTTGGCGTTCAGGATCTCGTAGGCGGACTCGCGGTCGATCGCGGTGCCGTACTTGGCCTGCATCGAACTGGTGGCCACGCCGCCCGCCATCGCGCCCGCGTCCAGCGGATCCATCGACGACTCGGGGGCCCGCATCCGCGTCCAGGCCACCGGGGTGGGGGCGCCGCTCGGGTTCAGCACCGTGACGATCGCCTCGCCGATGCCGAGTTGCTGCAGCCGTTCGGCCAGGTCGTAGTCGACCTTCGGGTAGGTCGCGACGGTGGACTTGAGCGCCTTCGCGTCGTTGGGGGTGTGAGCCCGCAACTGGTGCTGGACGCGCGACCCCAACTGGGCGAGCACGTCCTCGGGCACGTCCTTCGGGGTCTGGGTGACGAAGAAGACGCCCACCCCCTTGGAGCGGACCAACCGGACGGTCTGCTCGATGGCGTCGTTGAACGCCTTCGACGCCCCGTCGAACAGCAGGTGTGCCTCGTCGAAGAAGAACACCAGCTTGGGCTTGTCCAGGTCGCCGGCTTCGGGGAGGTCGGCGTACAGGTCGGCCAGCAGCCACATCAAGAAGGTGGAGAACAGAGCGGGCCGGTCGGCAAGGTTCGGCAGTTCCAGCAGCGAGATGACGCCCAGGCCGTCGCTGGTGACCTTGAGCAGGTCGGCGGTGTCGAACTCGGGCTCGCCGAAGAACTGGTCCCCGCCCTGAGCGGCCAAGCCCGACAGTTGCCGCTGGATGACGCCGACGGTGGCCTTCGCCAGCCCGCCGATGTTCGCCAACTCGGGCTTGCCCTCGTCGGAGACGAGGAACTTCAAGAGTTCGTTGAGGTCCTTGAGGTCGAGCAGCAACAGGTTGTGCTGGTCGGCGTAGGAGAACACCAGCGACAGCGACGACTCCTGCGTCGCGTTCAGGCCGAGCACCTTGCTGAGCAGCAGCGGACCGAACGAACTGATGGTGGCGCGCAGCGGCACCCCGGTGCCTTCGCCGCCCAACGCGTAGAACTCGACCGGATTACCCGCCGGGGTGAACTCCTGACCGATGAGCTTCGTGCGGGCCAGCAGTTTCTCGCTGGCCTGACCGGGGATCGCCAGGCCGGACAGGTCACCCTTGATGTCGGCGGCGAACACGGGGACGCCCGCCTTACTGATCTGCTCGGTCATCAACTGCAGCGTCTTGGTCTTGCCGGTGCCGGTGGCGCCCGCCACGAGGCCGTGCCGGTTGAGCATGGACAGGCTGATCCGAATCTTCACCTCGGGCGCGGGCTGACCGTCGTCCACCAGGACGCCCAATTCGATCGAGTCCGCATCGAAGGTGTAGCCGTCCTTGATCGCCTGGGTCGCGTCGCTCATGGGCGACAGGTTAGCGGCACGGCGCGGCACCGAATCCGCACAACGAAGTAGGCTGGCCGCGCGAACCTGGGAAAGGCACACCATGGACACGAATCAGATGGTGCGGACGTTCAAGACGCCCGTCACCCTGGTGCTGCTGCTCGCCCTGGTGTATTTCGCCGCCACGTGGGGTTGGGCGGCCCTCCGCGAGCCGATCGCCCAACGTCCGGCGGAGCCCTGCGTCGTGCAGCAGATCGGGCCCGAACTCACCCCCGAGCACGTGTACGTCCAGGTGTTCAACGGCTCCAAGAGCAACGGCCTGGCCAAGCGCCTCGGCTCGATCCTGTCCGCCGACGGCTTCAAGGTGTACCGCCGGGTCAACGCCGACCGCGACGACTACACCCGGTCGGTGGTGGTGGGTCATTCGGAGGACAGCCCCGAGGTCATCCTGGTCCGCAAGGCTCTGGAGAACGTCGACTTCCGGGCTGACGGCCGCATCGACCGCACCGTGGACGTCATCATCGGCAGCGAGCAGCCGTCCGCTGTAGAGCAGCCGTCCCTGTCCGTGCCGCTGCCCGACGGCACCGCCTGCATCCCGCAGATCTCCACCACGGAAGTCAGCGAGTAGCGCTCCCCCTCGTCGTGCCCGCGTCCCGGACGAGGACGCCCTGCCTCACTGCCGCAGCCAGCGGGCGAGGCGGCCGTGACGGCCCACGTCCCGGAACCGTTTCTCCGTGAGGACGCGTGACGCGGACGGGACCACCACCATCAGTTCGTCACCGGCCTGAATCCGGTCCAGCGGCGACGGGACCAGCGGATGACCGTCCCGGAGGATGACCGAGATCACGGTGAACCGCGGAAGTCGCAGCTCGCCGATCGTCACGCCGTGCAGCTTGGATCCTTCGGGGACCTTCACCTGCATGAAGTCGGCCTGGATCCGGTCCAGGGGCGCCACCTCAACCTCGATGTCGAGGGCGGCCGCGTCGTCGACGATGCCGAGCTTGCGGGCCACCCACGGCAGGCTCGGACCCTGGACGAGGGTGAACACGATGACGAAGACGAGCACCTCTTCGCTGATGCGTTCGGCCGAGGGGGCGCCTGCGGCCAAGGGGACCGTCGCCATGATGATGGGGACCGCCCCCCGCAACCCCGCCCACGAAATGAACGCCTGCTCCCGCCAGGGGACCTTGAACCACACCGAGCACAGGAACACCGACAGCGGGCGGGCGACGAAAGTGAGGAAGGTGCCGATGATGAGGGATTCGACCACCATCTGGCCGGTGAGGAGTTCGGGCCGAGCCATCATGCCGAGCATGACGAACAAGCCGATCTGAGAGATCCAGCCGATGCCCTCGGCGAACGACCGGGTGGCGTTGCGGTGAGGCAGGGCACTGTTGCCCAGGATCACCGCAGCCACGTAGACGGCCGCGAACCCCGACAGGTGCAAGACGACGCCGGTGCCGTAGGCCGTGACGACGACGGCCAAGGCCGAGAGGGGGTAGAGCCCCGACGCGGGCAGCGCCACCGCCTTCAGGACGCGGGCACCCAGATAGCCGAGCACCGCCCCGAGGATGATGCCACCGACGAGTTCCACGACGATCAGACCCGCCACCCCCGCGACGCCGCCCTCGGGGAGCTCCCCCATCGTCCACGCGGTGGCGGCCGACACCAGCAACACCACGGGGGCGTCGTTGAGTCCCGATTCGCCCTCCAAGACGGAGCGGACGCGTGCGGGCAGGGGTAACCCGCGCAGCACAGAGAAGACTGCGGCCGAGTCGGTGGGCGCCATGATCGCCCCGATCAGGACGGCTTGCGGCAGGTCGTAGCCCAACCCGAAATAGCACAGGGCCGCCACGAGCCCGATGGAAACGACGACGCCAACGGTCGCGAGCAGGCCGGCGACCGACAGCGAGCCCTTGATGTCCACCCAGCGGGTGGTGAAGCCGCCCTCGGCGAGGATGAAGACCAGGGCGATGAAACCGAGAGAGTGCGCCAGGGAGGCGTCGGTCATCTTGATGCCAGCGACCTCGAGGGCCAGGCCAAGCCCGAGGAACAGCAGCAGAGAGGGAAGTCCGAGGCGGGAACCAAGCCGGGCGGCCAGCGCCGCTGCGAGCACCACGACGGCACCGAACAGCAGCATTGCGTCCAGGCTCATCGGCACCCCTGCACGATTTTATCGTTTCGGGTGTGCGCCATGGGGCGGTTCCATCCTCGGTTGCCGCATCCGCGCAGAGCTGAGGGGCAGGGCGCCCAAGCTTCAGGCACCCCGCCCACTCGCACGCGGCGCGCCGGTCAGAACAGGCCGAGCAGACCCCACCACGGGACACCGACCACGAAGCTGATCACGGCCCAGATCAGGGCCATGGCCAGGCTCATGGCCCACCACTTGTTCTGACTCACGTACCCGACCCCGAACAGGACGGGGCTCAGCGTCCCTGAGTAGTGGGTCACCTGCCCGCCGTAGATCGACACCATGGCCAGCAGCATGAGCGCCGGGTAGGGCGGGACGCCTGCGGCCGCCGCGATCGCGACCAGGATCGGCAAGACGGTGCCCGCGTAGACCACCCCGGAGGCGAACAGGTATCGGCAGGCGATGACCACCAGAACGAGGACGATCATCACGCTCAGCCACGGCCAGCCCGACAGGTTGATGTAGGTGTGGATGAACTCGCCCAGCCACGTGAAGAACCCCGTCTTGGACAGCGCACCGATCACGCCGATGACGCCGCCGTACCAGATGAACGTGGTCCACGCCGAGGTGGTGTTGAGCATGTCGCTCCAGTCGATGACGCCGGTGACCAGCAGCAACGCCACGAACAAAATGGCGATGGCGTTCGCGTTGATCCCGGCGAAGCTTCCGAGCGCCCAGCCCAGGATCGCCGCGATGAACAGCACCAGGAGCCACTTCTCCCGTCGGCTCATCGGTCCCAGTTCGTCCAGCCCGGACCGGGCGATCGACTTGTTGTCGATGTGGGTCAAGGTCGGCCGCTCCATCAGGTAGACCGCCAGCGGGACGATCGCCAGCATCACGATGCCCGGCGCGAACGCCCAGGTGGCGTAGTCCATCCAGGTGACCGCGGGCAGCCCGAATCCCTCGCGGATGACGCGCACCGTCAGGGGGAGGAACGCGATCGCCGTCAGGAAGAGTGTGCTGGTGGCGAAACTCGCGTAGTAGGTGACCATGGTGAGGTAGCGCCCGATGCGCTTGCCCTGTGGGCCGGGATCCGAATCGAGAGCGGCCGCGATGTTGCGCATGATCGGGTAGGTGATCCCGCCCGTCCGGGCCGCGTTCGACGGCGTCGCCGGGGCCAGGATCAGATCGGTGAGGCAGGCGACCCCGCCCAGCTTGAGCGGGGTGTTGCCCAGCGCCTTGATCAGCAGGTAGGCGATCCGCTTGCCCAGGCCGGTGACGGCGAAGGCGGTTCCGATGAAGAACGCAGAGAACACCAACCAGGCGGTCGGGTCGGCGTAGCCGGCCAGCAGATCGCCCAGACCGACCTCCTTCGACCCACTCAGCGCAACCCCCGCGCCACCGATCGCCAGCAGGAAGACCACCGGCTCGGGGACCGGTCGCAGCATCAAACCCGCCATGGCCCCCAGATAGAGCGCGAAGACCGTCCAGGCGGCCGAGGACAGCCCGGCAGGAGGCCCGAGGAGGACGAGGATGCCGACCAAGGCGATGCAACCCACCAGTTCGATCAGGCGCCGCCGGGCGCTCTTGACCTTGTTCCCGCCGGCCGGCGATGCCGGGGGAGTCGACGCCGTCGGCGCCACAGTGTCCGTAGTCATGTCGCTTCCTTGTGTCACACTTCGTCGGGCCAGTAGAGGCGCATCGGGTTGTCGACCAGCAGGCGCCGTTGGAGGTCTGCCGTGGGGGCGATCGAGGGGATGTAGTCGACCAGCAGCCCGTCATCGGGCATGTGGTCCTTCAGGTTGGGGTGGGGCCAGTCGGTGCCCCACAAGACGCGGTCGGGGAAGGACTCCACGATCCGGCGGGCGAACGGGACGACGTCGCGGTAGGCGGCCTGTTCGCCGTTCAGCGCGGGCGGTCCGGAGACCGAGAGCCGCTCCGGGCAGCTCACCTTGCACCACACCTGCGGGTTCTCCGCCAGGAAGCGCTGGAACAGGGCGAACTCGGGTCCGTCGACCGGCTGGGTGACATCGGGGCGTCCCATGTGATCGACGACCAGGTCGGTGGGCAGGCCCGAGAAGAAGTCGAAGAGCTCGGGCAGGTCCGCCGCCTCGAAGTAGATGACGATGTGCCAGCCCAGATCCTTGATCTTGTGCGAGATGGTCGTCAGGTCTGCGGTGGGGACGACGTCGACGAGTCGCTTGAGGAAGTTGAACCGCACCCCGCGCACGCCGCCCTCGTGGAGGCGTTGCAGCGCGGCCTCGCTGATGTCCGGCTTCACGGTGGCGACCCCGCGGGCGCGGCCGTCCGCCTTCGCGACGGCGTCCAGCATGGCCGAGTTGTCCGCGCCGTGGCAGGTTGCCTGGACGATCACGTTGCGCGCGAGGCCGAGGCCGTCGCGCAGCGCGAACAGTTGCTCGTCGCTCGCGTCACACGGGGTTGTACTTCCGGGTGGGGGCGAACGGGAACTCCTCGCCCGGACCGAACACGTGGCAGTGGGCGTCCACGGCCCCTGCGGGAACCTGGAAGCGGGGTTGCGACGGGTCGGCGTACCAGTCGAGCCATCCGGGCGTCTTCTCGAAGGTGGGCATCAGACGTCCTCGTCGATGTAGGTGAACCCGGCGGCTTCGAGCGCCGGACGCATGCCGTAGAGATCCAAGCCGAGGACCCCGGCGCGGAACTTCTCACGCTTGGCCTCCTCCTTGGCTTCGCGGGCGGCGGCCGCGGCGGCGACCTCGGCGACCCGGTGCCCCGGCACGACGCAGACGCCGTCGACGTCGGCGACGACAACGTCACCGGGTTCGACCAGGGCGTTCGCGCACACGACGGGAATATTGACCGATCCCAGGGTCGCCTTCACCGTTCCCTTGGCGTGAATCGCGCGGCTGAACACCGGGAAGTCCATCGCGGTGAGGTCCGCCACGTCGCGGACCCCGCCGTCAATGATGAGGCCGACGGCCCCGCGCGCCCGGAACGAGGTGGCCAGCAGTTCACCGAAGAACCCGTCCTCGGATTCGGTGGTGCACGCGGCGACGACGACGTCGCCGGGTTGCACCTGCTCGGCGGCCACGTGCAGCATCCAGTTGTCGCCGGGCTGCAGGAGCACCGTCACCGCCGGGCCGCACAGGCGCGCGGTCGGGTAGATCGGGCGGAGATAGGGGCGCATGAGGCCGGTGCGCCCCATGGCTTCGTGGACGGTGGCCACCCCGAACGGGGCCAGCGCCGCCACGTCCTCCCGGGGAGGACGGGGGATGGTGCGGCGCACCACTCCTAGCGTGTCGCGGTTCATGCGGACGGACTCTCCTTGTCAGTGAGGGCCTTGAGCGCGGCGTCAAGGCGTGGGTAGATGCGGCGGGCGTTGCCTTCAAAGACGAGGGCACGCTCGTCGGGGGTGAGATGGGGGGTCGCCGACACGTAGCGGTAGGTGTCGTCGTAGTGGTGTCCCGTCCGGGAGTCGATGCCGCGCACGGCGCCGACCATCTCGGACGCGAACAAAATGTTGCGGGTCGGCACCACCTGGGTCAGGAGGTCGATCCCGGGCTGGTGGTAGACGCAGGTGTCGAAGAACACGTTGTGGAGCAGGTGCTCGTCCAGTGCGGGCTTGCCGAGTGCGTCCGCAAGCCCGCGGAAGCGGCCCCAGTGATAGGGGACGGCGCCGCCGCCGTGGGGGATCACGAGGCGCAACCCGGGGAACCGGCTGAACAGGTCGCCTTGCAGCAGCTGCATGAAGGCCGTGGTGTCGGCGTTGAGGTAGTGGGCGCCGGTGGTGTGGAAGGCCGGGTTGCAGCTGGTCGAGACGTGGATCATGGCCGGGATGTCGTAGTGCTCCATCGCCTCGTACAGGTCGAACCAGTACGGGTCGGTCAGGGGCGGGGACGTCCAGTGGCCGCCGCTGGGGTCGGGGTTGAGGTTGACGGCGACGCAGCCGTATTGGGTGACGGTCTTCTCCAGTTCGGGCAGGCACGTCGCCACCGGGACGCCCGGTGACTGCGGCAGCATGGCGGCGGGAATGAACCGGTCGGGGTAGAGCGTGCTGACGCGGTAGCAGAGCTCGTTGCAGATCGCGGCCCACGTCGAGGACGTCTGGAAGTCGCCGATGTGGTGGGCCATGAAGCTGGCGCGTGGCGAGAAGACCGTGACGTCGATGCCGCGCTCGTCCATGAGGCGCAACTGGTTGGCCTCGATGGTGGCGGCGATGTCGGCGTCGCTGATCTGCAGCGAGTCCGGCGATGGCGCGGAGGCCGGATCGCCGAGCGCGGCGATCTGCCGGTCGCGCCACTCCCCCAGGGCGGGCGGCGCCGTGGTGTAGTGCCCGTGGATGTCGATGATCATCGTGATTCCTTTCCGATGAGGAGGCCGTCGCCGTCGGGTTCCCAGACGCCACGCGGGATGAGGACGTCGCCGCGCATGAGCAGGCGCGCGGTGCGCAGCAGGGCCGCGCGGGTGGTGCGAAGGGGGTTGTCCGGGTCGATCTCCAGCTCGACGGTGAACTCCCCTGCGGGGTGCTCGATAGCCAGCGTCTGGCGGAGCCCGGGCTCGGTGTGAGCCAGGTCGTGGGCGACGCTGCCCGCCAGCCCGCAGGCGGTGGCGACCGTCACGGCAGCCAGGACGCCGATCGCGTCGTGGCACACGTGCGGGATGAAGCTGCGGGTGTTGATCGCGCCCCCGTGCTGCGGCGGGGAGACGAGCGTCATCTTGGGGTAGTTGCGCTCGGTCACGTCACCGAGCCCCATGAGGACGCCGCAGGCCAGCCGCAGCTCTTCGAGGCGCGCCTTCAGCGCGGCGTTGGCGTCGAGTTCGGCAGGGCTCTCCTGGCCGGTGCATCCGACGTCGCTGGCGCGCAGGATCACCAGCGGCATCCCGTTGTCGATGCACGTCACCTCGATGTCGCCGTCGGCCAGGGGAACGCTGTCGCGCACGCGCCCGGTCGGCAGGAGCCCGGAGCACACCGAGCCCGCGGTGTCGAGGAAGTTGATGGTGACCGGGGACGCGGTACCGGGGACGCCGTCGATCCGGGCATCGCCCGCGTACTCGACGACCCGCTCCCCTGCGGCGTCCAGGGGGGTCGCCACCGTGATCTCGGCGACCATGCCGGTGTTGAGTGTTCGGACGGAGAAGGTCGACTGATCCTCCTGGGCTTCGACGAGGCCTCGCTCCAGCGCGAACGGGACGACGGCGGCGAGCATGTTTCCGCAGTTCGGCACCGTGTCCACGAGGTCGCTGTCGGGGCGCAGTTGCGCGAACAGGAAGTCCAGGTCGGCCTCCCCCGTCGCGTTGCGGGACACGATGCCGACCTTGCTGGTCAGGGTCGTGGCGCCGCCGAGTCCGTCGATCTGGCGCGGATCCGGGGACCCCATCACGGCCAGCAGCACGGCGTCACGCTGCGCGCGGTCGGTCGGCAGATCGTCGGCGACGAAGAAGGGGCCCCGTGAGGTGCCCCCACGCATGAACAGGCACTCGATGGCGGTCTGGCTACCCACGGAACGTGGGCGGGATGTCGGCTGTGACATGTGTACCTCCTGCGCAGCACCCTAGATTGTTAACAATCTCTCGCGCAACTTCGTGTGGGATTTAGTCACAACTTGGCTTGACAGGATCTCCAACGGATAATCGAGCAGGGCGGAACGTGATCGAGGAGGTGGAGCCATGTCGGTATCAGGGGACGCTGGTCGCAGGACGGCGGAGGCCGCCCTGCGCGAGGGGCTACGCCGCGGCGAGTTCGCGCCAGGGCAGCGCCTCACGGAGGCGGAACTGGCCGAGCGCTTCGGGGTCACCCGAGGAGCCGTCCGCAGCGCGCTGGTCGACCTCACGAACGCGGGACTCGTGGAGCGCATCCCGCATCGGGGGGCGCGCATCCGCGAGGTGAGCTTCGACGAGGCGATCCAGATCACCGAGTGCCGCGCTGTGCTGGAGGCGCTGTGCGCCGCCCACGCCACGCGACGGGCCACCGACGCGGAGATCGCCGAACTGCGTCAGATCGGCGTCGACATGGAAGCCGCCGTGGCTGCGGGCGACCATCTCGGCTATTCGGCGCTCAACCGCTCCCTGCATGACTGGCTCACCCGATGCAGCGGGCAACTCCCCGCAGCGAAGCTCCTCGAAACGCTCAACGCACAGATCGTGCGCTACCAGTTCCGCTTGGCGCTCATGCCGGGGCGCCCGGCGGAATCGGTCAAGCAGCACCTGGCGATCATCGACGCCGTGGAGTCGCGCGACCCCGAGGCTGCCGCCACGGCCGCCCGGGCTCACATCGCCAGCGTCATGCGCGCCATGTCCGCCGTCGCCCACGACGACAACCTGCCCCCGTGGGTGGCGATCTAGGCGGCGCACCGCTTCCCTGGGTGCCGATCAGGCGAGCGCCTCCCGCGCGTCAGCGCGGCCCTCTCGGCGTCAGGGCTGGACGCGGACCGCCTGGCCGCCGACGGCGACCACGTCCCCGTGGTGAAGTTGACGCCCGCGACGGGTCTCGACCTCGCCGTTGACGCTGACCTCACCGTCGGCGATGACCTGCTTGGCCTGGCCGCCGGTGTCGAGGAGGCCCGCCACCTGTAGGAACTGCCCCAGCCGGATCATGTCTCCGCCGATCGCGACGTCCTCGATGTCTCCGCGTTGCCCCATGAGGGCATGCTAGTCGCGCCCCGCCTCCCGGGGCCGCCGCGTCGTCGGCACCCGTCAGGCGGACGCCTCCGCGACAGCCTTCAACTGGGCCAGCCCGCGCTCGAAGTCACCGGCGATCTGCGCGTCGAACGGGATCACCTTCGCCATGATGCGCATGAGCAGGCCTCGATGGCCGGTCATCACCCAGTCGACCCGGGTGCCGCCCTCGACCGCGCTGAGCGTGAACGTCGACAGGTTCTGGGCCGGGAAGGGCTTCTCGAAGCGCAGATCCACCACGATGCGGGCGGGCTCCTCGGCCTCGACGACCTCCATGGTGCCGGCCCCCGCCTTCTTGTTGCCCGCCCACGCGTACCGCGCGCCCAGCCCCGGAGTAGGTCCGTCGCAGGTCAGGATCGAGCCCCTCCCAGGGAGACCACGCCTGCCAGGCGGGGAACGCGGCGATGTGCGGGAAGACCGCTGCGGCGGACGCGGCGATGGTGACGGACCGGGCGAGCCGGTAGTTGTCGGTGGGAGCGGACACGAGGACCCCTTTCGTCGGCCGCAGCAGTCTGTGGCCTGTGAGGTCGACAGCGCAAGGAAACTGCTTTTCTCATTCGCGCATGTTCGGGCTCTCAGATGGCCTCGCGGCTGGCAGAATCGAGGGGCACGTTCACACGCACCTTGTTTGGGGGACCCTTGACCACGTTCGATCCGCTGGACGCTGTCCTGTTCGACCTGGACGGCGTCCTGACGCCGACCGCTGAGGTCCATATGCGCGCCTGGGCGCGCCTGTTCGAACCGTTCCTCGCCGAACGCGCCGTCGCCCCCTACACGGCGCAGGACTACTTCGACTACATCGACGGCAAGCCGCGCTACGAGGGCGTCGCCTCGCTGCTCGCCTCCCGCGGCATCGACCTGCCCTTCGGGGACCCGGCCGACGCCCCCGAATCAGACACCGTCTGCGGGCTCGGCAACCGGAAGAACGCCGTGTTCACGGCCGTCCTCGAGTCCGACGGCGTGGAGCCGTACCCGGGCAGCGTCGCGTTCCTGGACGCCCTGACGCGCCGGGGCGGCGTCGAGGTGGCCGTGGTGTCGTCGTCGAAGAACGCCCGGCCGGTGCTGGCCGCGGCCGGGCTCCTGGACCGGTTCGACATCATCGTCGACGGCGTCGTCGCGGCCGAGCGAGGCATCGCCGGCAAGCCCGCGCCCGACACCTACCTGTACGCCGCCTCCCTGCTGGGCGTCCCCGCGTCCCGCGCGGTCGTCGTCGAGGACGCCCACTCGGGCGTCGAAGCGGGCCGCGCCGGGCATTTCGGCCTGGTGCTGGGCGTCGACCGCGGCGCCGGACGCGACTCCCTGCTCGCCCGGGGCGCCGACATCGTGGTGGAGGACCTGGGCGAACTCGTCGACGACGTGAACGGAGCACACGCATGACCACCACCTTGTCGGGGGATCCGATCGACCGCTCCCGCTACCCCGTCGACCCGTGGGCGCTGCGCGAGACCCGCTATGAGCCCGAGGACCTCGGCAAGAACGAGACCCTGTTCTCGGTCGGCAACGGCTACCTGGGGCTGCGCGGCAACGTCGAGGACGGCCGCGACGCCCACACCCATGGCACGTTCATCAACGGCTTCCACGAGGTGTGGCCGATTCGCCACGCCGAGGACGCCTACGGGTTCGCGAAGGTCGGCCAGTCGATCGTCAACGTCCCCGACGCCAAGATCATGCGGCTCTACGTCGACGACGAGCCCCTGCTGATCAGCGTGGCCGACCTGGAGTCCTACGAACGCACGCTCTCCTTCCGCGACGGCGTCCTGACCCGAGAACTGCTGTGGCGCACCCCGTCCGGCAAGCACGTGCACGTGAAGTCGCGCCGCATGGTCTCGTTCGCCGAGCGGCACCTCGCCGTCATGGACCTGGAGGTGACGCTGCTGGACGCCGACGCGCCCGTGGTCGTCAGCGCGCAGATCCTCAACCGGCAAGACGGCTTCGACGAGTACCACATGACGTCGACGGCGATGGGCGCCGGGTTCGATCCGCGGCGCGGCGCCAACCTGTCCGGACGCGTCCTCCAGCCCGTCCTGCACGACCAGGCGGGCAACCGGGTCGTGCTCGGTTATCGGGTGACCGAGTCGGGCATGACGCTCGCGGTGGCGGCCGACCATCAGATCGAGACGACGGACGCGTACGAGGTCAAGACCCAGGTCGAGCAGGATCTGGCCAAGCAGGTGTTCCGCGTCCAGGCCACCAAGGGCACCACCCTGCGGATCACGAAGACGGTCAGCTACCACACGTCGCGGCGCATCCCGCCGGTCGAACTGGTGGACCGCTGCCGCCGCACGCTGGACCGCATCCAGGCCGAGGGCGTCGAGTCGGCGTTCACTCGGCAGCGCGCCTGGCTGGACGCCTTCTGGGAGCGCAGCGACGTCGAGATCGGCGGGCAGCCCGCCCTCCAGCAGGCCGTCCGGTGGAACCTGTTCCAGCTCATCCAGGCGGCGGCGCGCGCCGAGGGCACGGGCGTCCCGGCGAAGGGCGTCACGGGTTCCGGCTATGACGGGCACTACTTCTGGGACACCGAGATCTATGTCTTGCCGTTCCTCACCTACACGTCGCCCGGCTATGCGCGGAACGCGCTGCGGTTCCGGTACACGATGCTGGACGCGGCCCGGCGCCGGGCGGTCGAGCTGAACCAGCGCGGCGCCCTGTACCCGTGGCGGACGATCAACGGCGAGGAGGCGTCCGCCTACTATGCGGCGGGCACCGCTCAGTACCACATCGACGCCGACATCTCGCATGCGGTGTCGCAGTACGTGGCGGCGACCGGGGACCGTTCGTTCCTCAAGCGGGAGGCGATCGACGTCCTCGTCGAGACGGCCCGCCTGTGGGCCGATCTGGGGTTCTGGCGGCGGACGGCGGGGACCGAGGAGGACGCCTTCCACATCTACGGCGTCACCGGTCCGGACGAGTACACCACCGTCGTCAACGACAACCTGTTCACGAACGTGATGGCGCGGGCGAACCTGCGGGCGGCGGTGCGGAACCTGCGCTGGCTGGCCGACACGGACCCGTCGGCGTTCCGGCAGGTGCTGAACCGGTTGGCGCTGACCGAGGAGGAGATCGACGCGTTCGCGCAGGTCGCGGAGGGCATGCACGTGCCGTTCGACGAGAGGCTGGGCATCCATCCCCAAGACGACGACTTCCTGTCCAAGGAGATGTGGGACCTGCCCAACACTCCTGCGGACAAGCTGCCGCTGCTGCTGCACTACCACCCGCTGGTGATCTACCGTCACCAGGTCCTCAAGCAGGCCGACGTCGTGTTGGCCCTGCACCTGCAAGGCGATGAGTTCTCCCTGGAGGAGAAGCGGGCCGACTTCGAGTACTACGACCCGCTGACCACCGGCGACTCGACCCTGTCGGCGGTCGTCCAGTCGATCATCGCCGCGGAGGTCGGATATGCCGACCTGGCCGAGACCTACTTCGCGACGGCGGTCTACGTCGACCTTGCGGATCTGCATCACAACGCTGATGCGGGCGTTCACGTGGCGTCCGTCGGCGGGGTGTGGAACGCGCTGGTGGCCGGCTTCGGCGGCATGCGGGACTACCTGGGGTCGTGGTCGTTCGACCCGCGCCTGCCGCAGAGCTGGGACTCCCTGACGTTCCCGATGACGCTGCAGGGCAACCGGATCCGCGTGCACGTGCTGCACGACTCGATCACGTTCACCCTGGAGACCGGCGACGCCCCCGAGGTGCCGCTGGTGGTCCAGGGGCGTCCCGTGATCGTCACCCGCGAGGCCCCGCTCACCGTGGCGCTCACGCCCATCGAGATCCTGCCCGGGCGTCCGTTGCTGCG
>RRZU013592427.1_pt1 | contig 18926 bp, 17 predicted proteins | sample 2165561 | NCBI WGS metagenome assembly RRZU01 (sample SAMN10456909, study PRJNA506462) | wastewater metagenome | isolation source: wastewater sludge | place: USA: Moscow, Idaho | reverse complement strand
CACGGACGGTGCTTCAGTACCATCTGCCGTAACGACAATGCCAACCCTAACACCACGTCCAAGAGGCACAAGCACTCTTACCCCAGGCTCGAGAATGGTATCATGCAGATATGAAAGCCGGGTCCACCAGGGACCCGGAACAGAAACAGCAATAATTTCCATTAATGCTCTTGTCTTTTTTGGATGATTTCATCCAGTAAAATATCCGCAGCATCGTCTTTCGAGCCGGAATATTCATATTTTTCGCCGCTGCGGCTAATTATTGTAATTGTATTCGTATCTGCCGCAAAGCCCGAACCTGCTGCCAGAACATTGTTAACTGCTATCAGGTCCAAATTTTTTGATTCCATCTTTTTTTGCGCGTTGTTGATCAGATCTTCTGTCTCCGCAGCGAAACCGACAAGTGTCTGCCCGGACTTTTTTACCTTTCCAAGCTCTGCGGCGATATCTCTATTCTGAACCAGTTTCAGCTCCAAAGGTTCGCCTTTTTTCCGTTTAATTTTTTGCTCCGCTTCGTTTTCAACTCTGAAATCACCTACGGCGGCTGATTTGATAATCACATCAGCATCGCTTGCGTTATTCACACAGGCATCATACATCTGAGCGGCAGTAGTGACATTGATTATTTCTACTCCCGGAGGCGCAAAGACAGAGCACGGGCCGGAAACCAAAGTGACCTCTGCTCCTCTGTACCACGCTGCTTTCGCAAGCGCGTAGCCCATCTTGCCTGTACTCGGATTGCTGATATAGCGGACAGGGTCAATGTACTCGTGGGTGGGTCCCGCTGTCACCAAAAGTTTAAGACCGAGAAAATCTTTTTTAGGAGAGAGGGCTTTCCATACGTGCTCATAGATAACTTCGTTCGCAGGAAGCCTCCCCTTACCCTCATACCCACAGGCAAGCATACCGCTGTCAGGGTCTATTACCTCGTGCCCCATCTCTTTTATGGCAGCCGTATGCTTTTTTACCGCCGGATTGGCCAACATCTTGGAATTCATCGCCGGAAAAAGCACAAGTGGTTTGGTATTAGCAAGCAAAGCCGCTCCCAAAAGGGTAGAGGAATCTCCTTCAGCGCATACCCTCAGCACATTGGCGGTACAGGGCGCGACAACCATCACATCTGCCCAGTCTGTAAGGCTGATATGAGGTATCTTCCAGCCATTTTCCGCTGAAAAAAAGTCCCTCTCCCTCCATACTTGCCTTTTGCTTAATGTGGACAAGACAAGAGGACTGACAAAAGCCTCAGCAGCTTCTGTCAATATTGTTTCAACCTCACAGCCAGCTTTTATCCAGCCATGAAGTATATCGGGAGCTTTGTACGCCGCAATCCCGCCCGTGACGGCAAATAATATTTTTTTACGCGACTTCCACTGATTCATCTTTTTTCATCGGTACGTTATCTATAACTTCATATTTGATACGCCCGTTTGTCACATCATCAACGGCTTTAGTAATAAACTTCTCTTCATAGCCGGTAAGAGCACCCTTTCTTTCGCTGAGCTGACGCGCGCGCGCTGCCACTACCAGAGTGAGTATATACTTATTGGGAATATCTCTTTCGCGGTAAATCTTTTCAAGATCCATATAAATCATTATATTTCCTCCCTATATTTTTTAACTATTTTTGTAAAATCTTCAACAGCTTGCTCCACACTGTCGTTAGTTATCAAATAATCATAAGCATGGGCGAACTCCATCTCTTTTTTAGCGTTTGCTATCCTTATTTCCAATTGCTCGGGCGTCTCAGTGTGACGTTCCCGCAAGCGCCTTTCCAATTCCTCAAGTGACGGCGCCTGAATGAAAATTGTAATGGCCGACGGCATCTTTTCCTTTATTTGCATCGCACCCTGTACATCTATCTCAAGTACAATATCGCGCCCGTCCTCTAGATTATTTTCAACGATATCTCGTCTGGTGCCATAGAGATGCCCGTGAACTTCAGCCCACTCAAGAAAATAACCACCGTCTGCCATTTTTCTAAAATCAGGCTCACTCATAAAACAGTAAGTCTTCCCCTCAACATCTTCTCCGCGCGGATCCCTTGTGGTACAGGAGACCGAAAAAGCGACATTATCCAAGGCGGAAAGAGCTTTTTTTAAAACAGTGCCCTTACCTACACCCGATGGACCGGAAAAGACAAAAAGATGTCCCCTCATTCCTTCTCTTCCTTAGCAGCGCTATCTTCTCCCTCAAAACGGCCGGTAATTGTCTCCGGCTGAATCGCGGAGAGAATAACATGCTTGCTGTCCATGATAAGAATAGCTCTGGTTTTTCTGCCCTGCGTGACATCAACTAACAGCCCCGCTTCTCTCGCCTCTTCCTTCATACGCTTAATCGGCGCTGATGAGGGGCTGATTATCGCCACAATCCTCTCTGCCACAACCATATTGCCAAATCCCACGTGCACAAGCTTATAAGCCATTATATATTACTCCAAGTTCTGTATCTGCTCGCGGATACGTTCCAGAGCAGCCTTTGCATCAACTGCCAGCCACCTGATCTCAGCGTCGGCGATTTTGGAATCCAGAGTATTAACTTCTCTGTTCATCTCCTGAATAATAAAATCAAGTTTACGACCGGAGGACTCTTTTTCCTCTCCTGTGGAACGAAACTTTGAAATATGGCTCTTAAGCCTCGCCAATTCCTCGGAAACATCCCACTTATCTGTAAGAATGACTATTTCCTGAAGAAAGCGCCCCTCGTCCAGTTTTTCTCCCAATCCGTCAAGCGTCTCACCGATTTTTGTGCGCAGTGCGCTGAAAGCAGCGTCCCTCGTAGGCTGCCATAGTTCGCTTACCCTAGCCGTCAGTCTCTCAAGATCTGCAAGATGGGAAAGGACTTCTTCCTTGAGGTGTCCTCCCTCTAAAGCGCGCATACGCTGCCAAGAAGCCACACCATTATCCAGCAAATCGCCAAAAACATGTTCCAAAGAATCCGAGTCCTCACTGTCTTCAAATCTCGGCATATCAAGCACGCCCGGCAGCATCACCACTTTTTCAAGCTCAAGCTCTCTGGCCTGCCCCATTGTGCGCTGTATCTGAAGAAGCTCGTCGCAGTAAGAATCCAGAATGTCCTTATTTATGCGCCCCATTTTTAATGTTGGTGCCCATAGTACCTCCATGCGCAGCTGCAGCTTCCCACGTCGGAAATACTTTCGTAATTTCTGATGAAACCATGGCTCCCAACTTGAAAATTCTCTCGGAAGCCTGACTGATATTTCCTGATAACGATGGTTTACGCTGGAAATCTCCAGATTGAGAGTCCCCCACGGCTGCTGAAGCTGCGTACGGCTAAAGCCTGTCATACTGATATACATCAAATCACGTCCTCTATAAAAGTACTGTCATAAGCAAAATGCCACACAGATACCAATTCCGCAAGTCAGCTACTCTTCCGCATTAAAATCATCCCATTGCGACACATACTCGTTGCGGCCGCTTGAGTACGCCTCTTCACCCAATCGCTCTTTAACCTTTGAAAGCAATTCAGTAAACCCATCTCCGGTAAGAGCGCAGACGAGCACAGTATCCTCGCCGCGCGAACGCAGCTCCATTCTGATAAATTCCGTATATTCACCGGTTTTGTCTATCTTATTCAGGACAGTGATTCTAGGCAGCTTATCTGCATCCAGCTCCTTCAACGTTTCAATAACAATATCAAAACTTTCAACAGGGTCCTTATCGGAAGAATCCAAAACCAGCAGCAACAGCGCCGCACCGGAAACCTCTTCCAAAGTAGCGCGAAAAGCGGCAACAAGCTCAGGAGGCAGCTTTCTGATAAATCCCACCGTGTCTGAAAGCAAAAAGCCGCCTCCGTCACGGTAGCTGACACGCCTCACGACAGTATCCAAAGTGGAAAACAACTGGTTGGCGGAAATAATCGTCTCATCTTTGGAAAGCGCCTTCAGCAACGTTGATTTACCGCTGTTTGTATAACCAACCAACGCAACCAACGGCACACCGTCGCGGCGTCTCTTATCCCGCCGTTCCCTTCTGCGTTTGCGAACTTCTTCCAAACGCTCGGTAATACCCTTGATTCTGCGTTCAAGTTTTCTTCTGTGACGTTCAAACTCCGTCTCGCCTGGTCCTCTTGTGCCGATACCTCCGCCTGTGCGGGACATCTGATGCCCCAGCCCCTTAAGACTAGGAATCTCATACCTGTACTGAGCAAGCTCGACCTGCAATTTAGCCTCCGCAGTATGAGCTCTATTTTCAAAAATCTTCATAATAACAAAGGCTCTATCCCAAACCTGTAAAGAGGTAATCTTCTGCAAGTTGCTTTTCTGCGTGGGAGAGAGAAAGTCATCGACAACCAAAAGAGTTGCACCCGTTTTTGCGGCGAAATCTTTTATTTCCTCCGCTTTGCCTGAGCCGATAAAGCTTGCCGGATCGGGAACAACTCTGTTTTGGACAACTCTAGCCACAGTTGGAATCCTTAGATTCTCAAGCAGCATCACCAGTTCATCCAAAGAAAGCTCCGTATCGTCAGAACCTGCCCTCACCACTCCTGCGACAATAGCTTTTTTTGGTTTTATTGATAAGTCGATAGTTCGTTTCTGCCTGCTCAACGTTTACCTTGCGCTTCTAATTCCGAAGCAAGAGAAAAAATAACATCAACAACTTCCTCTATGGTCATAGAGGTACTATCCAGTATCACGCAGCCCAAAGCAGGACGCAGCGGTGCAACTTCCCTGGTGATATCATAGCGGTCTCTTTCATTAACCTGAGCCAATATCTCCTCATAGTCAACACTTTCGCCGCGCGCCTCACGTTCCTTATAGCGTCTTGACGCTCGCTCCTCCGCTGATGCGGTAAGAAAAATCTTCAACTCCGCATTAGGAAAAACAACCGTACCCATGTCACGGCCGTCAGCTACAAGTCCGTTTTCCGCCTGATCACGCTGTAATTTAAGCAATGAATCCCTCACTGCTTTAAGCGCGGCATAAGGAGATACAATTCTATCCACAGCAGGAGTTCTTATCTCCGCAAAAACATCTCTGCCACAAACAGAAATCTTCCCCTCTCCAAAACAAAGCGAAAAATCCTTCATCGCATCGGTAATTTTTTGCTCTTCCTTAGGCGAAATACCGCGGCTGTCAAGCCACCAAGCAATAGCCCTGTATATAGCCCCGGTATCAAGATAACGAAGCCCGGTCTTAGCGGCAACAAGGCGGGCAACAGTGCTCTTCCCCGCACCAGCGGGCCCATCTATCGTAATAACAAGAGCTTTATTCTTTACGGAATTCATAAACAATCTCCCTCAAGATAAATATTCCATACAACATATTCGGACAGGATTACACCAGTCCGAATTTTCAGTAAATCATAACCACGACAAAAAATGCCTTAGCAACTAATTATACTATGTTACAAGGCAAAATGGGAATTATTCAGAAAGGAAAATGCTGAAAAACAAACATCCAGACCAACTCGCATCTGTAAACATAAACATGCGGTTGGCCAGACAACACTGAAAAGCTTGTGCCCTTCGCCGCAAGAAATTATCTTTCAGACTATTTTACTGCTCTTTTAGCCACAGCCAAAGATTAATTATGCTCTTCCCCTGCCAATAATCTCCATCAGCGAGTCAGCTTTGTACATATCCAGATATTTTGGAATACCGCGGCAAATCTCTTCTCCTGATTTGATGTCACGAAAGAATGCGGTACCAACTTCCACGGCAGATGCTCCGGCCAGCATCATTGAGATACAGTCAAAAGAAGTTGTGACACCGCCGCAAGCGACAACGGGAATCTTTACCGCACCGCAAACCTGCCACACCAGCCTCAGAGCCAAAGGAAAAATCGCCGGACCGGACAGACCGGCGACAACTCTGTCAAAAGCCGGCTTGCCGCTGTACATTTCCATTCCCATACCAAGCCAAGTATTGGCGCAGACAATAGCGTCTGCTCCCTCAGCTTCAATCGCCTTAGTTACGCCGCAGGGGTCTGCCGTCTGCGGCGTCATTTTTACCCATAGCGGACCGTTCCAAACTTTGCGCGCCGCCCGCACGGCCTTTGCTGCACTGCATGACTCCATGCCCCAAGCCATTCCGTCTCCGTCTACATTTGGACAGGATATATTAAGCTCTGCAGCCGCGATTCCTCCCGCATCCTGAATGCGGGAGAGGGTCTCAGCGGTCTCTTCTTCCCGTTCCATGACCACGTTGGCAATAGCAGGCAAAGGCGAGGCAGAAACTATTTTATGATACTTCTTAATGAAACCCTGCACGCCTGAATTTTGCAGACCAATACTATTAAGCACACCTGAGGGAGTCTCCCAAATTCTAATGCCGCTGTTGCCCTTTCTGGGATTTAGGCTTATTGCTTTGGTGCAGGCGGCACCTAGCCCGGAGATTTTGTCTCCGCTCCAAAACTCAGCCTCATAGGGCCACACTCCGGAGGCTGGTATTATAGGGGAATCAAACTCCAGCGCCCCAACTTTTACAGAGAGATTAGTCTTCATCAGGATTCACCTCATCAGCTCTAAATAGCGACTGGTCAACACACAATCTCTTCATACCATCTTTCGTCTCAATCGTACATCCCATACAGCCGCCATAGCCGCAAGCCATCCTCTTCTCCAAAGCAAGCAGCACTTTGTCCAACTGAGAACTGTATTTGCTCTTTACTGCCTTAATAAACCCCGGAGGGCCGCAAGCCCATATCTCCTCATTTTCCCCGAGCTCTTTCGGCAGGGCTTTGAACATCGAATCCCCATCGCCAAAGGAACCGTCATCAGTGAATATTTTCGCATCAGCTGCATGATGCAATATTTCCTGCGCGTATTTTTCCGAACCTCTTCCGGGAATGCCCAAATAGAGACCAGCAACATTTTCTCGGTAAATTTTATTGTAAAGCATAAAGATTGCTATACCAACTCCGCCGCCGGTTAGGTATATTTTTTTTCCGCTGACAGGCAAAGGGACTCCCAGCAAGCCGCGAACTTTTACAAAAGATCCGAGTTTTAGCCCCGACAGAAGCTCCGTCCCGTGCCCTTGCATTATATAGCAGACAGAGAGCTCTCCCCTGTCCATGTCAGCATCAACAACCGCAAAAGGACGTCCCAGAAGCGGCTCCAAACCGTCAGAAACATAGACCATAATACAGTTTCCCGGAACGGCTTTAGATGCTAACTCCGGGCACTTCACCGTCAGCCAGTAGATTTTATCACTTAGCTTCTCAGATCTTAAAACCTCACAGTGGTAATCCATTATGTTGCGGCAGGAACAGTTGGACATTATGAGACCTCCATCATTTATTGACTTGTTTTCACTATTTTTAAGCTTATATTTTACATCATGATACAGGGCTATTGGAGGTAATTTGTCATCCAACTTGAGGTATATAAATTTTTTAAGCATAAAAGCCTATGTTAGCTCAGCGCATTGTTATAAATATAGTATAATTCTATACAACAGGCAATAATGCGGAAGCCGGCTGCGGAAAAATCTGCAATAGTATGTCTGTGAAATAGCTAAATTAAAATTATTACAAACTACATCAGCAGAAAATGAGAGGAGAATGCACTAATGGCATATTCAGAACCTTACGATAAGCTTGACCCCAAAACACTTGATATTACCAGAGCTATGACAAGCCTCAGAGAAGAACTTGAGGCCGTTGATTTTTACAATCAGAGAGTTGCGACCGCCACCGACCCAGAGCTTAAGAGAATTATGGAACACAACAGAGACGAGGAGAAGGAGCATGCGGCGATGTTAATTGAGTGGGTACGCCGCAATATGGATAACTGGGATAAAGAACTTCACGACTATCTCTTCACATCAGCACCGCTCGGAGCCCATGAAGCTGCGGGCACCGAATCAGCAGCATCTGCCTCAGACCTTGGCATAGGCAAACTTTAATAGACCACACGAGAGGGGATTATTTTTATGGACATTCTTAAGAGATCACTTGCACCAATCGTACCGGCAGCATGGGAAGAAATAGACGAACAGGCTAAATCTGTTCTTAAATCAACATTGGCAGGACGCAAGGTTGTTGATGTCAAAGGTCCGATGGGCTGGAACTATGACGCCGTATCCGAAGGAACTCTGTCGCTTGTAGAAGAAACACCTGTTGAGGGAGTCAATTTCGGTGTGCGCGAAGTGCTGCCGCTAGTTGAAGCTAGAATACCATTTACAATGCCAATGTGGGATCTTGACGACATCAGCCGCGGCTGCAAAATCGTTGATTTTACTCCTGTACAGGAAGCCGCTCGCAAGGCTGCACTTTTTGAAGACACGGCTGTTTTCCAGGGACTTGAGGAAGCCGGAATTCTCGGTATGGAGCTTGAAGCCGACAATGAGCCAATAGAGATGCAGCTCGAAGATGAATCCATCATTGCCGCACTCGCTCAGGCAGTACAAACCATGAGCGCACGCAATGTCGAAGGTCCCTTCGCGCTCGTATGCAGCCTGCCGCTTTGGACAAAAATCCAGACATCATCAAAGGTTTACCCCCTGAAGAAGAGAGTCGAGTCTATCATCGGCGAGAAAATCATTCTTTCCAGCCAGTATGAGACATCAATGCTTGTTGCTCTCCGTGGCGGCGATAATGAACTTATAGTCGGACAAGACTTCTCCATCGGTTACCAGTCCCACACAAATACAGAAGTAAACTTCTATCTAACAGAAACCTTCACCTTCCGTGTTCAGACACCGGAAGCCATTGTTCCTTTCAAAATAGCGTAAACAGAGTCTATTTATACACATCAAGGAGCTGTTCCTTAGGGAACAGCTCCTTTTATCTTTTTTGCAGCCAAAGAGAATCGAGGTCACACCAATTTAGACGCAGCCCGCTTTTCTGGCAGATGATTGGACACATCAAATATCCCAAGACTTCTGCTTCCATCCTAGTATGTTTTTTTTTAAGGTTACGACGTCCATTTATATCTACACAAATACCTTGACACTTACTGCAAAGCTAACGCAAGAATTTGATATTATAAAGAGCCGTAATCTGGCGGGTCCTCGTTATGTACAGCTTGCCCGAGCAGAAAAATAAAAGAGGGCTGCTTTCAGTAAGCGAGTAGACAGAAGAGCATGCGAATTATCTAATAATTTAAAAAACCGCCGTTTCAACCTAACTATAGAAACGGCGGTTTTTTGTTTATGTTTATAGATTACTTGGCGTATTTAGCAGCTTCGCTCTTAAGGTACACCTGAGGTTCTGTCGGCAGTTTAAATAGCGGCAGGTAGCGGTCAAACCCTGTAAATGTAAGCACTAGCATGGAGACCACCGCTATCCAGGAGTAGTAGTTGTTAAAGATAATATCTCCGGCTGTAAGGTTTGCGGCAAGCGGATATACAGCTGCGCTGATACCAAGGAAGAATCCCATGTAGCAATGCCACGGAATCAGCTGTGAACCAACAACGCCCATCGCATCGGAGAAAGTGGCGTTGCGAAGTGCCAATGTGTACATGTCTTCCTCGCTACCTACGACACTGCTCTCCGTCATGTTTTTAATGATCGGGCCAATGGTGACGATCTGTGCCATCTCGTCAGACATCGCCGCGTTGCCCATAAGACACAGGAGCGCGTTAGCAAACATTAAGTGGCGAACTTTATGTACCATTTTAAGAACAACAACAGCAATAGGATCAAAAGCCTGCATTTTTCTCATGACGCCACCAAAAGCTCCTACCCAAAGCATCATCGCGATAGACCAGCCTCCTGCGTCAGAGAAGCCCGTGAATACGAGATCGTTTAGGAACGAATCAACGCTGGTTACAGTACCGGCCATCAGCCCTAGAATCAGAGAAGATATTATGCCTGAACCTAGGCAGGTAAAGGTGCTGTAGCCCTTGATTGCCGTGCCGATAACAAGGATCAAAGGAATTACCATATATGCAGGCACGCCGGTTTTTACAAGTTCCAGCAAAGTAACGGCGGATGGACGTTCGTCGCCAAGCACTTTCCATACATCAGCCGGTATCTGTGATATAGCGTCAGCGGCACTTCCGGTTGTATTTGGAAGCCCCATTGAAACGCTTACAGCATAGAATACGGCTGCGGCACTTAAAAGACAAAGTAATGACCATGCTCCCTGGTGGCGCACTCTTTTAATAATTTCAACACCCTGAATTCCGGAGCTGACAATAGTTGTATCTGAAATTAGGCCGATATTGTCGCCAAAGCAGGAACCGCCGGCAATGGCGCCGATAGTGAGAGCAATGTTGCCGCCGACAATGTGATTCAGCCAGAGAAATATCGGCGCACAGGCCGCGAAAGTTCCCCATGAAGTACCGGTAGCGGCAGAAAGTACAGATGTAAGCAGCAGAGCTACCACAGCAACGGTTTTAGCGCTGAGACCGGCGGCAAGCGCCATGTTGATAACAGATGCTGCTACACCGGTACCCATGAAACATTCTGCTACTGCATAGGCGAGTTGAAGTATAAGAAAGACAATTAAGAAATGCTTAAGATTATCCAGAGCGGCATCAAGAAGCTGGTCAAATCTATAGTGGTCAGCAATCATAGCAACAAAAACAGAATAAAGAAAAGAAAGCGGAGCTGCGAGAAGAATATCCATTCCAGATAGCATGAGACCGGCTATTACGCATATAGGCGTAAGTTTAAACAAAGACTTCATCTTTAAAAATTCCCCCTCTTTGAAACATCTGCATAGACAACAAATAAACACTCTTGCAGAAAGAGCATTGAAGAAGAAAAAAGCTAACAGCAATCCTCTCACTGCGGACGACATACCGCTGCTATTCCATTGGCATCACCTCCTTGAGATTGGTTTTAATTAAAAAAACAAAAAATTAACATACATAAAACATAAAATATATAGTTGTAACTATAAATAAAAAGTAGGGCTTCATATTTTGAAGCCCTACTTTTATGAAATCAAACTTTACTTACTATACTTAGCTGCCTCGCTTTTCAAATATACTTTAGGTTCTTCAGGTAGTTTAAAGAGAGGGATAAAACGGTCAAGCCCGGTAAATGTAAGCGCCAACATGGAGAATACGGCTATCCAAGAATAGTAGTTGTGGAAGATGATATCGCTGGGAGAGAGGCTTGAAGCAAGAGGGTAAACGGCGGCGCTGATACCGAGGAAGAATCCCATGTAGCAGTGCCATGGAATCAACTGAGAACCGATTACGCCCATGGCGTCAGAGAAGGTGGCGTTGCGGAGGGCCAGCGCGTACATATCTTCTTTGCTAGCTACGACGCTGTTCTCTGTCATGTTCTTGATAATAGGTCCTACCGTTACAATCTGAGCCATTTCGTCTGCCATAGCAGCGTTGCCGAGCATGCAGAGAATACCGTTAGCAAACATTAGATGACGAACTTTATGGACCATCTTCATTACCACTACTGCGATCGGGTCAAAAGCTTCCATCTTTCTCATAACTCCACCGAAAGCACCAACCCAAAGCATCATCGCGATAGACCATCCGCCGGCATCAGAGAAGCCTTTAAAAACAAGGTCGTTGAGGAAAGCATCCACGCTGGTTACTGTTCCGGCGGCAATCCCAAGTATCAGAGAAGAGATGATTCCCGAACCAAGGCACGTAAAGGTGCTGTAGCCTTTAATCGCTGTGCCGATAACGAGAAGAAGGGGGATAACCATGTAGACAGGAACTCCATCTTTAACTAGCTGCAGCAGAGTAACAGCAGATGGGCGCTCTTCTGATAATACCTTCCAAACATCGGAGGGAATTTTTGAAATAGCGTCAGCAGCGTTCCCTGTTGTATCAGGAAGTCCCATTGTCACACTAACCGCATAAAAAGCTACCGCACCCAAGGTCAGACAGAGCAAAGACCAAGCTCCCTGATGGCGGACTCTGTCAATTATGCTGACACCCTGAATACCTGAACTGACAATAGTTGTATCTGATATTAGTCCTATGTTGTCGCCAAAGCAGGAACTGCCGGCGATAGCACCGATAGTAAGAGCTATATTACCTCCGACAATGTGGTTAAGCCAGAGAAATATCGGTGCGCAAGCCGCAAAAGTACCCCATGAAGTACCTGTTGCTGTTGAAAGAACGGCAGTAAGAAGAAGAGCAACAACGGCCACTGTCTTCGCGCTAAGCCCAGCGGCAAGCGCCATGTTGATTACGGAAGCAGCAACGCCTGTACCCATAAAACATTCAGCGACAGCATATGCAAGCTGCAGAATGAGAAAAACAATCAAAAAATGTTTGAGGTTGTCAAGAGCAGCGTCAAGAAGCTGATCAAACTTATAGTGGTCAGCAATCATTGCCACAAAAACGGCATACATAAAAGAAATTGGGGCAGCAAGCAAAATATCCATACCAGAGAGCATCAAACCAGCAATTACGCATATAGGTGTAAGTTTAAAAAGAGCTTTCATATTAGAAAGTATCCCCCTCTCAAAATATCTGCCAGATATATCACAGATAACCCATTAAAAAGAGCAACAATAATCTGAGTGTGCTATATATCTTTTCTGTACCCTCAATCAACTTTTGCGCCGCATCACTTCCCCAATAAGTCAATAATAAAATACATCACATACACTGTATACATTAATTTGAATGTTTTGCATTATACGTATTTATCTATGAACTTGCAATAGCGTTATTGATAAATCATAAAAATTCTTTCCTGTATTTTAGCACAAACACAAAAGTTATCAGCAGAGGCAGCGCCGCATACCAGCCGGAGAACAGCAAAACAATAAACGTCAGGGCTGAGCTGGTATACCCGGCACATTTCCCTACTGATGTATCAAGCACTTTTGCGGCAGAGAACATCCCGATAGTGTATACCATTAAAAACGATGCGCTGGGCAAGCTTATAAGAGGACGCAAGTCCCAAGAAAACACACAGCTGGCACTGAGAATGATAATAAAAAGCGGGGTATAGCTTAACAGCGCAATATATGGTGTTTTAAATTTGGGGTGAAGCCGTCCAAAAATTGATGGGAGCGATCCATTTCTGGATTGTGAGTATATGAGCCTTGAAAAGCCGGCAGTATAAGTGTGAAGAGGACAGTAGCAGGCGATAAAACCAAGTACCGATACAAAAGCAGAGGCAGTACTGCCCCACTTTGCGGATACCAAGGTAATCATTGAAACATTGGGGTTTCCTAACTTGTAGACGCCGCTGCCAACGATGATTATCGCCGTAACCACATAGAGGATATTCACCACGGCAAAAGATGAAGCCAAACTTATTGGAATATCTCTTTCCGGATTTTCGAACTCTTCTGACACATGTCCAACCATCTCCCAGCCTAAAAAGGCAAAAAAGAGCAACGGCAGCGTTTTACCAACGGCTAAAGTACCATGTGGAAAGAACGGAGTAAATTGCATGGTATCAACCTGAGGAATTGCAGAAAGCACTACAAACAGCAAAATAAAAATTATCGAGCCCACGACAAAAATTTGCGTATTTCCTGATAGTTCTATGCCGCGGTAATTCAGAGCCGCGGCCGTAATCAATAACACTCCGGCGGCAACGTGCGTACCAATGGGGCCAAGTCCTAATAAGTCTGCTAGGTAATTAGCTCCCACTAGGGCTGTAAAAGGCATGCCAATGGGCATGGCAGTGAGTATTAAGAGCGTTACCAGCTGTCCGGCACGTACAGAAAAAGCCTGTTCCGCATAGGCTGCAATGCCTCCGGAATTAGGGTAACGCGAAGACATTGCACTCACAGCTATAACCATTGGCAATGACAGCAGTCCCATGATTATCCAGCTTAAAACAGATGAAGGGCCGGCTATTGAGGCGGCAATGGCTGGAAGCACAAGTATCCCTGAGCCTATGACACCGCCGATAGTTAAGGCACTGCCTTGGAGGGATGTTAAGCTTTTTCTAAGCCCGTCCTTTTGAGCCATTACTCAGCCTCATTTCTGAAAATCTTTAATTTAATGTTCTATTTATATGATTCCCAGCCACTGATGTTCCCAAAAGAGAGCTTACCGGCGAGCAATGTATTACTTACTTTGACATCGCGCAGTTCGTCTGCTGGAATTTCAAAGATATTCCTATCCAACACAATGATATCTGCGGCTTTTCCCTCAGAGATACTGCCGTTCCACTGCCAGGTAGAATAAGCCTTTGCAGGGTTGGTTGTATATACATGCAGTGCCTGTTCAAGAGAGAGTTTTTCTTCCTCTTTCCAAACTCTTTTACCATCGAGAGATTTCCTGGTGACCAAAGACCAAATGCCCATAAGGGGGTTAAGGTCTTCTATGGGGTTGTCGCTTGAGCCGCAAAGAATTATGCCGGCATCTGTCAAACTTTTCCATACACATGCGTATTTTTCATTTTCGCCAAGCCGCTCTGGAATCATATCCATATCAGAGTATACATAGGTTGGCTGTATCACGCAGGCCACAGGCAGCTTTGACATTTTTTCAATTTGATCGGGGCGGCAAATCTCGATGTGATTAAGCAAGTAGGGATAATCTGGTGACGCACCATCTTTACAGACAGACGCGACTACATTGAGCAGCTGGTCTATTGCGCCATCTCCGATCGCGTGAGAAAGAATATGATCCCTGCGTCTTGTGGATTCAGTAAGCTTCTCCAGCAATTCTTCAGTTTCATGAATGTACATGCCCTTAGTGGTCGGGTCATCGGCATAAGGGAATGACATGGCCGCAGTTCTGGCGCCGATGCTTCCGTCAAGAAATAGTTTAAATCCTTCAAAGCGTACAAAATCGTTGCCCATGACCCCGCCCATTGATGGAACAGAGAGCTCATCATGAACATTATATACTCTGCATGAGAGAGATTCCGAGTCATAAAGCCGTTGGTACAACCCCAGCTCTTCTTCCATTCCTAAACTTTTGGCACTGCATGAGTGCAAAGTCGTTAATCCCAGTGAGGCAGCATGTTTAAGATACGTATGCAGATAAGCAAGCAGGCGTTCCCTTGTATAGAGAGCCTTCTTCATTGCATCATGAACCGGAAGCTGTGCGCCTTCAACAAGTACTCCCGTTGGCTTTCCGCTCTTATCGCGGCGAATGCCCGGCAGGTCCATTGAATAGATTCCCGCCTCTTCCATCGCCTTGGTATTCGCCACTGTTGCGTGAGTGCAGATTCTATGTATCAGCACAGGATTTGGGATACCTATATTGTCTATGTCCGATGCTTCCGGCATAACTTTGACATCCCAGTTCATTTCATTAAGCGAGGTGGCATATATCCAAGTATCCGGAGAGATTTCCGCAGATTTTTCGCGAAGCAGTGCCTGCATATCAGCGCAGTTTTTTGTATTTGAAAGATCCACTGACTGCATCCATTTGGCGGAAGTAAGTACATGAATATGGCAATCGCTCATACCCGGAATTACCGTGACCCCGTTTAATTCATTTACGACAGCGTTCTTAGCAAGCTTGTGTACGTCTAGATCCGCAGTTGTGCCTACGGCTTCAATTATTCCGTCTTTTATTATAATAGATTCGGCAAATAGTCCATCACCTTCGCCGGTCCATACTCTGCCATTTCTTAAATATAGAGCTGGTCCTTCTGTCACAACGATCACACCCTAACATATTTGATTAAGTAAGATGAGAGGCTGATATTAGTCAGCCTCTCATCTTTTGGCAATTCTGTTTAGTTATCGACGTTAAGCACGGTTCTCTTTTGCACAGAATCCACGCCATTTTCATCACGCCAGAAGATACCGATTCCCACGTATGTTATAGCAATTGCGAACAAGGGGGTAATCCAGTTAAGCACGGCATAAGGAGCATAAGCGAGTGTCGGTACGCCAAGCACTGCCGCAGCATAGCCTCCGCATACATTCCAAGGAATCAAAACCGATGTGAGTGTTCCGCAATCTTCCAGCGACCTAGATAGCATTCTAGGCGCCAATCCGCTCTTTTCAAATTTAGTTTTAAACATTCTTCCCGGGATAATAATTGAAAGGTACTGGCTGCCGGTAAGAAGGTTAGCAACAAAACAGGCTCCGCAAGTAGCCCCGATAAGTCCGCCTGCGCGCTTTACGCCTTTGGTCATGGCATCGAGAAGAGTATTGAGTATTCCGGTAATTTCAAGGAATCCCCCCATCGCCATGGCGATAATGGCAAGGGAGACAGACCACATCATGTTCTGCATACCGCCGCGTCCGACAAGCCTTGAAATCATCGCGGACACATCTTTGGCTATCGCCGGGTCTATCTGCAAACCTTGCTCTTGTATAAGCTTGGCGATAGCGGTGAGATCTTCAAGACCGGCTACCTGGGCGGAAAGCTGAGCTTTGTAGCCCCACTGGCTTAAGTTCCAAATTTCTCCGATAGAGACACCATCAAGCATACACATAATCACGCTGGCTAGGATGCCGATGCAAATTCCCGGCATTGCGGGGATTTTCAAAATAGAAGCGCCGATTACAAGTATCGGGGGAACCACACACCATAGTGTAACAGGAAATTCGGTGGCAATCATCATTCTGATGGCATCGATTCTTGTTGAGTCGATAGAACTTCCGGAGAACTTCATTCCCCAGAACAAAAGGATAACCATAAAAATTGCCAAAGAGGGGCCTGTTGTCCAGCACATAGCTCTGATATGGTCGAAAAGAGATGAACCTGAAACGGCCGGAGCAAGGTTTGTCGTATCAGAGAGAGGAGACATTTTGTCACCGAAGTAAGCTCCGGAAACGACAATACCGGCAGTAAGTGCGGGCGGAATTCCCAGTCCATTGCCGATGCCCATCATCGCCACACCAACTGTGGCCATCGTAGACCATGAAGAGCCGGTTGAAAGCGATATTATCGAGCAGACTATTACCGTTGCTAATGGGAAAATTTTTGGGCTGAGGATTCCCAGTCCATAATATATAAGTCCGGGAATAATCCCTCCGCGCATCCACAGACCCACAAGCATACCAACAAGGGTAAGGATCATACATGATGGTATAGCTGCCATGATACTGTCAACCGCTGCGTCCTCGAGTTCTTTATAATCGTACTTAAGATAAAAGAATCCGATGAGTCCGATTACGACAGCCAGCATAACTATCGGCGCATGAACGTCAACCTTAAATTTTAAGGTTGCTGCAGATACGACAACAGTGATTAATGCGATAATGGCAATAGACAAACCCAATGTTGCTTTTTTGTGCTCTTTGATTTTTTCAGCCATTGCTTACTCTCCCCTTTTTACACAATTTTTTATTTTGCTGGTTACTGCTTTTTCCACACAAGCTTTCCGCCGAGATATGTCGCTATGTGTTTCACATTTCTTAGCTCAAGTGTGTCAATTTCAAAAGGATTGCCGTCTATTACGGTAAAATCTGCATAGTGTCCCTCAGAAAGAACTCCCCAACTATCCTCCTTTCCAAGGGCTTTCCATGGATTGATGGTATACATCGAAAGAGCTTCTTCAAGCGTCAGGCGCTGCTCTCTGTCAAATCCGGCAAGAGGCGTACCGTCAAATTCGGTAAGGTTTACCGCAGCCCAAATACCAAGCCATGGGTTGGGGTCTTCAATGGGAGCATCGCTGGAGCCTGTAACTACCAGTCCCCCATTAAAAATGTTTCTAAAAGCATAGCAGTCACGCAGACGTCTGTCTCCTACACGCAAAGGAGCCATCTGTCTGTCAGTGTGAGCCTGAATAGGCTGCATATCAACAATAGCATTAATATTTTTCATCCTAGTGATAAGTTCCGGAGAGGAGACGATGGCATGGTTTATTCTAAAAGGAAGCTTCGGCGCACCAACCTCTGCAATTACCCGTTCCATACAGCAAACGGTCTGCTCAATCGCACTGTCACCGATGGCATGTATCTGCACCTGAATATCACGCTTTGTAGCCTCAGCTATTAAGGAATAAAGTTCTTCCGTGCTATGGTTAAGGTGCCCGCAGTTTCCCGGGTCATCGCTGAAAGGTTCGCGCATGCCGCAGGTTCTGCCGCCCAATGTTCCATCTGCGAACATCTTAAAACCGGCAAAGAAGACCATGTCGTCGCCAAATCCGCTCTTAATTTGGTAGGTTGGCAGTGTGTCATGGTAGCAGCCCCATCTGACAGAAAGCCTGCCCTCTGCTTCCAAATCCTGACATGCGGCTAAGTCCTCACCTAAAGCGTAGCTTGGCGCGTCGCAGGCATGTACGGCTGTAATGCCAAGAGATGAAAGTTTAAGACAGCTTTTTTCAATCAGTGTTTTTATAGCATCCGGCTTCTCGTAAAAAGCAGCGACAGTCTCTATAATTTTGCCAGCTGCCCCCTCGGTGAGCTGTCCTTTGTGGCTGCCATCTTTGTCTCTCACAACATTTACATCTTGAACATCCCACAGCCCGCTCTCCATAAGAGCTCTTGTATTTACAGCATGAAAATGGCCGCAGTAGCGGCTCATAATCACTGGATTATCAACTTTAAGAGAGTCCATAAAAACAATATCCGGTTTAATCGGGGCATCCCATGATGCTTCGTTAAAGTTTATAGCCCTTATCCACTGTCCCGGTTCCACTTGTTTCGCTCTTTCCAATATAAGCTTAGCAGCGTCGTTAAGAGACCCTGCTGATGATAAATTTACATATAAATCTTGTTTTGCATAAGCGGTAGCATGAATATGAGCGTCTGTCATACCCGGGATAATCAAATTGTCGTGGTAGTCCACCAACTCATAACCACCGTCAGCCAAATTAGCTTTGACCTCATCAAAAGAGCCTACACTTTGTATTTTTTCATTTAACAAAAAAAAAGCCTCGGCCCATTTTTTCTTTGGGTCGCAAGTCCAAATTTTACCCTTGATTATTTTTCTTTTAATCACTTAAGTCCCCCCTGACTACGGAATATCGCTGCTATCTTGCTTGAAAGCAAGCCGCTCCAATATTTTTCTGCACACATTTAATACAATCCGGCTGTTTCTCCGCCGTCTATTCTGATATCCGCTCCGGTGATGTATTTTGCCTCGTCGGAAGCTAAAAAGGCGTATAGGGCGCCGATTTCTGCGGGTTCGGCGTGGCGTTTCATGGGAATGCCTTCGTT
>RRZU011150050.1_pt1 | contig 18930 bp, 16 predicted proteins | sample 2165561 | NCBI WGS metagenome assembly RRZU01 (sample SAMN10456909, study PRJNA506462) | wastewater metagenome | isolation source: wastewater sludge | place: USA: Moscow, Idaho | reverse complement strand
TTTTGATTTTTGTTTAGTTTTAGTTTGAATAGCACCCGTTTCGTTGGCTTCATCAAATCCCACGGCAGCGTCGTAGCCAAGTTCTTCGTGGTATTGGTATAAAACATAGCCCATCATATTAAACATGATGAGGTAAAAATACATCACAGTAAAAGCTATCAGCGGTGCGCCAATGAAAAGGTAATTTTTAAATATTAAGAATGCAAACTCTATTGCATGGGGCACACTAAGAGAGAGCATAAATAAAAATGCAACCAATCCAAGATAGGGCATGCCGATAGAGGTGATAACCGACAGGATTTGTTTGGGATTGAGCGCACTGGAAATTCGTCCCGTAATGACGTAGATCATGACGCAGGCAAATTGGACGATTGAAAAAATAAGATTAGCTGCAAATTCGCCAAAGTCACCTAATGAAATGACAAGGGGGGAAAGTATTAAACTTAGCAGTAAATAGAGTCCAAAAAGACCCAGCGGAGTTGCTCCACCAGGGCTGGATGAGATGACGGCGTATTGTTCAGGGTGTAGACGCCCAAGTGCCGTTTGCTCCATGACTTTAAGAACAAAACGAATAAATCCAAATAAAACAGCAACGAATAAGCCAAAGGTAAAGATGCGTAGGAGTGGAGCCAGGGCAAAGGGAAGGGACAATAAGGCGAGTTGAATGGCCGGGTCTGCGTAAAAAGGGTAACGAAAAAAACGTGGGATACGTTGCCAAAATGGGGTAACTTTTGATGCTTTTTTAGTGCTGCGTCTGGGAGAGTGTGTGGTCATAATGTTTGAATTAAGGCGCTAATACCGACAAAGCGTAGAGATTTTTAAAAGGAATGTCCAGAAAATTTCCTTAGATTTTTGGGTGTAATGATGACTGAAGATGATCGGTTTTAAAGATGATGTTCTGGTATTGTTTAAGTTGGGATTGAAATGATCAAAACTGAGGATTTTTCTTTTAAGGGAGTAGGCACTTTGCTCGCAGCAGGCTACAATCGTGACAGTCTTTTGATGTTTATTTTGTGGGAATTAAAATTGCTATGGCGCTGACGTTTGAAGATCGGTTTTCTGCTCGTGCGAGGGCTTTAAAGAGTTCTACTATTCGTGAAATTCTTAAAGTGACCGCCAACCCGCAAGTCATTTCCTTTGCTGGGGGCTTGCCCTCTCCAGAGAGCTTTCCTGTGGCGCAGATGCGGGCGGGGTTTGATGCCGTGCTTAAAGATGTTCCGTTTGCTGCATTGCAATACTCTACAACTGATGGTTATGCGCCGCTGCGAGAATGGGTTGCGCGACGGGTGAGTACGCCGACTGCGTCCGTGCAGCCTGAGCAGGTGATAATCGTCTCGGGCTCTCAGCAGGCGCTCGATTTAGTTGCAAAGGTTTTTTTGGATGAGGGCGATAAGGTTTTGGTGGAAACACCAACCTACTTAGGCGCGTTGCAGGCATTTTCCCTTTTTAAACCGCAATATACGTCTCTGCCCTCTGACGAGGATGGTCTAGATGCGGATGCGATGACTGCAGACATGGCGCAAGATGCAAAATTGCTTTATGCCTTGCCCAATTTTCAGAACCCTACGGGCCGTTTGATGACAGAGGCGCGACGCGCGGCTTTAGTGAAAAAGGCGCGTGAGTTTGATCTCTTGGTACTAGAAGATGACCCTTACGGGGCTTTGTGGTACGAATCTGAGCCCCCGGCTTCTTTGCTTTCACGCATGCCGGAACGTGTGATTTATATGGGTTCTTTTTCAAAGGTGTTAGCGCCCGGCTTGCGTTTGGGTTACGTTGTTGGGCCGGTTGATGTCATCCGAAAAATGGAACAGGCTAAACAAGCAACAGATTTACATACCTCTACCATTGCGCAATATGCAGCTTATCATGTGCTCAAAGATGGTTTTTTAGATGAGCATGTTCCTTCGATTCGCGCACGTTACCATGCGCAAGCCAAGGCGATGCAACAGGCTTTGTCAGCCTATATGCCTTCATCTGTGCGCTGGAATACGCCTGGTGGTGGGATGTTTATGTGGGTTACCTTGCCAGAGGGCTGGAATGCAGAAGATTTGCTTAAAAAAGCAATAATGCAAAATGTTGCCTTTGTGCCGGGGGCGGCTTTTTACGCTAATGTGCCGGAGCAAAACACTTTGCGTTTGGCGTTTGTGACGGTGCCAGCTCAAAGAATTGAGCAAGGTATTCAAGTGCTGGCTAAGATATTTAAAGCAGCTTAGAATGGCCCGTTGGTATGCAGGTGCTTGAAAAATCGGTTCAATGCCGGGAAAATGCAAGGGAATTTCTTTGTTTTTTAATGCTTGAACTTGGTGATTTTGTACGTTTTGCTTAAAGGAAAAATTCATGAAAATGCAGCTCTCTTCCATTTTTGCTGCTGGGATTTTAAGTATTCTACTGAGCGCTTGTGATCAGGCTGCTACGCCTAAAAAATCTGAACAGGCAACGCCTGCACCCGCACCGGTAACGCAGGCAAAAGTGGTGATTGGTTTAGATGACAATTTTCCGCCCATGGGGTTTAAAGATGAAAAAGGAGAGTTAATCGGTTTTGATATCGACCTGGCACGTGAGGCAGCCAAGCGCTTGAATATGGAGATAACATTTAAACCAATTGATTGGAGTGCCAAGGAGGCCGAGCTTAATGGTAAAAGGGTTGATGTGCTTTGGAATGGCTTAACCATTACGGAAGAGCGTAAAAAAAATATTGCCTTTAGTAAGCCGTATTTAGAAAATCGCCAGATTATCGTGGTAACTACAAAATCTGCAGTAAAAAAGAAGATGGATTTGGTTGGTAAAGTGGTGGGCGTACAGGACGGTAGTAGCGCAGTTGATGCAATTCAAAAAGACGAAGCCGTAGCCAAAAACATTAAAGAGCTGAAAAAATTTAGTGATAATGTGACCGCGCTCATGGATTTGAGTGCCGGGCGTTTAGAGGCATTGGTGGTTGATGAAGTGGTAGGACGGTATTACATCTCTAAAAAACCGGGTGAGTTTGTCGTGTTGGATGAAAATTTTGGTACAGAAGAGTACGGTGTTGGCATTGCTAAGGAAAATACAGCTTTATTAGCTAAGGTGGATGAAGTGATGGATGCCATGAAAAAAGATGGCACTGCCGCGCGTATTTCAACACAGTGGTTCGGTAAAGATATTGTGAAATAGAGTTTGTATAAAAGGGCGCAGAAATGCGCCTTTTTTGTTAAATTAATCGTTATTTTTAGGCTGGGCTAGCCTTTGTTGGCCCAGTTTTTTTGAGTGTGTTGTGTTTTTAAAGTAGATAGAACCCCGCCTTTTATGGATTATATTTTTAGTATTTTGCCCCAGCTTTTTGAAGGCGCGGGTGTTACGCTTAAGGTTTTTATTCTGACCTTGGTGCTTTCCTTGCCATTGGGTTTAGTGTTTGCTTTAGTGCGAGTTTCTGGTTGGGTGTGGGCTGGTCGTGCGGTGAATGCTTATATTTGGCTCATGCGTGGCACGCCCTTAATGTTGCAAATGTTGTTTATTTATTTTGCTTTACCTTTTATCCCCATTATTGGTGTTCGTTTACCAGATTTTCCGTCGGCTATTTTGGCATTTGTGCTGAATTACGCTGCTTATTTCGCTGAGATTTTTCGAGCTGGCATTCAGTCTATTGATAAAGGGCAGTATGAAGCTTCGAGAGTTTTAGGCTTATCTTATGGTCAAACAATGCGCCGTATTGTTTTGCCTCAGGTTATTAAACGCACATTACCACCTTTAAGTAATGAAACGATTACGTTGGTTAAAGATACTTCTCTTATTTATGTATTAGCGATGAATGATTTGCTTCGTGCTGCGCGTGGTATGGTGCAGCGAGATTTTACGACGATGCCCTTTATGGTAGCCGCAGCATTTTATTTGCTGATGACGCTGGTTTTAACTTGGGGCTTTCAGTACTTAGAAAAACGATACGCGGTATACAATGAGTAAAGTAATGATTAAAGCGCAATCAGTGCGCAAGAGTTTCGGTACGCATGAAGTTTTGCAAGGTGTATCGCTATCTTTGAATCAAGGTGAAGTGGTTGCCATCATTGGGCCTTCCGGTTCGGGTAAAAGTACATTTTTGCGTTGCTTGAATCACCTAGAGACCATTCAGTCTGGCAGCATTGAAATTGAAGGCGAAGTGCTCGTAAGTACTGACCCGCAGGGCATTGTGCGCTATGCGCCTGAGCCCGGGCTGCGTGCATTATGTACGCGAATGGGTATGGTTTTTCAGCACTTTAACTTGTTCCCACATCTCACTGTTTTAGAGAATATTATCGAAGCGCCCATGTTGGTTAAAGGCTTAAGTCGGGATGAGATTGTGCCTAAAGCAGAAATTTTGCTTCAAAAAGTGGGCTTACATACCAAGGCGGACAGTTATCCCGCACGGCTGTCGGGTGGTCAGAAACAGCGTGTGGCCATAGCACGTGCGTTGGCCATGGAACCCGACATTATGCTTTTTGATGAGCCTACTTCAGCGTTAGATCCTGAGTTAACGGGTGAAGTTCTGCGCACCATGCGCCAGCTTGCTGAAGAACACATGACCATGCTCGTTGTAACGCACGAAATGGCGTTTGCGCGTGATGTTTCAACACAAGTGGTTTTTATGGATGAGGGGAAAATTTTGGAATCGCGCCCGCCAGCAGATTTATTTGCTCACCCCGAGCATCCTCGCCTGCAGGCATTTTTAGAACATTTGCGTTAGTTGCGCAAAGAGAGGCTAGTCCATGCGTTTAGTCCGGGCTTTAAAGATTTTTTGGGTACTCATGTACTTTGGGCTCGATCAAATGGTGGTAGAGGCCGGTGCTAATGCTTGGGTACTCCGACTTTGGTCTAAGTTCTTTTTTTGGCGACACTTTTCTGAAGCTCGAGGGATACGTTTGCGTAAAGCTTTGGAAACACTAGGCCCTATTTTTGTAAAATTTGGGCAAATGCTTTCTACGCGCCGAGACTTACTGCCGCCAGATATTGCGAATGAATTGGCTTTGTTGCAAGACCGGGTTCCCCCTTTTTCAAGCGATCTGGCTCTTCACGTTTTGGCGCAGTGTTATGGCAAACCCGCCAGTGAAGTATTTGAGCATTTTGAACATAAGCCCGTCGCCTCAGCCTCCGTTGCGCAAGTACATGCTGCAAGATTGCCAGGAGGAATCGCCGTAGCGGTCAAAATTCAGCGCCCGGGCATAGAACCTATTATTCAAACAGACATGGCTTTGCTCGCATTTTTTGCGAAGGGGTTAGAGTGGGCATGGTCTGGCGCGCGTCGATTAAAACCACGGGAAGTGGTTGCAGAGTTTTCAAAATATTTGCGTGACGAATTGGATTTAATGCGTGAAGCGGCCAGTTGTTCACAACTACGGCGTAATTTTGCCGATTCAGCACTTTTAAAAGTACCCGAGGTGTATTGGGATTACTGCGCAAACAATGTAATGGTCATGGAGTGGATGAACGGCACCCCTATATCTCAACTAGATGTTTTGCGAAAACAGGGGGTTAACCTATCGAGGCTATCTGCCGCCGGGGTAGAGATTTTTTTCACTCAAGTTTTTCGAGACGGCTTTTTTCATGCCGATATGCACCCAGGGAATATTTTTGTTAGTGCGGATGGGCATTATATTGCACTTGATTTTGGCATCATGGGAACGCTGACAGACATTGATAAAAATTATTTAGCACAAAATTTTTTGGCCTTTTTTAAACGCGATTATAAACGTGTAGCACAAGCACATATTGAAGCCGGCTGGGTGCCTGCAAATACAAGAATCGATGAATTTGAAGCAGCAATTCGTACCGTATGCGAACCTATTTTTGATCGTCCGCTTAAAGACATTTCATTTGGCAAAACCTTACTCCGTCTTTTTCAGACTGCGCATCGTTTTGAAATGGAAGTACAGCCCCAACTCGTGTTATTACAAAAAACACTTTTGAATATTGAAGGCTTAGGGCGTCAATTAGACCCGGATTTAGATCTTTGGAAAACAGCCAAACCCTTTCTTGAGCGATGGATGAGCGAGCAAATTGGTTGGGGGGCTTTGCGCCAAAGTTTAGAGGCAGAACTGCCCGGCTGGGGGCACATGCTGCCACAAATACCGCGTTTAGTTCATCAGCACTTGCTAGAACAAAATCATGCGCAGCAAAAACGCCTAGAGCATGAATCGACTGTATTAAAAGCCTTACAACGGCAATTTAATTTGCTCTTGTTGCTCCTTTTAGGCTTGATTTTAGGGGTTATTTATATTGCGGTTTAATAAAGGTACCAGGTGAACTTGGTGCTTAATTTGTTGTTGATAGCGGGAAACGCCTCCAACTAATTACAATGGTAATTCTTAATAAAAACCCAATTGATTTTTTCATGAATTTCTTTAGGGCGAGAAAAGTAGATGGTTTTATGCACCAATCTTTAATGTGCGCCCTAAATTCTTAGATGAGAAGTATTAGCTGTTTTTGCTGATTGGTATGTAGTACCAAAAGCTTAGAATTCAAATTTATTGCTATGTAAATTTTTGAATAGGGGATGGTGTAAAAGCAAAACGCCGACAAAGTCGGCGTTTTTTGAAATTGGTTGCGGGGGCAGGATTTGAACCTACGACCTTCGGGTTATGAGCCCGACGAGCTGCCAGACTGCTCCACCCCGCGTCTGATCTGGTTAATTATAGTGGCGTACAGTAATAAGTCAAGGATTTTCGTATAAGGTGGTTTGAAAGGCTAGCAGTCTTCGCCCTTTGGATGCCTTATTTTTAGTGAATAGAGGGCTTTGGAGTTAGGCGTGTGTGGCAGCTGTTAGTGCGCTGGAGAGGAGCCGGGCGGTGACGTCGACGATGGGGATGACTTTGTCGTACGCCATACGCGTGGGGCCAATGACACCTAATGAGCCTATTACAACGCCGTTAACCTCATAAGGTGCGCTGACTACGCTGCAATCGCCTAGTGGTTGAAGGCCGGACTCTCCGCCAATAAAAATGTGCACGCCATCGGCATGACGAGAGATGTCTAAAAGTTGCATGAGGCTTGTGCGTTGCTCAAAAAGGCGGAAGAGTTCTTTAAGCTGCTGCATGTTGGTGGTGAGGTCTATGCTGTCCATGAGGTTAATTTCGCCACTGACGACATAGGCTGTTTTTGCATATTCCGCTGCAGCATTGCCGGCTTCGATGGTGGCTTTCATGAGATCGCTCATGTGTGTTTGCAAGCGCTCTAGTTCGGTGCCGAGTTTGAGGTTGATTTCTTCAAAAGACAGGCCGCTAAAATGTTCGTTGAGCAAAGCGGCGGCGGTGGCGAGGTCGCTTTGGGAGTGTTGTGTTCGCGTAAATAGAATGCGGTTTTGAACTTCTCCTGTGGTGCTGACGATGATGAGGAGAATCCGGTTTTCAGACAGGCTAATAAATTCGATTTGTTTGATGCGCAGTAGTTCAGGTCTTTGTGCAACCACAATGCCGGCAAAGTGTGTGAGTTCTGAGAGAATTTGTGATGCGCAGTTGATGAGTTTTTGGGGCTGGCCGGGGGAAAATTGGTCTTGTATTTCGTTGAGATGTTGGTGGGTGAGTGGCTCAACGGTGAGCAATGTATCCACAAACATGCGGTAGCCCAAAGTGGTGGGGATGCGCCCGGCTGAAGTGTGGGGGCTGGTGATGAGCCCCATTTCTTCTAAATCTGCCATCACGTTTCGGATGGTGGCGGGGGAGACGTCCAAGCCAGAAAACCGGGACAGTGTTCGGGAACCAATGGGCTGCCCCTCTGCAATGTAGCGTTCAACAAGGGTTTTCAGGAGGCGCTGTGCGCGTGGTTCAAGGGGCGTCATAGCTTATTGGCGGGGGATTACGTGTGTAAATTTAGAAAACGGATATTAAGGGTAGACAAAAACCGTGGGTAGTGCAAATTCCTGTCGGTTTGGGCGGTATTTTTGGTAAAAGTATTGGAAATGAAAGAAGATGTGCGTGCTGTGTCCCGTATAATCTGAGTACCTTCATTAATGTGATTTCTAAAAACGATGAATGTCATAGCTCGTTTGACCGGTGCGCCAGCGTTGTCTCAAAATCGTTTGGGTCGTCTATTAAAGCAGCTTAGTCGTATTTGGCCGACACTGAGTGGCATACAAGCGCGTTATTTGTATTTTGTGGAGTGCGCGCGCACTTTGGATGCAGAGAAAGCACTGCGCTTAAATAAATTATTAGATGTTCCCCTCGACCAATCGTTGCCTGAAGGGATGGGGTTTGTACTGGTTGTTCCCCGGCTGGGGACCATATCGCCTTGGTCTTCTAAGGCAACAGAGATTGCTCACCAGTGTGGTTTTGAGGATGTGCTGCGCATTGAGCGGGGGGTGGCGTATTTTCTGGAAGATGCGCCTAAGGCGGGCAGTGAGCCGTTTTTGAAGATGGCTGCCATGCTTTTCGATCGCATGACCGAGTCCCTGCTTTTTGACCTTGAAGATGCCCAAGCGCTTTTTAAACATTACGCGCCCGGGCCAATGGCAACGGTTGATGTGTTAAACCAAGGTATTGAGGCATTACAGGCGGCCAATCGTGAATTGGGCTTGGCTTTGTCGGCAGATGAAATCAGCTATCTTTTTGAAAATTTCACGCGCTTAAAGCGTAATCCTTCCGATGTTGAGCTCATGATGTTTGCGCAAGCTAATTCGGAGCACTGCCGACATAAAATTTTTAATGCAGATTGGGTGATTGATGGCCTGGCCCAGCCCAAGAGCCTTTTCGACATGATTCGTGACACGCACAAAGCGCAGCCGCTGGGTACGGTGGTGGCGTATTCAGATAACGCGTCCGTCATGGAAGGGGCGAGTGTGATGCGGCTACAGCCGGATGCTCAAGGGCAGTGGCACTTTGTGCGCGCTCAAACACATCTGCTGGCCAAAGTGGAAACGCATAATCACCCCACGGCCATTTCACCGTTTGCCGGTGCAGCCACCGGTGCGGGGGGGGAGATTCGGGACGAAGGGGCGACGGGGCGAGGTTCCCGGCCTAAAGCCGGGCTGGCCGGGTTTAGTGTGTCTAATTTACGCATTCCCGGGTTTGAGCAAGCGTGGGAGCGTGAATATGGCCGCCCGGCACACATCGCCAGCCCCTTGCAAATTATGATCGAAGGCCCGCTGGGGGCCGCTGCATTTAACAATGAATTTGGTCGCCCTAATTTAGGTGGCTATTTTCGGACGTTTGAGCAAGAAGTCGCCGGGCAATGGCGGGGTTATCACAAACCCATCATGATCGCCGGGGGGCTGGGTAATATTGATGCTGAGCAGTGCATCAAAGCGCAGTTTGAACCGGGCACGCTGTTGGTGCAGTTAGGCGGACCGGGTATGTTGATTGGCTTGGGCGGTGGCGCAGCCTCTTCGCTGGATGCGGGCGCAAACAGTGCAGATTTGGATTTCGCCTCTGTTCAGCGTGGCAATCCAGAAATGGAACGCCGGTGCCAAGAGGTGATTGACGCGTGCTGGCAGTTGGGCGAGCAAAATCCCATTTTGGCGATTCATGATGTGGGTGCGGGGGGATTATCCAATGCCATGCCGGAATTGGCGGACCACGCCGGGCTGGGGGCGCATTTCCAATTGCGCAGTGTGCCCATTGAAGAGCCGGGGATGAGCCCACGGGAGATTTGGAGCAACGAATCACAAGAACGCTACGTCTTAGCAATTTCCCCAGCCTCGCTCGCGCTGTTTACCGCATTGTGCCAGCGCGAGCGTTGCCCGTTTGCGGTTTTGGGCGAGGCAACGGCAGATGGAGTTTTAACCGTCAGCGACAGCCATTTTCAGAATCAGCCGGTGCAGATGCCTATGCAGGTCTTGCTTGGCAAACCGCCTAAAATGATGCGGAATGTCGCGCGTCGCCCGGTCTTTTTTCCACCGTTTGACGTGACGGGCATGGATCTGAAAGCCGCTTGCGAACGGGTGTTGAGTATGCCTGCTGTCGCTAGCAAAGCGTTTTTAATTCATATTGGCGATCGCAGCGTTGGGGGGCTGGTGGCCCGGGACCAAATGGTGGGCCCTTGGCAAGTGCCGGTGGCCGATGTTGCCGTCACGGCCATGAGCTTTGAGGGCTACTGTGGTGAAGCCTTCGCCATGGGCGAGAAAAGCCCGGTCGCCTGCTTAGACGGCCCGGCCTCTGCGCGTTTGGCGGTGGGCGAGGCGATTACCAACCTGGCCGCAGCAGATATCCCCGACATGCACAGCATTAAGCTTTCTGCTAACTGGATGGCGGCAGCGGGCCATCCCGGGGAAGATGCCCGCTTATATGACACCGTGCAAGCGGTTTCTCACTTTTGCCAAGCGGCCGGATTGTCCATTCCCGTGGGGAAAGATTCTCTGTCCATGAAAACAGTTTGGCAAGCAGCGGGCGAAGATAAAACCGTCACCGCGCCGCTGTCATTGGTCGTCACCGCGTTTGCCCCGGTGGAGGATATCCGCCGGACGCTGACGCCTCAGCTGCAGGTGTTGGAAGAAGAAACCGCGCTGCTACTCATTGACTTAGGCAATATGCAGCACCGGCTTGGGGGCTCGGCCTTGGCGCAAGCTTACGGCACCGTGGGTGAGCACGCCCCGGATGTTTCGCCACAAGATTTGCGCGCCTTTTTTGAGGCCATGCAGCAGCTTAAAGCCGCGGGCTATATTCTGGCGTATCACGACCGGGGCGACGGCGGGCTGTTTGCAACGATTTGCGAAATGGCCTTTGCCGGGCACGTTGGCGTTTCTTTGATGCTGGATGCCGTGTGCTACGACCCACTGAGTAATGATGTCGACGGTTTGGAGAAAAACCCAGACCGGCTCAAAGGGCGGTTTGATGACCGCGTTTTTGGCGCGCTTTTTAGTGAGGCGCTGGGGGCGGTCATTCAAATTCGTCGTTCGCAAAGCGCGCAGGTTGCGCAGATTCTAAACAAAGCGGGCGTGGCGCATGCCTTTGTGGGCGAGCTGAATCAGCGGGATGAAATCCGCATTTGGCGCAATGCAAAATTGCTGTACAGCGCTCCGCGTGCGCAGCTCCACCAGCTTTGGTCTCGCACCAGTTATGAAATCGCCCGCCTGCGAGACGATGCAAATTGTGCGCAAGAGGAATACGAGGCGCTCGGCCGGGCAGATGCGCCGGGCCTGTTGGTTCAGACGACTTTTGATGTGTGCGAAGATGTTGCCGCACCGTTTATTGCCAAAGGCGTTCGCCCCAAGGTGGCGATTTTGCGGGAGCAGGGCGTCAATTCTCAAGCAGAAATGGCCGCAGCCTTCTACTTTGCCGGGTTTAACCCTGTTGATGTGCATATGAGCGATTTGCAAAATGGCCGTCATGCTTTGCAAGATTTTATAGGCTTAGCCGCGTGCGGTGGTTTCTCTTACGGCGATGTGCTCGGGGCCGGGCAAGGTTGGGCCAAATCTATCTTATTTAATGAGCAGCTGCGTGAGCAGTTTGAAGCCTTCTTTCAGCGTCAAGATACCTTTGCGCTGGGGGTGTGTAACGGTTGCCAGATGATGGCGAATTTGGCGCAAATCATCCCTGGGGCTGAGCACTGGCCCACATTCCAGCGAAATCGTAGCGAACAGTTTGAAGCGCGCTTTGTGATGGTAGACATCCCGGCCAACCCTTCCATTTTATTTACAGACATGGCCGGTAGCCGCATGCCGATTGTGGTGTCCCATGGCGAAGGCCGGGCAGTTTTTCGCCCGGCGGCAGATAGCCTGCATATTCATCCCGTGCTGCGTTACGTGACCCCCGACGGGCAAATTGCAGAAACCTACCCGGCCAATCCCAACGGCAGCCCCCAAGGGCTGGCCGGACTCACCACGCCGGACGGGCGTTTTACCTTGATGATGCCGCACCCGGAGCGCACCTGTCGAACCGTGCAAATGAGTTGGGGGCCAGCAGATTTATTGGCTAAAAGCCCAGACGCTTCACCCTGGTTGCGGTTGTTCCGAAATGCCCGTAAGTGGGTGGGCTGAGGCGTTTTGAGCAAGGGGTATTATTGGGATTTGGAGGTTTTAGCGGAGGCTATTTGGGGTTGCCTTGGAAAAAGTATTTAAAATATGCTTTTAGGCGTATTTAAAACTCTAATTAGCCGCCGCGCTGAAACAATACGTTAAGTTCAAGTTTCTGCTAAACTGGGCGCAGTTAGCGGATAGTATAAACATCGCTTATAATTCTTCAAAAGTTCTGGCTCAAGCCGGCATAAGACAAGATATTTTTTTGTTTTTTTACATGGGAGTAACTACAGATGACTATCAAAGTAGGTATTAATGGTTTTGGCCGTATTGGGCGTATGGTATTCCGTGCGGCAGTGCAAAATTTTTCGGACATTGAAATTGTGGGTATCAATGACCTGCTGGCCCCAGATTATTTGGCTTATATGCTCAAGTTTGACTCTGTTCATGGTCGTTTCAAAGCAGACGTCAAAGTTGAAGGCGAGACTTTGTTTGTAAATGGCAAAAAAATCCGCCTTACCGCCATCAAAAACCCAGCTGAACTCAAGTGGAACGAAATCGGCGCAGACGTTGTTATTGAATCAACGGGTCTGTTCTTAGACAAAGAAACCGCTTCTGCTCACTTGCGTGCTGGTGCTAAAAAAGTTGTGCTGTCTGCACCATCTAAAGATGACACCCCAATGTTTGTGTATGGCGTAAATCACCAGACTTATGCTGGACAAGATATTATTTCTAACGCTAGCTGCACCACAAACTGCTTGGCACCTTTGGCAAAAGTTATTAACGACAGCTTTGGCATCAAGCGTGGTTTGATGACAACCGTACACGCTGCTACAGCAACTCAGAAAACAGTTGACGGTCCTTCTAACAAAGATTGGCGCGGTGGTCGCGGCATTCTGGAAAACATCATTCCTTCTTCAACGGGCGCAGCAAAAGCCGTGGGCAAGGTTATTCCAGAACTCAACAAGAAACTGACCGGCATGTCTTTCCGTGTGCCAACATCAGACGTTTCTGTTGTTGACTTAACCGTTGAGCTTAACAAGTCTGCAACTTACGAAGAAATCTGTGCTGCTGTGAAGGCCGCTTCTCAAGGCGCTATGAAGGGCGTATTGGGTTACACCGATGAGAAAGTGGTTGCCACCGACTTTAGAGGTGAAACCTGCACATCCGTATTCGATTCTGAAGCCGGTTTGGCATTGGATGGCACATTTGTGAAATTGGTCGCTTGGTATGACAACGAAGTTGGCTACTCAAACAAAGTGCTCGAAATGGTGCGCGTCGTCTCCAAGTAATTCTGACACACTGAACAATTGAACGGGGGCTGTGGCGAGTCAATGCGCTGCGCCTCCGTTTTTTATGGTTTTTTTTGATGGGAGATTTTGATTATGCAATTTAAAAAACTAGCTGATTTAGATTTGGCCGGTAAGCGCGTATTTATTCGTGCAGACATGAATGTGCCGCAAGATGATGCAGGTAATATCACAGACGATACACGTATCCGTGCAACAGTGAATGGTGTTAAGTTGGCCCTGAGCAAAGGCGCTGCTGTGATGGTAACCTCTCACCTCGGGCGTCCTACAGAAGGCGAGTTTAAGCCAGAAGATTCCTTAGCCCCTTGTGCAAAGCGCTTGGCAGAACTGCTCAACCAGCCTGTACGTTTGATTCAAAACTGGGTTGATGGTGGCTTTGAGGTCAAGCCCGGCGAAGTTGTTGTTCTGGAAAATTGCCGCGTAAATAAAGGCGAGAAAAAGAACAACGAAGAACTCGCTGCCAAAATGGCTAAGCTGTGTGACGTCTATGCAAACGATGCTTTTGGCACCGCACACCGGGCAGAGGCCACCACGCATGCCTTGGCGATGGCCGCACCTGTGGCTTGTGCCGGGCCGTTGATGGCTGCCGAATTGGAAGCCTTGGGCAAAGCACTTGGCCAGCCAGCACGTCCTTTGGTGGCGATTGTGGCCGGTTCAAAAGTGTCCACCAAACTCACGATTCTGAACAGTTTGGCCGATAAAGTAGACCAATTGATTGTGGGCGGCGGCATTGCCAACACCTTCATGGCTGCGGCCGGTTTGCCAGTTGGTAAGTCTTTGATGGAAGCCGATTTGGTGAATGAAGCAAAAGCCATCATGGATAAAATGAGCGCACGCGGCGCTTCTGTGCCGATTCCTAGTGACGTCGTTGTGGCCAATGAATTCTCCGCAAGCGCGCAAGCCACTGTGAAGGCCGCGCAAGATGTTGGCGCTAATGAAATGATTTTAGACATCGGCCCACAAACCGCTCAAGTGCTGGAAGCGCAACTTAAAGCCGCTGGCACCATTGTGTGGAATGGCCCAGTGGGTGTATTTGAGTTTGACCAATTTGCCAATGGCACCAAAGTCTTGGCGCAAGCCATTGCACAATCTAAGGGTTACTCCATTGCCGGTGGTGGCGACACTGTGGCCGCGATTGCGAAGTTTGGCATCACAGATCAAGTAAGTTATATTTCAACCGGCGGTGGTGCTTTCCTAGAGTTCTTAGAAGGCAAAACCTTACCAGCTGTTGAGGCATTAAGTAAGCGCGCTTAAATTTTGTGCGTTTTTCAAAAAATAGACCGCCTGAATTTCAGGCGGTTTTTTTAAGGGTTGCGCTATGAGTTTTTCTCATCAAGCTCGCCACTTTGCATTGGTGCCTGCAGGAGGTGCTGGCACGAGAGTGGCCGAGGCAGTGCCTAAGCAATATTTGCCCCTTTGTGGCGTGCCGTTGATTACCCACACGCTTGCAACCTTGTGTGCTTCGCCTCTGATCGAGCGTGTTTACGTGGTGCTCTCCGTTGGCGATAGCTATTGGCCCAAGCTGGATTTAAGCCCCTATGGTGACAAGCTGGTGCCTTTGTTTTGCGGTGGCGCGAGCCGTGCGCACAGCGTGTTAGCGGGCTTACGCGCGATGCAAGATACACTTTCCCCGGGGGATTGGGTTTTAGTGCATGACGCAGCCCGGCCTTGCCTTGCACCCTGGCATATCACCAAATTAATCGACAAATTAGTGCATGATGAAGTGGGCGGGCTCTTGGCTGTGCCGGTGGCCGATACGTTAAAGCGCGCAAATGCGCAGAGCCGGGTTAAAGAAACCGTTGACCGGGCGCAATTGTGGCAGGCGCAAACGCCGCAGATGTTTCGTTATATTATGCTGCGCCGGGCTTTGGAAACGGTTGTTGCTGAACCCGGCATTACAGATGAGGCCAGCGCGTTAGAGGCGGCTGGCTTAAAACCTTTGCTGGTAGAAGGGGATGTCACAAACTTAAAAGTGACCTATCCACTTGATCTACATATGGCCGAATGGATTCTGTCCAGCCGGCGTGCAACTTAGTCAGGAGTATGTATGGATTTTCCTTTTAGAGTCGGGCAGGGGTTTGATGTGCATGCCTTTGTGGAGGGCCGGCCTTTAATACTAGGTGGCGTGCATATTCCTTATGAAAAGGGGCTTTTAGGGCATTCTGACGCAGATGTTTTGCTTCACGCCATTACAGATGCCATTTTAGGTGCTGCCGGGCAAGGCGATATTGGACGACACTTTCCAGATTCTGATGCTGCCTATGCCGGCGCAGATAGCCGGGTGCTCTTAAGGCACGCTTTGAACGTTGTGACACGTGCAGGTTGGCAAATTGTGAACATCGATGCCACCGTGATCGCGCAAGCCCCCAAAATTTTGCCTTATGCCCCAGAGATGGTTCAAAACATTGCAGACGATTTGGCGCTGAGTGTCGCTTGTGTTAACGTCAAAGGTAAAACAACTGAGCAACTGGGTTTTATCGGCCGCAAAGAAGGCATAGCCGCCCAAGCCGTCGCCCTGCTGGTTCGGCAGCACAGTGGCGCGGCCTAGTGCGGATTGGACTTAAGCCCGGGGATAGGGCATTTTGTTCAGTAGAAAGAGGAGGGTTCGTTTTTATGTTCGATAACTTTTTGCAATGCGCTGTTTAGAGCACAAAATTCCGCCGCCGGTGATCGGGATGATCATTGGTTTTGTCATGTGGCGTTGTGCGGCCTATGGCCCGGTTTTTGCGCTGGATGTTTCTATACGTAATAGCGTAGCAGCATGTTTGTTCGGGGTTGCATTGAGTTGCGATTTTGCTGCGTTGCTCGCTTTTCGAGCAGCACAAACCACTATCAATCCGTTGGCACCCGCCCGGGCTTCTAAACTTGTCACAACGGGCATCTACAAAATAACGCGCAATCCTATGTACCTTGGCTTATGTCTCATTTTATTGGCTTGGGCGCTTCATCTTTCAGCTTGGTTGTCTTTTATGGGGCCGGTGCTGTTTGTTTTGTACATTACCCGTTTCCAAATTCAGCCAGAAGAACGCGTGCTTCAGCAGCATTTTGGCGAAGTTTATGTGGCATATACTGCGCGCGTTCGGCGTTGGCTGTAGTGAGGAGGAGGCTTCGTTCATCACCGAAAGAGCCGCCCCCCGGCCCTAAAAACCCCCAGCAGAGCGCATAAACACAAGTTGAGACAATTAGAAACAAAAGTGGCTTGACCTTATATTGAGCTAATGCAATAAATATAAACGCAGTACGCGCTTGCAAAGTGCGTGACTGACTTTCTCTTTATTTGGAGCACACTATGATCAAAAAAATACTGCTTGCCGCCACCACATTTTTTGCAGCGGTTAGCCTAAGTTGGGCACAAGTGGACATCAACACTGCCTCAGAAGCACAACTGCAAACAGTCAAAGGCATTGGCGCAGCCCGGGCCAAACAGATTGTAGAAGAGCGCACCAAAAATGGCGCTTTTAAAAGCAGTGCTGATTTAGCCACTCGCGTCAAAGGCATTGGCGACAAATCAGCCACCAAACTCATCAGCAACGGCCTCAGTGTGCCCGGCTCTGAAGCCGCCGCCGCAGCCGGTGTAGCAAACCTCAAAGGCCAAGCCAGCACCGCAGCCACTGCAGCCGCCACCAGCGCTGCCACAAAAGCGGCAACCCAAACCGCTGTTCCAGCCGTAGCACCCGCTGCTGCCGCCGCTAACACCATGGCCAAACCTGCCGCCTTACCCGCAGCAGCAGGCACAAAAATGCCCGCAGTGCCCGTACCTCCAGCAGCAGCACCAGCCGTGGCTCCAGCCCCAGCTCCTATGCCAGCACCTGCCAAATAAATAATACAACCCCTTATTTCAAGCCCTCTCCTCTTCAACAGGAGAGGGCTTTTTCATATTACGCCAGGCCAATAAGCACTGAAGCATAGGCATTTTGCTATACTGAAAGCTCTATTAACAGGAGATTTCATTGATGGGCTTTTTGGCTGGCAAACAGATTCTTATTACAGGACTCCTTAGCAACCGCTCCATCGCCTACGGCGTTGCACAAGCCATGCACCGAGAAGGTGCCACACTGGCTTTTACGTACCAAAACGACCGAGTAAAAGACCGCGTTCAAAAACTCGCCCAAGACTTTGGTCAGCCCTTAGTTCTACCCTGCGACGTACAAGACGACGCCAACATCGAAGCGCTCTTTAGCGCACTAGGCAAAGAATGGAAACACCTCGATGGTCTGGTTCACGCCATTGCCTTTGCCCCGGCAGAAGCCTTAGAAGGTGACTTTTTAAACGGCTTTTCGCGTGAAGCTTTCCGCACCGCACACGAAGTATCCGCCTATAGCTTTCCCGCTATGGTTAAAGCCGCACGCCCGATGATGCAAGGCAGAAAAGCCGCCGTGCTCACGCTCTCCTACCTTGGTGCCGTACGCACCATGCCCAACTACAACATGATGGGCCTAGCCAAAGCCAGCCTTGAAGCTTCTGTCCGCTACCTCGCCACTACTTTAGGTCCAGAAGGTATCCGAGCCAATGCTGTTTCAGCCGGCCCCATTAAAACACTAGCGGCTTCCGGCATCGGCAATTTCGGGAAATTGCTGGCTTACAATGAACACAATGCCCCACTGCGGCGTAATGTGAGCATTGAAGAAGTGGGCAACGCAGCTGCGTTTTTATGCTCCGATCTCGCCAGCGGGATTACCGGGGAAATTATGTATGTTGACGGGGGATTTAATACTGTCTCACTAGGAAATGCTAGTGTTTTAGAATAAGGTTAGAGTCAAAAAACATTCTCAAAGCCGGGTTTGTGCACTGCCGAAAGGCTTTTGCTGGATTCTGCTGGTTTTTGTATTTGAAAAAATGCCCCAACATGTGTTGCGGGCATTTTTATTGATGGGTAAGTTTTAAAGATCAAGCGGAGATGAAGCACGTTGTTTTGAAAGTTTCTGAAAGGGATGGTGTGTGATGATCCTGGCGAATAAGGTGCTTATCTGAGAAAGACGCAAAGACTAAGATTCGGCGCTATAAGCTTTTAGCGCCGGCATTTATTCTTTGTCTGCGCACTTTTAGCGGTTTGAAGCTTTGCGGATATATCTTACAAAATCGAAAGCAAATTCATTTTCAGAATCCGCAGGATGGGGTTCTCTGCTGACCTCTTCAAAAATAGTGTGATCAATTGGCGGGAAAAAGGCATCCCCCGGTACTGTGGCTCGAACTTCTGAGAGTAGGAGTTCATCCGCAAAAGGGATTGTTTGTGTGTAAATCTGAGCGCCACCAATGATGAATAGCTTCTCCTGCTCAGCGCAAGTTTTGAGTGCTTCATGCAAGGAAGAAAAAACCTCGGCGTCTTGAGAGTTGAGTGTGAGCTGACGGCTTAGCACGATATTTCGTCGCCTAGGCAAGGGGCGGCCTAGTGAGTCCCAAGTGTGGCGCCCCATGATAATCGTGTGCCCGGTTGTGTTCGCACGAAAAAATTGCATGTCCGCTTTGAGTCGCCAAGGCAAGGTGTTGTTACAACCAATGCAGCGGTTTTCTGCCATTGCAGCGATGATGGTAAGTTTAGGCTTCATGTTTTGAGATTAGACAGCAACCGGGGCTGGTATATGTGGGGCGGGGTGATAGTTGAGCAGTTCAAAGTCTTCAAACTTAAATGCAAAAATATCTTTGACCGCAGGATTGATTTGCAACGTAGGGAGCTGGGTGGGGGTGCGAGAAAGCTGCAGTTTTGCCTGTTCAATGTGGTTGCTGTAAAGA
>RRZU012568348.1_pt1 | contig 18931 bp, 15 predicted proteins | sample 2165561 | NCBI WGS metagenome assembly RRZU01 (sample SAMN10456909, study PRJNA506462) | wastewater metagenome | isolation source: wastewater sludge | place: USA: Moscow, Idaho | reverse complement strand
GCACAGGGCGCCGACCGCGCCGGCGCGCTCGTCGCCGGTCAGGAGGCGGGCGCGCAGGCCGTCCAACACGAGGGTGCCCAGCCGGACGGGGCCCTGTGACGGGGGCTGTCGTGGTGTTCGGTCTCCGGCTCCGGCTCGGGCTCGGGCTTCGGCGCCGAGTCGGGCTACGGGCGGCTGCAGCCTCGGTGGCCGATGCGTCCGCGGTCGCTTCGGTGGCTTGCGCGCGGTGACCCCGAGCGCTGCACTCGCCCAGGTCGTCGTCGACGAACTCGTGCGTTGCGGGGTGCGCGATGTCGTGCTGTGCCCCGGATCGCGCTCGGCGCCGCTCGCCTACGCACTCCTCGACGCCGTGCGCGTGGGTCGGCTGCGGCTCCACGTCCGCGTCGACGAGCGCAGCGCGGCCTTCCTCGCGGTGGGTCTCGGCAAGGCGAGTGGCCGGCCGGCCGCCGTCGTGACGACCTCCGGGACGGCGGTCGCCAACCTCCACCCCGTGGTGCTCGAGGCCCACGAGGCGGGTGTGCCGCTGCTCCTGCTCACCGCCGACCGACCCCCTGAGCTACGCGGCACCCGCGCCAACCAGACGACGGATCAGACCAAGCTGTTCGGCGACGCGGCCCGCTGGTTCCACGACCTCGGCGCCCCGGACCGTCGCGCCGGGCAGCAGGCCGGGTGGCGCACCGGCGTCGACCGGGCCGTCGCCGCGGCCGTCGCGGCTCTGGGTGGGGATCCGGGACCGGTCCACCTCAACGTGCCGCTGCGCGACCCGCTCGCGCCGGACCTCCTCTCGGAGCCGGCCCCTGAGCAAGCCGGCGAGTCGGCCGCGGCCCTGGCCTTCTCTGCCTCCGGCGACGGCGGCCACCCGGGCGACGCCGCCGATGCTGCGGCACCGGGCACGTCCGGTGGATGGCCGGAGTCGCTCGCGGGGCGGGCGGATGGCGGTCCCTGGACGTCGGTAGGCCCGTCACGGGCCCCGGGGCGTCCGTCGAGTCGCGAAGAGTCCTCCGATCGCGGGATGCCGCGGGATCCGAGCGCCGCGTCCGGGGCAGGAGGCCGCCCAGACGGCGCAGACGCCTACGGAGTCGGGGAGGAGGCGCGCACCGTCGTCGTGCTCGGGGATCTCGCGGGCGATCTCGGCACCGGGGGAGCGCTGTCCCGTCGCGTGCTCGCCCTCGCCGCGGCCCGTGGCTGGCCGGTCGTCGCCGAGCCCTTCGGTGTCGGCGACCGCCCGGGGGTGTTGCCGCACGGTCCGCTCGCCCTGTCGATCCCCGGCCTGCTCGAGCGCGCGGCGCCCCGCCGGATCCTCCTCGTCGGCCGGATCACGCTCTCGCGAGCGACGGCTGCGCTGCTGCGCACGCCGGGGGTCCGCGTCGAGGCCGTCACCGATCGGACCCGCTGGGCCGACCCCGGCCACGTCCTGCACGCCGTCCACCCGTGGAGCGCCCTCGAGGCGAGCCTGGCCGCCGACCCGCCCGCAGCCGGACTCGCCGCGGTGTCGTCCGCGCAGCTGCCTGCCGAACTCTGCGCCGGGGACGACGCGGTCCCACCCGGACCTGCCGCGGACGCCCCTGAAGGGCTGCCTGCCGTGACCACCGGACCTGAGGCGGCCCCCGTGGTGTCACCTGCCGGGCCTGTCGACGCGACCGATGCCGTGCCCTCCGAGTGGCGGGATGCCGACCCCGACGGGCCCTCGGCAGACGAGGAAGACTGTGCCTGGCGCCGCACGTGGCAGCGCGCGGGAGCCGAGCTGCACCGACGCGTCGAGACCTGGCTGGCGCAGGAGTGGCCGGACGACGCGACAGCCGCGCCGACCGGTCCGGCGCTCGCGCACGCCCTCCTCGCGGCCCTGCCCGACGACGCGACGCTCTTCCTCGGGTCCTCGAACAGCGCCCGAGATGTCGAGGCCGCCCGCGGGCCGCGCGGCCCGTTCGTCGCCGGCTCGCGCGGCCTCGCCGGCATCGACGGCTGCGTCTCGACCGCCGCCGGGATCGCGCTGGCCCGCCCGGAGACGCCGACGTACGCCCTGCTCGGTGATCTGACGCTCCTGCACGACACGAACGGCCTGCTCATCGGCCCGGGCGAGCCCGCCCCGGATCTCACGATCGTCGTCGCGGACGACCGCGGCGGCGGCATCTTCTCGACGCTCGAATACGGCGACCCGACCCGGCGGGCCGCGGACCCGGCCGGCTACGAACGCGTCTTCGCCACCCCGACGCAGGTCGACCTCGCGGCCCTGTGCGCGGCCCACGGCGTCGACTACGCCCGGGTCGAGAGCGCCGCCGCGCTCGCCGCGGCCGTGGCGCGACGGCCGCGCGGACTGGGCGTCGTCCACGTGCCGATCCGGCGCGACGCGCACCGGGACGCCTACGCCGCCCTGCGCGAGCTCGCCGCGGGCACGTCACCGGCCGCCGACAGGGCCGCCGGGGCGCCCTGAACGACTCCTGCCGGGGCCTTGCGTGCACGTCGACGACAGTGAACGCGTTCAATGCTCGCCCCTGTTCGTATCTGCGCAGATCACTGGGGTGCGCCTCGGTGCTGCAAGATTTTGCAGTCGTCGACTTGCACACGGAGCGCGTCGAGGAGCCCGCGGACGCCTCGACGGTTCACGGATAGCGCCGCTCGGGCGCTCACGCGACCGCCTGGCTCAGAAGCCCAGCCCCCCGATCGGCGCGCAGCCCGTCGCGAACGCGCGGGTCAGCGCGGCGACCGCCCCGGGGGTGTGCTCCTGGACCTCGCCGGTCGCGGCGAGCGAGGTGAACCCGCGCAGCCCGAGCTGGGCGGCACCGAGCGCGCGCACGTCGACCCGGGCGTCGGCCGGCGCGCTCGTCCGCTCGCACGAGCCGACGCCGTCCTCGCCGACGGCGAGCCGCCACGTCCCGGCGTTCCACGGGCACGCGTCGTCGACGAGGTCGAGCACGACATCGATCGGGCCGAGGTAGCCCCGCTCGCTCAGGGCGGCGCCGACGTCGACCGGGCGCAGCCACAGCCCGTCGTAGGTCGCGGCACCGACCGACCGCGGCCCGCCGGACCACCACAGGAGCGGATCGTCGAGCCCGCGGTCGGAGAGCTTCGCCCCGGCCATGAGGTCCATGTCGGCCAGGCGGCGCCCGAGGGCCAGGAGGGTCGCCGGGTCCTTCGCCCGCAGGCTCCGCACGTCGACCGTTCCCCCGGGCAGCCCCTGCTCCCAGGAGTCGGTGCGCCGATAGACCGCGAAGCCCACCTCGCGTCGTCCGCCGCCGTCGGTCCTGCCGTCGCTCCTGCCGTCGCCGTCGGCCGCGCCCGTGGCCGTGCTCGCGATGAGCACCCGCGACGGCTCGATCCCGCGTCCGCGGCGCTCCGACGGGTTGTCGCGCAGGAACGCGAGCTCCTTGGGCTCCGGCCACGTGACGGTCCCCAGCGCTCCGGCCTCGGTCTCCACCGAGATGCGCCGCAGTCGTGCGGCGGTCGCCTCATCGATGTCGAAGACGGTGTGCACGTCGATCGCGTCGGCGGCGGCTCGCACCGCCGCCGGCGCTCGCAGCTCGGTCCCGCGCTTCAGCATGTACTCGACGTTGAGACTTGCGGGGGCGTAGCCGAACCGGCCGTAGATGGAGGTCTCGCTCGCGTGGAGGCCGCTCCAGGCGATGCCGCGCTCCCGCAGATCCTCGTGGTGGTGGGCGATGAGCCGGGAGAGGACGCCGCGGCGCCGATGGTCCGGATGCACCGCGACCCAACTCAATCCGGCCAGGTCCTGGGCCTGCACCGCCCCGAGCGGCCCCGGCGCGGCGAGGCGGAGCGAGAAGTAGATGTAGCTCCCCGCCATCCGTGGGTCAGTCGGGTCGGCCGGATCGGTGTCGCGCCAGGCCCCGAACGCCTGACTCCAGTCGACGGTGCCGACCCCGCGCATCCGCCGCGGGCGCGTCGGATCGGCGAGGAAGGCGTAGTCCGACAGATCGGCGACGGCCGGTGCATCGGCGGGGGACAGGGGACGGATCGAGATCGTCACCGACCCCACGATCCCCGACCGATACTCGCGCGACAACCGGGGCGCGCGGCTCCGCAAGAGGCCGGCGCGTCAGCCGGCGAGCGCCCCGCGCATCGGCACGAGCTTGGCCTCGGACTCGGCGAGCTCGGCGTCGGGGTCGGAGCCGGCGACGATCCCGCAGCCGGCGTAGATGCGGATCTGCCGCTCGTCGGCCGGGTCGAGTGCCCCGGAGCGCAGCGCGATGCCCCACTCCCCGTCGCCCGAGGCCCCGATCCACCCGACCGGGCCGGCATAGCGCCCGCGATCCATGCCCTCGAGCTCGTCGATGAGGGCGTCGGCGGTGGCGGTGGGGGTGCCACATACCGCCGCCGACGGGTGCAGTGACGCGGCGAGCCCGAGCGACGTGCCTCCGTTGCGCATCCGGCCCGCGACGTCGGTCGCGAGGTGCATGACGTTGGGCAGGTGCAGGACGAAGGGCGATTCGGGCACGTTCATCGACGTGCAGTGCTCGGCGAGGGCGTCGGCGACCGAGCGGACCGCGTACTCGTGCTCCTCGAGGTCCTTGCTCGAGCGGGCCAGCGACGCGGCGAGCGCGAGGTCGTGCTCGTCGTCACCGGTGCGCCGGATCGTCCCCGCGAGGACCCGTGAGGTGACGAGGCCGCGCTCGAGGCGGACGAGCATCTCCGGGGTCGCCCCGACGAGCCCGTCGACGCAGAAGACCCACGTCCGCCCGTAGCTCGCCGCCAACCGCTGGGCCAGAAGTCGAGGGTCGATCGGGGCCTGGGCCCGGCCGATGACGTCGCGGGCGAGGACGACCTTGTCGAGGTGCCCGTCGGCGATCCGGGTGACCGCGCGGGCGACGACGTCGCGCCACTGCGCCCCGGAGAGCGAGCCGTCGCTGAAGGCGACCTCGCCGTGGCCCCGCGGCGAGTCGGCGCCGTCCATCGAGTCGGAGGGCATCGAGTGGGAGGACATCCTCTCGGAGGGGATCGCCTCGGAGTGGGCGGCCGCGTCGGGTGCCGGCGGAGCGTCTGTCGTCTCCGTCGTCTCGATCGTCGTGCGCCACCAGGTGCCCTGCCGGTGCCCCAGCACGACCCGCGGCACGACGAGACACGCGCCCTCGGGGGAGCCCGCGCTGTAGGAGAAGCTGCCAAAGGCCACCGGGCCGGTGCCCGCGAGCTCGACGTCGTCCTCGACCTCGGCGCGCTCGACGCACCGACGCCACCAGTCCTGGGCGTCGGCAAAGCGGCGGGCGCCGTGCGTCTGCACCGCTGCGGCGCGGCCCCAGCCGACGATCCCCTCGCAGTCACGCACCCAGGTGCACACCTCACGGGCGCTCAGGCCCGCCGGGAGCTGCGCCAGGAGCGGTCCGGGGTCGGCGATCCGCACGGTCCGGGCTCGCAGGGTCGGGGCGGGAGTCGCAGGGGCGGCGGAGCGGGGGGCGACGCTCGGGTCGGCGTCGATCGCGGGGAGAGCGACAGCGGGCTGCGGGCCGTCGGCTGTTCCGTCGGCCGTCGGCCGTGCGGGTGCAGTCGGCGAGGTCACAGCGAGCCAGCCTACGTCCGCGGCGCGGGCACGCGCGCCGTCGACCTCATCGGGCCCTGCGTTCGGACTGGCCGCCGGTCGATCAGGGGCTGCGAATCACGCTGACCGCGAGCAGAATCGGCACCCGCCGGCCGTCTCGGGCCCCAGGTCCTGGGAATCTTGTCGGTGCCGACGGGCAGAATGACGAGCATGACCCGCGCCAGCCTGGAGAAGCAGCCGCACGAGGTGGCGACGATGTTCGACGACGTCGCCGCGAAGTACGACCTGACCAACGACGTGCTCACCGCCGGCATCGACCGGTACTGGCGGCGCGTCGTCGTCGAGGAGGTCGCGGCCCGCGCCGGGGAGCGGGTGCTCGACATCGCCGCCGGCACCGGCACGAGCAGCGTCCCCTTCGCCGACGCCGGCGTCCACGTGGTTCCGGCGGACTTCTCGCTCGGGATGCTTCGCGAGGGTCGGCGGCGCCGCCCCGATCTCGGCTTCACGGCCGCCGACGCGACGCAGTTGCCCTTCGCCGACGGCAGCTTCGATGCGGTGACGATGTCCTTCGGGCTGCGCAACGTGCAGGACGTCGTCGGTGCCCTACGGGAGTACCGCAGGGTGACCCGTCCGGGGGGCCGTCTCGTCATCTGCGAGTTCAGCCACCCGAGCAACGCGCTCGTCCGCGGCGTCTACGAGGGGGCGATCCTGCGGGCGCTGCCGGTCATTGCCCGCCGGGTCAGCTCCAACCCGACGGCCTACGTCTACCTCGCCGAGTCGATCGCGGCCTGGCCCACGCAGAGCGAGCTGTCCGACCTCGTTCGTGAGGCCGGCTGGGCGGGCGTCCAGTGTCGCAATCTCACCGGGGGCATCGTCGCCGTCCACCGAGCCGTCCGCCTCGACTAGGCCGCGCGGGGGCTCCGATGGCGCTCGACGCGACCCGCAGTCCGGTCCGCCGGATCGATGCGGGCGGGGGCGTCGGGAGCCGGACGGCGACCGGATCTGTCGGGTCGGTCGTCGCCGCCGGATCGGGGCGCGTATCGTCATCCGTCGAGCTTGTGAATGAATGCACGAAGAGGAGAGTCGTGGGACCAGCGGAGCGCCGCAGTGAGTCGGCCGACGTCATCGTCGTCGGCGCCGGCCCGGGCGGCTCGGCGACGGCCGCCTACCTGGCCGGTCACGGTCTCGATGTCGCCCTGCTGGAGAAGGCGACGTTCCCCCGGGACAAGATCTGCGGTGACGGGCTGACGCCCCGCGCGGTCAAGGAGCTCGTCAGCCTCGGGGTCGACACGAGCGGGTGGGCGCGCAACAAGGGCCTGCGCATCGCAGCCTCCAAGCACACGCTGACCCTCGACTGGCCCCAGACGGCGACTTATCCCGATTACGGGCTCGTCCGGCGTCGCGCCGATCTCGACGAGACCCTCGCCCGACACGCCGTGGCCAAGGGGGCCCGACTCCTCGAAGGCATGAGCGTCACCGCGCCGATCCGCGACGAGGCCTCCGGCCGCATCACCGGTGTCGAGGCCAAGGTCGTCGACGGTCACGGCCGCGCGACGGGGGAGCGGCGTCGGTTCCACGCTCCCGTGGTCGTCGCCTCCGACGGCGTGTCCTCGCGCCTGGCGACCGCGATGGGGCGGCCCAAGCGCGACGACCGCCCCATGGGCGTCGCGGTGCGCTCGTACTACGAGAGTCCGGTGATGACGGACACCGACTACATCGCCTCCTGGCTCGAGCTCTGGGTCCCCGAGGACGCGAGCGCCGACCCGACCGATCCGGCGACGAAGAAAATCCTCCTGCCGGGTTACGGCTGGCTCTTCCCGACCGGCGACGGCGGCGTCAACATCGGCCTGGGGATGCTCGACACCTCGCCGGCCTTCGGCACGGTCGACTACAAGGACGTGATGCGTCGCTGGGTCGCGACCCTGCCGGCCGAGTGGACGTGCACGCCGGAGACGATGACGGCGCCGATCCGAGGCGCCGCCCTGCCGATGTGCTTCAACCGGTCCCCCCTCTACGCCGACGGACTCCTGCTCGTTGGAGATGCGGGCGGCATGGTCAACCCGTTCAACGGGGAGGGCATCGACTACGCCCTCCAGGCCGGGCGGGTCGCCGCCGAGTGCATCGTCCAGTCGCGCTCGCGCGACGCGATCGGCGCCGAGCGCGCGCTCGCCTCGTACGAGGTCGCGATGAAGGCGTCCTTGGGCGGCTACTACACCCTGGGGCGGCACTTCGCCGGCCTCATCGGCCACCCGGAGATCATGCGGCTCGCCGTGAAGTACGGACTGCCACGGACGGCCCTCATGCGCCTCCTGCTCAAGGTGATGGCCAACCTCACCGACGAGCGGGGCGGCAAGGCGGCCGACCGCGCCATCACCACCCTGGCCCGACTGACCCCATCGGCCTGAGCAGTGAGGGGATTCACTAGGATGAGCACAGACTGGGCCCGCGCTGTGTGCGGCCATGGAGGCCTCCGGGCCGGATCCATCGGAGTCGATGGATCCGTGACGGCGCCTTCGGGGCACCGCGACACGCGGGGGAACCGGACGGGGTCCTGCCGGGACGGTGCGCGGCAGGTCAGACTGAGGGCGCACCGCGACGTGGCAGCAGCGACCAGACCGAAGCGAAAGGGGAGCGTGTCGAGATGACCAGCCCCTACCTACCGATCCTCTTCTTCTTCGCCTGCGGTGTCGGCTTCGCCGCGCTGTCGGTGCTCGGGCTCGGAGTCATCGGCCCGAAGAAGTACAACGCCGTCAAGTTCCAGGCGTACGAGTGCGGAATTCAGCCCTCGCCCCGCGCCGAGTCCGGCGGCCGCTTCCCGGTGAAGTACACGACCGTCGCGATGCTCTTCATCATCTTCGACATCGAGGCCGTCTTCCTCATCCCCTTCGCGGTCGCCTTCGACCAGCTCGGTCTGGCTGCCCTCATGGCCGTGACCGTGTTCCTCGTCAACGCTTTCTTCATTGCCGATGCCTATGTCTGGCGCCGCGGCGGATTGGAATGGGATTGATCCATGGGAGTCGAGGAGAAGATCCCCGCAGGGGTCATGACCGGCAAGATCAGTGAGGTCGCCGGCTACCTGCTCAAGACGTCGATGTGGCCGGCCACCTTCGGTCTGGCCTGCTGCGCGATCGAGATGATGGCCGTCGGCACGCCCGACTACGACATCGCCCGCTTCGGCATGGAGCGCTTCTCGGCGACGCCGCGACAGGCCGACCTCATGATCGTCGCCGGCCGCGTGAGCCAGAAGATGGCGCCGGTCGTCCGCCAGGTCTACGACCAGATGCCCGAGCCCAAGTGGGTGCTGTCGATGGGTGTCTGCGCGAGCTCTGGCGGCATGTTCAACAACTACGCGATCGTTCAGGGCGTCGACCACATCGTGCCGGTCGACGTCTATCTCCCGGGCTGTCCGCCGCGACCGCAGATGCTGCTCAACGCGATCATCACGCTGCACGAGCAGATCATCAAGGAGCCGCACATCGGCGACCGCCGCGAGATCATCCGCAAGGTCGAGGAAGCCGCGCTGGCGGCGACGCCGACGCATCAGATGAAGGGGCTGCTCGCATGACCGACGCTCAGGCGAACGGCGAGTCGGGTCAGGAGAACCTCCCGGCTGCGCCGGGCACGACCCCCGAGCCGAGTCGGCGCGGGGAGCGACACGGGATGTTCGGCTCCTCCGGCAGCGGGGACACCTCGGGCTTCGGCGGGCTCGTGTCGCCGATCCTCTTCCCCGCTGCGGCGACCCGCCCCTACGGCAGCTACTTCGATGAGATCGCCGACGCCCTCGAGGCGGGCCTCGCCCGCCAGGGCGAGACCACGTGGAGCGAGGCGACGAGCCATGTCGTCGTCGATCGCGGCGAGATGACGATCTTCGTCGAGCGTGCGCACCTGCCCGCCGTGGCCCGCGTGCTGCGCGACGACCCGGCGCTGCGTTTCGAGCTGTGCCTCGGGGTCTCGGGCGTGCACTACCCGCATGAGACCGACCGTGAGCTCCACGCCGTCTACCACTTCAGCTCGATCACGCACGGCGGGCGTCGCCTGCGCCTCGAGGTGACGTGCCCCGACTCCGACCGTCACATCCCCTCGATCGTCGAGACGTATCCGGCGACGACGTGGCACGAGCGCGAGACGTGGGACATGTTCGGCGTGATCTTCGACGGACACCCGGCCCTGACGCGCATCCTCATGCCCGACGACTGGCCGGGTCACCCCCAGCGCAAGGACTACCCTCTCGGCGGCATCCCGGTGGAGTACAAGGGCGCCACCATCCCGCCGCCGGACCAGCGGAGGTCGTACAACTGATGAGCGCCAACACGCACGAGCGCACGAGCGCCGGCACCGACGGCGGGCCCGAGGTCCGCGCGGCGGCCGGAGGCAGCGACCACGAAGAGGGCTACGTCGTCAACCCCGGCGGCGGTGACTGGGACGAGCTCGCCGCCGAGGCCATCGAGCACAGCGACGAGCGCATCGTCGTCAACATGGGTCCGCAGCACCCCTCGACCCACGGCGTGCTCCGGCTCATCCTGGAGCTCGACGGCGAACACGTCACGGAGTGCCGGGTCGGCATCGGCTACCTGCACACCGGCATCGAGAAGAACATGGAGTTCCGCACCTGGACGCAGGGGGTCACCTTCTGCACCCGGATGGACTACCTCACCCCGATGTTCCAGGAGACGACGTACTGCCTGGGCATCGAGCGGCTGCTCGGCATCGAGGACCAGATCCCCGAGCGCGCGAGCATCATCCGCGTCCTCATGATGGAGATGACGCGGATCTCCAGCCACCTCATCTGCCTGGGCACCGGTGGCATGGAGCTGGGCGCCACGACCGTCATGACCGTCGCCTTCCGCGAGCGCGAGCGCCTGTTCCGCTTCATCGAGGCGACGACCGGTCTGCGCATGAACAACGCCTACATCCGCCCCGGGGGAGTCGCCAACGACCTGCCCGTCGGGTGGAAGGACATCCTCGACACCGAGCTGCCGCAGCTACGCACGGGCATCCGCGAGCTCGAGGCGCTCATCGTGGAGAACCCGATCCTCAAGGGCCGCACCGAGGACGTCGGCTACCTCGACCTCGCCGGCTGCATGGCGCTGGGGATCACCGGCCCGATGCTGCGCAGCGCGGGCATGCCCCACGACCTGCGCAAGTCCAACCCCTACTGCGGCTACGAGACGTACGAGTTCGACGTGTGCACGTGGGACACGGCCGACTCCTACGGCCGGATCCGCGTGCGTTTCAACGAGATCTGGCAGAGCCTGCGGATCATCGAGCAGTGCATCGAGCGCCTCGAGCGCGTGCACGGCCCGGTCATGGTCGAGGACAAGAAGATCGCGTGGCCGGCCCAGCTGTCGGTCGGTGCGGACGGTCAGGGCAACAGTCTCGAGCACATCCGCGAGATCATGGGCACCTCGATGGAGGCCCTGATCCACCACTTCAAGCTCGTCACCGAGGGCTTCCGTGTGCCGCCGGGTCAGGCGTACGTGCCGGTCGAGTCGGCCAAGGGCGAGCTCGGTGCCCACGTCGTCTCTGACGGTGGCACCCGCCCCTACCGGGTGCACTTCCGCGACCCCGCGTTCAACAACCTGCAGTCGACGGCGGCGCTCGTCGAGGGCGGCAATGTCGCCGACACCGTCGTGGCCGTCGCCTCAATCGACCCCGTGCTCGGTGGGGTGGACCGGTGAGCGCCCCCTGTCGCCTCGGGCGTGGCGCCCGGTCTGCGTCCGCTTCGTCGCGGGCATCGAGGAGGAACTGATGGCTCACGGCAACCTGCCCAACTACGGGACGAATCCCGCGGCCGAGCTGCCGCCCTACGACGCCGACGTCCTCGAGGGGCTCCTCGTCGATGCCCAGGAGGTCGTGCGGCGCTACCCGCAGCGTCGCTCCGCCCTCCTGCCGCTCTTGCACCTCGTGCAGAGCGTCGACGGCTACGTCTCGACGCGCGGCATCGAGTTCTGCGCCGAGGTCCTCGGGCTCACGCCCGCGGAGGTCTCGGGTGTCGCGACCTTCTACACGCAGTACAAGCGCTACCCCAACGGCCGCTACACGGTCGGCGTCTGCACGAACACCCTGTGCGCGATCATGGGCGGCGACGAGATCTTCGAGCGGGTCAGCGACCACCTCGGCGTCGGGCACGACGAAACGACCCAGGACGGCGCGATCACGCTCGAGCGCGTCGAGTGCAACGCGGCGTGCGACTACGCCCCGGTCGTCATGACGAACTGGGAGTTCTTCGACAACCAGACGCCGGACTCGGCCGTCGAGCTCGTCGACGCCCTGCGCGCCGGCGACAAGGTGCGCCCCTCGCGCGGGCCGGCGCGCGTCTGCACCTTCAAGGAGGTCTCGCGGGTGCTCGCGGGCTTCCCCGACGGCCGCGCGGGCGAGGGCCCCTCGGCCGGTCCGGCCTCGCTCGCCGGGTTGCGCGTCGCCCACGAGATGGGCTGGCACGCACCGGCGGAGCCCGCCGACGCCGACAGCAACCCGATCGACGCCCCCGTCGACTCCACCGCGTCCGACACCGCGCCCCCGCCGGCCGAGGCCGGCCACGCGCCCCGGACCGCGGGCTCGGTCGACACTCCCGCGAACGCCCCGGACGAGAAGCCCGGCGACGGAAAGGTCGGTGACTGACACCATGGCGACCCACCTGACGCCGATCCTCACGCGCTTCTGGGACGACCCGCAGTCCTGGACCCTGGAGACCTACGAGCGCAACGAGGGCTACCAGGCCCTGCGCGGCGCCCTCCAGCGCCCGGCTGCGGACCTCGTCCAGGAGGCGAAGGACTCCGGCCTGCGCGGCCGTGGCGGCGCCGGCTTCCCCACCGGCATGAAGTGGGGCTTCCTGCCGCCCCCGGACGGCGGCCCCCGCTACCTCGTCGTCAACGCCGACGAGTCCGAGCCCGGCACGTGCAAGGACATCCCGCTCCTCATGGCGGCGCCGCAGTTCCTCATCGAGGGCATGGCGATCACGTCCTACGCGATCGGCTGCAACCACGCGTTCATCTACCTGCGCGGCGAGGTCGTCCACGTCTACCGGCGCCTGCTCCAGGCGGTCCAGGAGGCGTACGCGGCCGGCTACCTCGGCAAGAACATCCTCGGCAGCGGCTTCGACCTCGACATCACGGTCCACGCCGGCGCCGGCGCCTACATCTGCGGTGAGGAGACGGCGCTGCTGGCCTCCCTCGAGGGTCGGCGCGGTCAGCCGCGCCTCAAGCCGCCGTTCCCGGCCGTCGCGGGCCTCTACGCCCGCCCGACGGTCGTCAACAACGTCGAGTCGATCGCCTCGGTCCCCCCGATCGTGCTGCACGGCGCCGACTGGTTCGCCGACATGGGCACGGAGAAGTCGAAGGGCTTCGGCATCTTCAGCCTCTCCGGGCATGTCACGCGCCCAGGTCAGTACGAGGCGCCGCTGGGCATCACACTGCGCGAGCTGCTGGAGATGGCCGGCGGCATCCGCGCCGGTCACGAGCTGAAGTTCTGGACCCCGGGTGGAAGCTCGACGCCGCTGTTCACGGCCGAGCACCTCGACGTGCCGCTCGACTTCGAGTCCGTCGCGGCCGCCGGCTCGATGCTCGGCACCCGCGCCCTGCAGATCTTCGACGAGACGGTCTCGGTCGTGAAGGCCGTCTCGCGCTGGATCGACTTCTATGCCCACGAGTCGTGCGGCAAGTGCACCCCGTGCCGCGAGGGCACCTACTGGCTGCGAGAGATCCTCACCCGCCTCGAGGCGGGCCAGGGCCTGCCGGGTGACATCGAGAAGCTCGACGACGTCGCCTCGAACATCCTGGGTCGCGCGTTCTGCGCCCTGGGCGACGGTGCGACCAGCCCGGTCCACTCGGGCATCAAGTACTTCCGCGAGGAATTCGAGATGGCGATGACGACGCCGGTCGACGTGTCCTTCCCGCCGCAGCGATCGACTTTGTTCGCGAAGGAGAGCGTGTCCTCATGACCGTGCCGACCAGCCCCGCGTCGGGCAGCAATGCCGTCGACGAGGGCGGCAACGCGCAGATGCCGACCGCCCCGGCGGTCGAGATGGTCTCCCTCGAGATCGACGGCATCGACGTGAGCGTGCCCAAGGGCACCCTCGTCATCCGCGCCGCCGAGCAGATCGGGATCAAGATCCCGCGCTTCTGCGACCACCCGCTGCTCGCACCCGTCGGCGCCTGCCGACAGTGCCTCGTCGACGTGGCGATGCCCGGCCCCGGTGGCGAGCTGCGACCCATGCCCAAGCCGCAGGCCTCGTGCACGATGACCGTGAGCGAGGGGATGCAGGTCCACACGCAGAACACCTCGCCCGTGGCCGACAAGGCGCAGCACGGTGTGATGGAGCTACTCCTCATCAACCACCCGCTCGACTGTCCGGTCTGCGACAAGGGTGGCGAGTGCCCCCTGCAGAACCAGGCCATGAGCAACGGGCGCGCGACGAGCCGCTTCGACGACGTCAAGCGGACGTTCCCCAAGCCGGTCAACATCTCGACCCAGGTGCTGCTCGACCGCGAGCGCTGCATCGTCTGCCAGCGCTGCACGCGCTTCTCCGACGAGATCGCGGGCGACCCGTTCATCGCGCTCGTCGAGCGCGGCGCGCAGCAGCAGATCGGCGTCTTCCAGGACGAGCCGTTCGACTCCTACTTCTCGGGCAACACCGTGCAGATCTGCCCGGTCGGCGCCCTCACCGGGGCGATGTACCGCTTCCGCTCCCGCCCGTTCGACCTCGTCTCGACGCCGAGCACGTGTGAGCACTGCGCGAGCGGCTGCTCCCAGCGCACGGACCACCGTCGCGGCACGGTCCTGCGGCGCCTCGCGGCGAACAATCCGCGGGTCAACGAGGAGTGGAACTGCGACAAGGGGCGCTGGGCCTTCCAGTACGCGACTGCGGCCAACCGGCTCACCGAGCCGCTCGTGCGCGACGAGCAGGGCGTGCTCCAGCAGGCGTCGTGGCCGCAGGCGCTCGCCGCGGCCGCCGACGGTCTGGCCCGGGCCCGCGCGGCCGGGGGCGTCGGGGTCCTGACCGGAGGCCGCCTCACCGCCGAGGACGCCTACGCCTATAGCAAGTTCGCCCGCGTCGTGCTCGGCACGAACGACATCGACTTCCGCGCCCGGAACGCCTCGGCCGAGGAGGCCGAGTTCCTCGCCTCCCACGTCGTCGCGACGACGCCGGGTCACGGCGGTGTGAGCTACGCAGACCTCGAGTCGGCCCCGACCGTCCTCCTCGTCGGCCTCGAGCCGGAGGAGGAGTCGCCGATGATCTTCCTGCGACTGCGTAAGGCGAGCCGCGCCACGAAGACGAGCGTCTACTCCGTCGCACCGTTCGCGACGCGGAGCCTGTCGAAGATGGGCGGCAGCCTCATCCAGGCCGCGCCGGGCACCGAGGCCGGCGTCCTGCGCGCCCTGGCCACGCCCGGTGGCGACCTTGACATCCCCGGTGAGGCACTGCGTCAGCCCGGTGCCGTCATCCTCGTCGGCGAGCGCTTGGCCACCGTGCCGGGCGCGCTCTCCGCGGCGGCGCAGCTCGCGCACGCCACGGGGGCCTCGCTCGCGTGGGTGCCGCGTCGCGCCGGTGAGCGCGGCGCGCTCGAGGCCGGTGCGCTTCCGGGGCTGCTGCCCGGCGGTCGCCCCGCCTCGGACCCGGCCGCTCGGGCCCAGCTCGAGGACCTCTGGGACGTCGAGGCGCTGCCGAGCACGACGGGTCGCGACGCCCGCGGGATCCTCGCCTCCGCGGCGGCCGGCGGCCTCGCGGGACTGCTCATCGGCGGCGTCGAGCTGTCCGACCTGCCCGACCAGGAGACCGCGCGCCGCGCTGTCGACGCCGCCTTCGTCGTGAGTCTCGAGCTGCGCTCGGGCCTCATCACCGATGCCGCCGATGTCGTCCTGCCCGTCGCCGCGATCGCCGAGAAGGCGGGTTCGTTCGTCGACTGGGAAGGCCGCCTGGGTCGCAGCGAGCGCTCGCTCGACACCGCGGCGATGCCGGACCACCGCGTGCTCGACATGATCGCCGCGCAGCTGGGGGAGTTCCTCGGCACGCGCACGATCGACGAGGCCCGCCAGGAGATGCAGTCGCTCGGCAGCTGGGACGGGGCGCGTGCGCAGGCACCCGCCGTCGGTCTCGGCGCCGCCCCGGCAGCACCCCCGGCGCCCGCACCCGGCCAGGTCGTCCTCGCCTCGTGGCACCACCTCCTCGACGCCGGCCTCCTGCAGGACGGTGACCCCTTCCTCGCCGGGACGGCACCGATCTCGCTCGCTCGGGTCAGCCCGCAGACCGCCGCCGACTTCGACCTCGTCGACGGGGCGCCCGTCACGGTGAGCACCGGCCACGGTGCCGTCACGCTGCCGTTGGAGGTCACGCCCATGGTCGACCGGGTCGTGTGGCTGCCCGCCAACTCCGCCGGCTGCCGGGTGCGCGCCACGCTCGACGCGCAGCCCGGCGACGTCGTCAACCTCAGCAAGGGTGGTGTCGCATGAACGCCGTGACCGCTGTGCCGTCGCTCGTCGGGACTCTCGCGCCGGCACTCGAGCAGCCCGTGGCGGACTTCTCGGACACGCCCTGGTGGCTCTCGCTCATCAAGGCGCTCCTCGTCTTCGTCTACCTCATGCTCTCCGTCGTCGTGATGATCTGGTTCGAACGACGCGTCGTCGGCCGGATGCAGCAGCGGCCGGGGCCGAACCGGTTCGGGCCGTGGGGCCTGGGGCAGACGCTCGCCGACGGCTTCAAGCTCATGTGGAAAGAGACGTTCATCCCCAAGAACGCCGACCGTCTCATCTACACGCTCGCGCCGATCATCGCCGGGGCCATCGCCTTCGTCGGGTTCGCGATCATCCCGATGGGCGGTGAGGTGACGATGTTCGGTCACCGCACGCCGCTGCAGATCACCGACACCCCCGTCGCCGTGCTCCTCGTGCTCGCAGCGGCCGGCGTCGGCGCCTACGGCTTCGTGCTCGCCGGCTGGTCCTCGGGCTCGACGTACCCGCTGCTCGGTGGCCTGCGCTCGACGGCCCAGGTCATCTCCTACGAGATCGGGATGGGCCTCTCGCTCATCGCCGTCTTCCTCTACGCCGGGTCGATGTCGACCTCGACGATCGTGGAGCAGCAGCGCGGGATGTGGTTCATCGTCCCCGCCTTCTTCAGCTTCGTCGTCTACGTCATCTGCATGGTGGGGGAGACGAACCGCCTGCCCTTCGACCTCGCCGAGGGCGAGGGCGAGATCGTCGGTGGCTACCACACCGAGTATTCGGGCATGTGGTTCGGCATGTTCTTCCTCGGTGAGTACGTCAACATGTTCACCGTCTCCGGCCTGGCCACGACGCTCTTCCTCGGTGGCTGGCACGCCCCCTTCGGTCTCGGGCTCATCAACGACGGGATGCTCGAGAACGGCTGGATGGGGCTCATCTGGTTCACCCTCAAGATGTGGCTGTTCATGTGGTTCTTCGTGTGGCTGCGCGGCACGCTGCCTCGCACGCGGTATGACCAGTTCATGCGCTTCGGCTGGAAGTTCCTCATCCCGGCCACGCTCCTGTGGGTCATCGCCGTCGCCTTCATCCGCGGTGCACAGCTCGCCTTCCTCGGCAGCAACACCTTCATGGCCACGCTCATCGTCATCAGCGTCGTCGCCGGCATCGCCCTGATCGTCGCGTGGCGCTGGGACGCCCAGCGCGAGGCGGCCGCCGTGCGTCCGCCGATGGCCGCCGAGATCGACCCGTTCGCCGGGGGATACCCGGTGCCGCCGATGCCGGGGCAGACGCTGCGTGAGCCGAGTCTCATCGCCGCGGCCGGGAGCGGCGCCCGCGCCACGCCCGCCGTGACCGGCGCGTCCTCGACGGCCGGCGACACGTCGTCCGATGTTCCGACCGACCAGGAGGTCGACCGTGGCTGAGTCCACGCCAGGAGTGCCCGAGCGAGCGACACCGGGTCGCGGGCAGGAGGTCTCCGGCGCCACCCGGTCCGACGCCTACGACAAGCGCTACGAGAAGAAGACCGGCGCGATGAGCGAGCTGCTCGCGCCGCTGGCCGGTTTCGGCGTCTCCTTCGCGACGCAGTTCCGCAAGGTGCACACCGAGGAGTACCCGGAGGAGAAGCGCCCCACGGCGCCCCGCTTCCACGGTCGCCACCAGCTCAACCGCCACCCAGACGGGCTCGAGAAGTGCGTCGGCTGCGAGCTGTGCGCGTGGGCCTGCCCGGCCGACGCGATCCTCGTCGAGGGCGCGGACAACGACGACACCCCGGTCTCCCAGGGCGGCACCGGCCGCTTCTCGCCGGGGGAGCGGTACGGCCGCGTCTACCAGATCAACTACCTGCGCTGCATCTTCTGCGGGCTGTGCATCGAGGCCTGCCCGACGCGCGCGCTGACGATGACGAACGAGTACGAGCTCGCCGACCACAGCCGGGCCGCGCTCATCTTCGAGAAGTCCCAGCTGCTCGCGCCGCTGTCCGAGGGGATGGTCGCCGCACCGCACCCCATGGTCGAGGGCATGGAGGAGCGCGACTACTACCAGGGCAAGGTGAACAAGGCGACCGCCGAGCAGCGGGCCTTCGTCGCCGAGCGCGACGACCGCATCGACGAGGCGGCCGCGATCGCCACCGACGACGGCGCGCAGCTGCAGGCGCAGGAACGGAACGAGAGCGAGGTCGGACGATGACCGGCACCGGCGAAGCGGTCCTCTTCTGGATCGTCGCCCCCCTCATGGTGCTCGGCGGGCTCGGGCTCGTCTTCACCAAGCGCGCGATCTACGCCGCGCTGTGCATGGCCCTGACGATGATCCTGCTCGGCATCGTCTACATCGCCCAGGGCGCCGAGTTCCTCGGCCTCGTCCACGTGTTCGTCTACACCGGCGCCGTGATGATGCTCTTCCTCTTCGTCGTCATGATGATCGGGGTCGACGCCTCGGAGTCGACGATCGACACGATCAAGGGCCACCGGGTGCTCTCGCTCGTCGTCGTCGTCGGTCTCGCGGCGCTGCTCATCAGCACGATCACGCGTGGTCTCTACGGTGAGGCCCCGCCGATCTCGCAGATGAACGCCGAAGGCAACGTGACGGGCCTGGCCTACCTGATCTTCGGTCGCTACATGTGGGTCTTCCAGCTCACGGCCGCCCTGCTCATCACGGCCGCGCTCGCCGCGATGGTGCTGGCCCACCGCGAGCGCCTCCTGCCCAAGCCGACCCAGCGCGAGTGGAGCGAGCGTCGGATCCGCGAGAACGTGACGAAGAGCAGGTTGACGGCGTTGAGCATGAGCTCGACACCCATGAAGACGATGATCGCGTTGCGGCGCAGGAGCACCGTGGCCGCGCCGATCGCGAAGAGCAGCGCCGCGAGGACGAGGGAGTTGGTCAGACTCATCGCGACGAGCCCTCCTCGATCTCGAGCGTGATCTCACCGTCGGCGCCGGTGAAGGCCTCCGGGCTCTGCAGCTGCTGGCGGGCGCGCAGCACGCGCGAGACCGACAGCTCGCTCGGCGTGCCGTC
>RRZU010116864.1_pt1 | contig 18937 bp, 16 predicted proteins | sample 2165561 | NCBI WGS metagenome assembly RRZU01 (sample SAMN10456909, study PRJNA506462) | wastewater metagenome | isolation source: wastewater sludge | place: USA: Moscow, Idaho | reverse complement strand
TTCATCGCCGCGAGCCGGGTGCAGTTCTGTCTCGTGCATAAGCTCGACCGGCTCGCCCGCAATCGAGCCGATGATGTGAAGATTCACGAAGCCCTCATCAGCGCCGGGGCCACCCTCGTCTCTGCCACGGAGTCCATCGACCAGACGCCTTCGGGGATGCTCGTCCACGGCATCATGTCGAGCATTGCGGAGTTCTACAGTCGGAACCTCGCCACCGAGGTCACGAAGGGGCTGACGCAGAAGGTCGCCCAGGGCGGCACCCCAGGACGCGCTCCCATCGGCTACCTCAACGTGCGCCGCACCGACGACCAAGGCCGCGAGATACGCACCGTCGAGGTCGATCCCGAACGTGCCCCGCTCATCGCGTGGGCGTTCGAGCAGTACGCGGGCGGCGAGACCTCCGTGACCGCGCTGCTGCGCGACCTCACCGCGCGCGGGCTGCGGTCCGTGCCGTCACCGAAGCGACCGAGCAAGCCGCTGGGGAAGAACGCCCTCTACCGTGTGCTGACGAACCCGTACTACGCCGGGCTGATCCGCTACCGGGGTGCGCTCCATCCCGGCTCGCACGAGCCCATCGTGGAGCCAGCGCTGTTCGACCGGGTGCAATCGCTGTTGAAGGCGCGCAACGCGCACGCAACCCGCCACGTCCAACACGCACACCATCTGAAGGGGCTGCTGCACTGCGGCAACTGCGGGTCGAGGATGCTGCTCGACTTCGCCACCAACCCGAGAGGCACGACCTACGCCTACTTCGTCTGCTCCGGCAGAGCCGCGAAAAAGACCACCTGCACCCGACGGGCGGTGCCGGTGCAGGTCGCGGAGCGGCTGGTCGCGGATTCCTACGCGAACATCACGATCAGCGAAGCTGACTACCAGCACCTCGCCGCAGAGGTTGACGCCGCGTTTGACAAGCGCGGCGCGGGTAAGGATCAGGAGTTTGCTGACCTCACCGCGAACCGGGCACGCCTGGAAGCCGAGAGCGACAAGCTACTCGCCGCACACTTCGCCGACGCCATCGACCTGCCCACACTCAAACGACACCAAGACCGCATCAGAGCCGGGCTCGCCGACATCGAGCACCGCCTCAGCGAGCACGACCAGCAACACGTCGGAGGGCGGGCATTCCTCCACGACAGCCTGCGGCTCCTGACCGACGCGCACCACGCCTACGCCCACTCCGACGACGGAAGCAGGAGACTGGCGAACCAAGCGTTCTACACGCGGTTGGAGATCACCCAGGATGAGCAGCTGCGCCCGCGCCTCGCCGAACCGTTTGCGACCATCGTTCGAGAGGCGACCGGAGGCAAGGAAGCCGAACGGAAACACTCCACATCGTCCGATGTCGCGTGTTCCCGTAAGACACTTTGGGTGGGGCGTGCGGGGCTCGAACCCGCGACCCAGGGATTATGAGTCCCCTGCTCTGACCTGCTGAGCTAACGCCCCGATTGCACAATGCCTAGTCAACGTGCTTCGGCTCCTGCGCGATGTGCCCGCGCAGGCTAACACTATGGCTAACAATCCACGGTGCTCCCCGGTGAGCATAGTGGTCAGTCCGACGACCTGGGCCGCGCCAGGCACCGAGTGCCGGTGTTGGTGCCCGTGCGCCTCACCCGTGCTCGCGCTGCGCCTTTGATGACGCGAGCGCGTCTTCAAAGGCAGTTCGTGTCAGGGGAGGCAAGGCTCCAGGGTGATCCCACAGCGCGGCGCTCACTCGTTGCTGGGCGAGGAGCAGCGCACCCGTTGCGGTGGCGAACTGATCCAACTCGGTGAGCCGTACCGCTGGTGCTACCTGGAGGCGAGAGCCCAACGCCTCCACGAATTCAGGAAGCGCCGATTCCAAGGCGGGGGCCAATGCGCCACCGATCACGACCAACGCGGGGTCGGTCAACCCTGCGGCGTAGGCGAGTTGCGGGGTGATCTCGGCGAGGAACGCGCGCGCACCCGCCCGAGCGGCAGGATCGCCCGCCGCGGCGGCGCGCAAGGCATCTCCCTGGGGATCGCGTCCATCGGCAACGGCCCAGCGATACCCGTCGGTGGCGGGCAACAGCTCATTGAGTGACAACTCTCCTGCGCTGCCGTGGGCACCCAAATGCAGCCGGCCATCCAGCAGTAAGGACAACGACGGGCGGCGTCCCAAGCTCACGAACATGACGTCGCGAGCGTCGCGTGCCGCCCCGCGCATGAACTCGGCCCACAGTGCCGAGCGCGTGTCGTGCGTCGTCCACATTTGCCCGGGCAGCACGTCGGCCAGGGCGTCGGCGGGACGACGACCGACGAGTTGCGGCAACGCCAGCGAACGCGCCAGGCGCCCCTCGGCATCCAGCGCCCCGGAGATGGCCAGGCCCGTCATCCAGACGCGGGAATGATCGACGGGGGAGAGCGCGTCGGCGAGCGCGGCCCGAAGCGCGAATGGGTCGGGGGAAGCAACGGGAGCCTCACCGACGACCTGCGGTTCCCCGAACAAGTCGCTGACGACCACCCGCACCGCGTGGCCACCCAGATCGACGCCAAGGATCAAGCCGTCGGGGTGAGCACGCTGGAAGGTGCGGGCAGGACGCCCCATCGCTCCCGCCTGCTCAGGCTCAAGCCCGCACACCCACCCCTTGGCGGTCAGCGTCCCCAAGACGGCGCGGACCGACGCGGGGGTCAGCCCCGTGGCCTCGGCGATGTGCGCCGCACGACGAGGCAGCCCATCGGTGAGGGTGGCGAGGACGGCGCGTTCGTTCCAGATGCGCACCGTGGACGGATCGGCGCTGGCAGGGAGGACGGGCGACCGCATGATGTCACCCTGCCAGGTGCGAGCCCCTCTCGTGGACACCGCCACTCGGACGCGTCACCAGAACACTGGAGGAGTCCCGGTGGTGAGGGAAGGCCGAGCGGTAGGTGTCCAGCCACGTCGAGGCGAAGCTCTCGGCGTCGGACGCCCCCACCAGCGCCCAGACGCTGCCGCCGTAGCCTGCTCCGAAGGCGGAGGCAGCATGGGCTCCCAGGGCCAACGCGGACGCGTACAGCGACGACGTTTCGGGGATCTGGTTGCCCAGGCCCTCTTCGGCACCTCGCTGCGAGGCGTCCACGTGGGATCGGAACGCGGAGAGATCGTTCGCGGCCAAGGCGTCCGTCGCACGAGGAATGATCACCGTGGATTCAGTGAGGAACTGCTCGACGCGTCGGCTCAGCGCCGGAGCATCCAGCAGGAGCTTGCTTAGGTGCGCCTGCGCATCGGCGTCACTGCGCAGCGCTTGCCCGAGGTTGGCGTCGCGTCGCCCCGTCGCGGCGTTCCAGACGTCGACGGCCTCGCGGGCCAGCCTGCTCGCACGGTTATACAACGCGAGTGCCGGCCCGGTCTTCTCCGCCAGGACCCCGCTCATGATCACCACGAAGGCAAGGCTGTCGGGCAACCGAAGGCGACGCTGTTGGGTGGGTACCTGGTCGGCGAAGTCGAAGACGCCGAGTTCACCGTCGCGGGAACAGATCATCGCGGTGTGATCCTCCGAGCCGCCATGCGTCCCCACCCCGGGATGGCCGTCGAGCGGCCCGAAGCCTGAACCGTTCTCGACGCAGGCCAGGTAGGTTGCCAGGGCTTCTGGTGAGGTGAGGGTTTCGCGCCAACGGGGACGCTCCATGAGGCCGTTGTCGTGCGCCAAGGCGAGCGTGGCGGCCACGACGACCGCCGACGAACTACTCATGCCGCTGGCGAGGGGGAGGGTGGAGTCGAGGGTGATCGTCCCGGGCGTCAGGGGGCCGAAGTTGTGCTCAAGCCGCGCGACCGCGGTCTGCAAGTAGCGTCCCCAATGCCCGGCCGGAAGGGGAGGGCCAGCGTGCACATCGACGGCGTCAGGCATCGCCGTGCTGCGCGCGTGAATCCCCCGGCCGCCCGGGGTGAAGGAGGCGGTCACACCCCGATCCAGCGCCATGACCAGGCAGCGTCCGCCCGCATAGTCGGTGTGCTTGCCCAACACCTCAATGCGTCCCGGAGAGAACCAGGTGCTCACAGGAGCACCTCGCGGCTGGCGAGCGCTGCGGTGACGGCGGCGATATCCCCCCGCTCGGATAGGTCCAAGACTCCGGCGGCGCTGGGCACGATCGTGAACGGTTCGCCGACGGACAGCGCCGCGGCGACCGCGTCGGTCAGTTCGTATTCGCCTCGCGGGGAGGGTGCGACGGCCGCAGCATGCTCGAAGATGGTGGGTGTGAACGCATAGCAGTTCATACTCACCAACGCGCTCGCTCCGAAGCGGGCCAGGGTCGCGTCGTCGGGCTTCTCCACGATGGCCGTGAGCGACGTGCCTTGGCGTTCCAGGAGCGCGAACGCGCGGACGCGCTCGGCCGGAATGTTGCCGTAGCGCACGAGTCCGGCGGGGTCGAAGCCGACCAGCCCGTTGTCGGGGACGCCTCGCAGGGCGGCCATGGCGTCCACCGGGTAATAGTTGTCGGAGTTGAGGAGCAGAAAACGCCGCCCATCCACAGCATCTTTCGCGGCGAGGACGGCGTCGGCCGTGCCGCGGGGCTCCTGCTGGACGGCGAAGCGCACGCGGATGCGCCGCGTGGGTAAGGCGTCGTAGTACTCACGCACCTGGGTGTGCTCGGGGCCGATGACGAGGATGACCCCGGTGATCCCTGCGTCGGCGGCCGCCGACATGGCGAAATCCAGAAACGGGCGTCCGACGTCGATCATGCCCTTGACGCCACGCTCGGCCATGGCGCGCTGGGCGTCGCTTAAGTCAACGCCGGCCGCAGCTTTGCGCATCCGGCTGCCCAGCCCGCGGGCCATGATGACAGCGGTGGTGATGTCGTTGCTGGCTGTGCTCACGTCCCTCATCCTGACAGAACCAACGCTTTTTTGTAAGACTCTTCCCAAAGTAACGAGCCCTGGTTAGGCTGCCGCCATGATCAACTTCGGTACCGGGGGATGGCGCGAGATCATCGGCGATGGCTTCACACGCGAGAACGTGCGACGTATCACGCAGGCGCTGTGTGAACGGATGGCCGCTGAAGGAGTCGAGGACAGGGGCGTCGTCATCGGGCACGACCGGCGCTTCCTCTCCGCGGAGGCGACCGGTTGGGCCGTGGAAGTCTTCCTCGGCAACGGGATCCCGGTCACCTCGATCGCGCGCCCCGCGCCCACACCGATGTTCATGTGGACGGTGCGCGACAAGGGCTGCGCCTACGGCATGGCGATCACTGCCAGCCACAACCCGGCGCTCTACAACGGCATCAAGATCTTCACCGAGGGAGGCCGCGACGCAGAGGTCTCCGTCACCGATGAGATCGCTGCACGGGCCAACGCGCTCCGCGACGCCGACGTGGTGGCCGTCGCGCCCGAAGACGTGAGCGGCCATCCGCTGCTCACCGTCCAGACCTCCCTGAACTGGTATCTGGACGCCATCATCGACAAACTCGACATGGAGACCATCCGGCATCGCCACCTCTACGTCGTGCTCGACCCCATGTTCGGGGTGGCCCAAACCAGCCTCCAGACCGTTTTGATGACCGCGCGATGCCAGGTCGACGTCATCAACGATCGGCACGACACCCTGTTTGGCGGACGCCTCCCGTCCCCGACCGCGGCGACCCTGGAGCCCCTACGCCAGGCCGTTGTGGAGCGGGGGGCCGACCTGGGGGTGGCCACCGACGGTGACGCCGACCGGCTAGGCATCATCGATGACCAAGGGCACTTCCTGCACCCCAACCAGATTCTGGTGCTGCTTTACGACTACCTCCTCGATGGCAAGGGGTGGAAGGGGCCTGCGGTCCGCAATATGTCCACCACCCACCTGCTGGACCGGGTCGCAGCCGCGCATGGCGAGGTCGTCTACGAGGTGCCCGTCGGGTTCAAGTGGATCTCCGCGAAGATGGCGGAGACCGACGCCGTCATCGGGGGCGAGTCTTCCGGCGGCCTCACGGTGCGCGGCCACATCGCAGGCAAGGACGGCGTCTACGCGGGCAGCCTGCTCGTGGAAATGGTCGCAGCCTCCGGCAAGAAGCTCTCCGAACTGTATGCCGACATCCTCGCCAAGTACGGGGTCATGGAGATGACCGAGGCGGCCTATGCGTTCGCGGGCGAACGCAAGGCCGATCTCGAACACCGGGTGTTCGTCCAGCACGACCTGCCCGAGTTCCCCGTTCCTGTGGAGCGTGTGCGCTGGGACGACGGCTGCAAGGTCTACTTCGCAGGCGGCGGGTGGGTGACGATCCGGTTCTCCGGGACAGAACCGGTCCTGCGTGTCTTCTGCGAGATGCCGACGCTGGCTGAGGCCCAGGCGATCAGCGGGCTCGTGGCCAGCCACCTGGGCTTGAACTAGCGCGGGGCGGGTTCCCTAGCCGCGTGAGGCGGCGAGTTCCTCATCTTCGATGGCCGCGATCAAGTTGAAGCGCTCGGCGAAGATGCCGCCCTTGAACTCGGCACCCAGGAAGGCGTCGGTGATGGCGCAGGCCATCTGGGGGCCCACGACGAAGGCGCCGAAGGCGATGATCTGGCTTCCGTTGTGTTCGCGGGTGTGCTGGGCGGTGTAGGGCTCCGAGCACACGGCGGCGCGGATGCCCCGAACTTTGTTGGCGGAAATGGAGATGCCGATCCCGGTGCCGCAGATCAGGACGCCTCGCTCCACGTCCTCGTCACGGATCAGGTGCGCGACCTTGCGCGCATAGTGAGCGGAGTACTCCGCCTCGCCCGTGCCATCCCAGCCGACATCGGTCACGTCGTGGCCCGCGTCCAGGAGGTGCGCCACGACGATGTCCTTCAACTCGATGCCGGAACTGTCGGAGCCGATGGCGATCTTCATGTGATTCCCCCTAGGTGCGCACGTGTGGTGGCGTCAGCCTAACGGGGCCACCCACGAGGGCGCTGGCGGTTGCCGTGCCTCCACATCAGCGTCGAGGGGTGCGGGCTGGGCTACGCCGGCGCACCAGATGGCTAGGGTGAAAGCGTGATCGCCATGTCCGACGATGAGTTCGAGACCCACGTCAACGATGCCCTCGATGCGATCCCCGAACGCCTCCTCGCCCTCCTGGAGAACTGCATCATCGTCATCGAGGACGAGCCATCCGCCGGGGAGCCTGACCTCCTCGGCGTCTACGACGGTGTCCCGCTCACCGAACGCGACACCCAGTACGGCGGCGTGCTACCCGACCGGATCGTGATCTTCAAGAACCCCACCCTGCGCCTGTGCCAGACCCGGGACGAAGTCATCGAGGAGGTCGGGATTACGGTGGTGCATGAGATCGCGCACTACTTCGGCATCGACGATGACCGCCTGCACGATCTCGGGTACGCCTAGCTCGCCAGTTCAGCAAGCAGGGCGCGCACCGTGACGCCGACGCCGCCCTCGCGGTTGCTGGGCGCCACGCGGAAACGCGATCGCAGCAGCGGGTGCGCGTTCCCCATCGCAAACCCTCGCCCGGCGAACTCCAGCATTGCCTCATCGTTGGGCATGTCTCCAAAGGCTGCCACCGCACGGGGATCGACGCCGAGGCGGTCACAGACCAGCGCCAGAGTGGTCGCCTTCGTGACGCCCGCTGCACTGATCTCGACCATCCCCCGGCTATCGGAGGGCGAGGAATGCGTGACCGTGACGCGGTCACCCACCAGTGAGGCGACCAATTCGGTGAAGGTATCAATCGGCAGATCCTCGGCGGTCGCCACCAGTTTGACGATGGGGGACGCACCGGTGGCCAGCCCGTCCCACGCCGCGCGGGTGGGGAGGCGAGGATCCGTCACCAAGACGCCGGAGGGATCGAATTCGCGTAACGGCCAGGTCGGTTCGCAGTGGAACCCGTCACCATGCTCACTCCCGAACAGCACGTCAGGTCTGGCAGCGCGAAGCCGCGCCACCACCGAGGCGACCACGTCACCGGGGATGGCCTGTACTTGCGTCAACGCTCCCGACGTCAGATCCATGACGGCGGCGCCGTTGCTCACGATGACGTGCGGGTGTGCCGCCGCAATGGGTTTCAGGCACCCGAGCCAGCGGGCTGGTCGACCGGTCGCGACAACGAGGTGGACGCCGCGTCGACTCGCCTCCAGCAGGGCGTCGGCGTCCGCCTCGGAGATCTGTCCATCGGGCCCCAGGAGCGTGCCGTCCAGATCGGTGACGATCAGCCGGACCGCGGTCATAGCCGACTGTCCGGCGTGGGAGAACTCGCGCTGGCCGAGGCTGAGCCCGAGGCCACAGGGGAACCAGAGCTGGGTTGAGGGCTCGCCGACCCGCTTTGCGGGGAGGGGGAACCCGACTGTGGCGACGGGGAACCGGATCCACCACTGGCCGACGCAGAGGCCGAGTTCGGCACCGGATCGGGTGCGTTCTGGGGCGGAGTGGTCTGGAAGAGCAAGATGGCGATCAAGACGGCCAGCGCCATCATCAGCATCATGATGATCCATGAGATGAGGATGCTGGCCCACCCTGCCCGCTGAGGCTTGCCGGGCCACGGCAGCGGCCACTGCCGCGAAACCCCTGGGGCGACCTTGTCGATCCAATGCAACGCATAGCTGGGCCCGTGCTCGGCACCTTGATTGGGCAGCCAGGACAGATCCACCTCGGACAGGACGCGCTCCGCCTCCGCCGTCGCGGCGGGCGAGGCATCGTAGGCCAGGGCCGCCCAGGGGGCGTTCGGCGTCGGGTCGGGGGCCTGCGGGGTGTCGTCGGGGGCAATGTACTTACCTGCGAGACGCCCGCTGTCTTGCTGATGCCCGCCGCGCGCCAGAACGGTGTCGATGTGCATCTTCTCGATCGTCCCGGCGAACCGGTCGACGGCGGCGGCATCATCGGCCGCGCCTTCGCTGAGCATGATGACCATCGCGACGGTGCCGTCGGTGGCATGGGCGGCATAGGCGACGCCGGACGCCGACGCCGTCACGCGGGCCTCCAGCCAGTAGGGGCCGATGCGTGGCGGGTCGACCGGCAGCAGGGGGTAGAGCGGGGCGCTGCCGTCGTCGGGCTCGGAGCGCTGCGGGAACTCGTGCTCGGTCATCGCCCCTATTGTGCCGCATCGACGAGACGGGCCGGTTGAGGCGGCCTGGGGGAGGCAGGGGGCTGTGTGAGCCCGGGACGCGGTCTGTTGCTCTTAGCCTCACCGGGTAAGGTCGGTCGCGTTCGTTCAGCGTCCGCCCGCACCAAGGAGAACACGCGCGTGACAGCATCTAGTCAGCCCGCCTACTCGACGGCCGAGGCGGCCACGCTTTTGGGCGAGGCGATCGCTGAAGTCCAGCGGGTCATCGTCGGCCAAGAGCACATGGTCGAGCAGTTGATGGTCGGCCTGCTGGCCAAGGGGCACGTGCTGCTCGAAGGCGTCCCGGGCACCGCCAAAACGCTGGCCGTGCGCACGTTCGCGACGGTGGTCGGTGGCGACTTCGCCCGCATCCAGTTCACCCCGGACCTGGTGCCTTCCGACATTGTGGGCACGCGGATCTACTCCGCTAGCCAGGAGAAGTTCGACACGGTGCTCGGCCCGGTGTTTGTGAACTTCGTCCTGGCCGATGAGATCAACCGTGCCCCCGCCAAGGTGCAGTCGGCGATGCTGGAGCTGATGGCCGAGCGGCAGGTCTCCCTGGGTGGCAAGACGTACCCGCTGCCGAAGCCCTTCAGCGTCATCGCGACGCAGAACCCGATCGAATCCGAGGGCGTGTATCCGCTGCCCGAGGCGCAGCGGGACCGCTTCTTGCTCAAGATCGACGTGCCGTATCCGCGCGGCAACGAGGAGTTCGAGATCCTGCGGCGGATGAGCGTCCAACCGCCGGAGGCGCGCAATCTACTGGACACCCAGCGGGTCTTGGCGTTGCAGGACATGGCCAGCAACGTCTTCGTGCACAACCTCGTGGCCGAATACATCGTGCGGTTGGTCATGGCCACCCGAAACCCGGTCGAGTTCGGCATGCCGGATCTGGAGCCGGTGATCTCGGTGGGCGCCTCGTCGCGCGCCACGTTGGGCCTGGTCGCCGCCGCTCGGGCGCTGGCGCTCATCCACGGCCGCGATTACGTGTTGCCCACCGACGTCCAGGCGGTAGCCAAGGACGTGATGGCGCACCGCCTCGTGCTGGGCTTCGACGCCATCGCCGACAACATTTCACCCGTCCAGGTGGTCGAACGCCTCATCGCGATGGTCCCTGCGCCGACGCCGGTGTGGAACGACCAGCAGCGCCAGCAGGCCCGCACCGAGCACCATTACGAGCCTGGTCGCGTCCACCCGTAAGGAACTTGTGACGAATCAGGACCGACCAGACTTCGCCACCGCCGACGACCTCGGCGCTGTGGCGTCGGTGCTGCGCGAACCCACCGGGGCCACCATCCCGTTGAGCAAGCTGGCACCCGAGCAGGCCCTCAAACGGCTGGAGTTGGCCGTGGTGCGCCGGATGGAGGGTTACCTTCACGGCGATCATCGTGGCCTGCTGCCCGGCTCCGGGTCGGAGACGAACGACGCGAGGCTGTACGTTCCGGGCCAAGACGACGTCCGCAAGATGGACTGGGCCGTCACGGCACGGACGCAAACCCCCCACGTTCGCGACACGATCGCCGATCGCGAACTCGAAGTGTGGGCGCTGCTGGACGCCACCCCATCGATGAACTGGGGGACCGAAGGCGTCACCAAGCGGGATCTCGGCATTGCCGCCATCGCCACCATCGGCTTCCTCAGCCAGAAGATGGGGGACCGCTTCGGTGCTTTCATCATGCGACCCGAGGCGCTGGTACGGATCCCTGCCCGATCCGGCCGCATGGCCCTGTACGCCCTCTTGCGCAAGATGCTCACCGAGCCCGTCGTCCCCGACCATGCCAGCGGCCCCTACTCGCTCACCCAGGGGATCGATCAGCTGGCTCGGACCCAGCGGCGGCGCGGGCTGCGCGTGGTCGTGTCGGACTTCCTCAGCCCCGACGACACCGAACTCGATCCGAGTACCCCTCCGGAATGGGAGCGCCCCTTGCGCCGCCTGGCCGTGAAGAATCAGGTCATCTGCGTGGAGGTCGTGGACCGCCGCGAGGTGGAGTTCCCTGACGTCGGCGACATCCTGATCCGCGATCCCGAAAGCGACTTCGCCCGCTACATCAACACCTCCGATGCTGCGGCCCGGGAACGGTTTAATGCGGCGTCCTCGGCGCAGCGTGAGCGCATCCGCGTCGCGCTCAGGCGTGCGGGGGTGGCGCATATCCAACTGCGCACAGATCGTGACTGGGTCGAGGACATCGCACGTTTCGTCTTGTCCTACCGGCGCGTCGCGAGCCAATTGCACCAGCCGCCGCAGGGGGTCAGCCGATGAACCTCAGCGACCTGTTCCTGCAGCCTGAACGGTTGTGGATGCTGGCCGTCGTCCCGGTCCTGATCCTCGCCTACGTTCTCGCCACCCGGCGCCGTAAGCGCACCGGGATGCGGTTCACCAACACCGCCGTGCTCGGACGCGTGGTGCGCAAGCAGTCGCAGTGGCGGCGTCACCTCGCCGTCGCGCTCTCCTTGCTCAGCCTGATCACGCTCGTGCTGGCCTGGGCTCGTCCCAACGGCGTCGACCGCGTCCCCCGGGAGCGGGCCACGATCGTGCTGGTCATCGACGTTTCTCAGTCGATGGCGGCCACCGACGTGGCGCCGAGCCGGCTGGAGGCGGCCAAGTCGACGTCGATCGACTTCGTCAAGTCGTTGCCCGAGCAGTACAACGTGGCTGTCGTGTCGATGTCGGGCAATCCGGCGACGCGTTTGGGGCCGACGACGGACCGCACGATGGCGGTGCGCGCCATCACGGGCCTCACGCTGCAAGACTCCACAGCGGTGGGTGATGCCATCTACGTCGCGCTGAGCGCCATCGAGATGGCCCCCAAGGGCAATGACGGATCGGCGGCGCCCGGCACCATCGTGTTGCTCTCCGATGGTCAAAACACCGCGGGGCGTGCTCCGTTGGGGGCGGCCGCCCAAGCCAAGAGCGACTCGGTGCCGATCCACACCATCGCCTATGGCACCGAGAACGGTTCGGTCGATCTCGATGGCAAACGTGAGCGTGTCCCCCCGGACGCCGACCTGATGCGCACGATCGCCAGCGAGACCGGTGGAACGTTCGCGGCCGCGGAGTCCGCCGGGGATCTGAGCCGCGTGTACCAGTCGATTCGCTCCGAGATCGGCTACGACGAGGTCAAGAAGGAAACCACCGCGAACTGGGCCGGTTATGGTCTCGCGTTTGCCGTCGTCGCCGCACTGGCGGCCGTGTCGTTGGGGGCTCGATGGCCGTGACCGTTGTTCCGATGATCTCGTTCTTCCACCCCGAGCGGCTGTGGCTGCTCGCCCTGGTGCCCGTGTTGCTGCTGCTCTACGCCGCGCTGGTGCGCCGCAGCGCCACGCGCAACAAGCGATTCGGGATCGACAACCTGAGCAAGGTGCTCCCCAAGCAGGCGGCCTGGAAGCGGCACGTCGCTGTCGTCGCAGCCGTGCTCAGCCTGGCCTCGCTGACCGTGGCCTTCTCGCAGCCCAAGGACAGCGTGATGGTCCCGCGCGAGCGGGCCACCATCGTGGTCGCCATCGACGTCTCACGCTCCATGGAAGCCACCGACATCGAGCCGAGCAGGCTAGTGGCCGCCAAGGCAGCGGCCCAGGATTTTGTGGGGATGCTGCCGACCGGCTTCAACGTCTCCCTGGTCGCGTTCGCCGGGTCCTCCTCGATCATCGTGCCGCCGACGCAGGACCGCGGACTGATGAACCGCGCCATCGACAACCTGCAACTGGCGCCGTCCACCGCGATCGGTGAGGGTATCTACAGTGCGCTGGACGCCATGGCGCTCGTGCCCCCCGACCCGGACCACCCCAACGACCCGACCCCGGGCGCCATCGTGTTGCTGTCGGACGGCTACACCAACATTGGGCGATCCAGTCAGCAGGCGGCGCGCGATTCCAAGCAGGCCGGGTATCCGATCTACACCATCGCCTACGGCACTGCGAACGGGTACGTGATTAGTAACGGCCGACGCGAGCCGGTTCCGGTGAACCCTGCCGAGTTGGCCACCGTGGCGCGTGAATCCGGCGGGGAGGCCTTCCGGGCGGGGTCGGCGGACGAACTCGAGAAGGTGTACTCCAGCATCGCCCGGTCCGTGGGCTACGAACAGGTCGACCAGGAGGTCACCGAACTGTATGCCGGGATCGCCCTGGCCTTCGCCGTGCTGGCGAGCTTGGCCGTCGCGTCGCTGGCCGCGCGCTGGCCCTGAGCCGAGCCTCGGTCGTCCCGGTTTGGCGTGGCCGAGGCGGACGTTTGGCGCACGGAGATTGATTGTTCTACTGTTGCGCCACCGGCCTGTGGCCGGTCCGCGCAACTCATCCCAGCGCCCGGCGTCCGTTTCACGCCTCGGTGACCCGATGATGAGGAGCTCACGCTCCTCGGTCACGTCACCGAGGGAGGAAACCACCCATGTTCACGTTCGCCGCCACCCCCGTCATGTATGTCGGCCTGTTCGTCTTGTTTGCCTGGTGCACCCTGTGGAGCGCCGTCGAGTTGATTCGCTCCACGACGCCCCAGCACCGCGTCTCTAACGCTCTCCACCTCGTCATGTCGGTAGTCATGCTGGCGATGGTGCCCCGCAGCACGTATGCCGCGCTCAGTGCGGTGGTGCCGGTGGGCGTGCAGGCTGGTTTCTTCCTGCTCGCTGCCTTGTGGTTCGTGGCGTTGGCGGTACGCACCGCGGGGCCTGGGCGTGGGCACTTCATCGGGCACGCGCTGATGTTCGCCGCGATGACCTGGCACCTGGTGGGCATGATGGTCAAGATGGCGCAGATGGCTGGGCACGGCATGGGGGAGCACGCGGCCCCGGGGATGACGGGTTCGGTCGATGTGATCGCCTGGGTGGGGTTGCCGTTCATGGCGGCACTCGCCTGGATGGGTTGCGCGTCGCTGGTGGCGTGGGTGCGGCCGGTCGCCGGGCGGGTTCCTACGGTCCGGCAGACGACGCTTGCCTCGGTGCACGCTGCCGACCACCACCGTCCCCCCGTGGCCGCCGAGGCAAGCTGCCACGACCCGCGTCCGGTCGGTTCAGCCGCCGAACGTGCCCACCACGCAATGGGTGCGGCGATGAACCTGGGCATGTTCTGGATGAGCGTCGGGCTGGTCACGCCGCTGTTGCCCTTCCTGGCGGTTCTGCACGCCTGATCGTTCCCACCCGCCCCACCGCGTGGGTGTGGTAGTCCTGGGGCCATGGTGGACGTCGTGGAGAACCTGGTCGAAGCCCGCGCCCGGATCGATGCGGCGTGCGCACGCGTCGGACGCGATCCCGGCGAGGTGGAGTTGCTGCCCGTCAGCAAGACCCATCCTGATGAGGCGGTCCGGGCCGCGGCGGGAGCTGGCTACCGCCGGTTCGGGGAGAATCGCCCCCAAGGGCTGGCGCGACGCACCGCCGCCCTAGGAGACCTTCCCTTGTCGTGGGTAGCGATCGGTCGCATCCAAAGCAACAAAGCGAAACTGATCGCCGAGTATGCCGCCGAACTTCAGTCGCTGGATTCTGTGGCCCTGGCTGAGGCGCTCGAGCGACGCCTGGCCGCCCTCGGGCGGCGCCTGACCGTCTTAGTGCAGGTCAACACGTCCGGCGAGGAGGCCAAGGCAGGCTTTCAGCCGGAAGAGACGATGGACGCTGTGGCGGCGCTCAGCAGGTTCCCTCATCTGGACGTTCGGGGCCTCATGACGATGGCGGCACACACGAGTGACGCCACGGCCATCCGCCACAGCTTCGCGACGCTGCGCTCTCTGCGCGATCAACTCCAAGCCGTCCACGGCCCCCGCATCAGTGCCCTGTCCATGGGGATGTCGGGCGACTTCGAGTTGGCCGTCGAGGAGGGTTCCACGTGCGTGCGGTTGGGCAGCGTCATCTTCGGGGCTCGGCCCAACCCCGCATAAGGCCTCCTAGCGCACGGCGACATCCCGCAAGGTCAGGGGGCGAGGGCTGCGCAGTTCCGCAACCTGGGCGAGATAAAGTTCCGCGCACGCGAGCGCGTCGGTGAGGGCATCGTGGGCCGGGTAGGCGGGCAGGCCGAAGCGTTCGCGCGCCGCCCACAGCCGCAGTTGCCCCGCGCGCGCCTCGTCGTCGAACCCGCGGTTGATCAGGCGATCGTGCAGGGTGAGCGTGCACACCACGGGGACGACCAGGGGTGCTCCGTAGAGACGTTCGCACAACCGCGAGAGGAAATGGCGCTCGATGTAGGCGAAATGGGCGAGCAGCGCGCGGCCCGTCAGGGCTTTCACCGCATCGGCCACGACCGTGTCCCACGCGTCCCCGCGCGCGAGGGCGTCGTCGGTGATCCCGTGGAAGGTAGCCGACTGCCCGACCGCGACCCCGGCGTCCACGAGGTGCCCCGAGGCCGTGCCGAGCGCGATGCTGAGGCCCTGGACCAGCACGTGACCGACGCTGAGGACCGTGTCGCGGGCCGGATCCAGCCCCGTCGTCTCGACATCGATCGCGACGAGGTCCAGTTCGTCGAGCGGCGTTGCGGGTGCGGGGGGCGCCGCGGCGTAGAAGTCCCGGAGGGGGCCGGTGGCGCGCCGGGCCGCGCGACGCCGACGCAACGCAAAGGTGGAGGGCCAGTTCATGGTCAGGTGACGTCCGTTCGATACCGGTACGCGAGTGCCTTCTGCGCGGCCCGGATAATCGCGAACGCCTCCTTGAGGTGGCGGCGCTCGAACGGGCTCAACGAGGTCGGATCGATGTAGTTGTCGGCGTCATGCCCGGCAGCGATCTGACGCACCTGATGCTGCAACCGCACGTAACCGATGAACTCGAAGGCGTCGGCGAGGCTCGCGGCGTCCTCATGAGACAACGACGAGGTGCCCGCCGCGTTGCGGAGGCGCTCCCCGGTGCTGACCGCCGATGAGCCGGTGGCCAGACTCGCGAGCCGTGCCACCTGCACGATCGGGGTGAGCCCACCGGCCTTGAGGTCCAGTGCGTGGCGATGGTCGCCGGCAGTTTCGACGACAAAGTCCCGGAAGAACCCCAGCGGCGGTTCGAAACGCTGGGCCTGCTTCGCCAGGTGCGCCTGGAAGCGGGGGGAGCCGGGCACCAGCGCGACGGCGTGGGCGTGGACCTGCTCGGCCAAGGCACGATCCCCGTCGACGGCGCGCAGATCCAGGAACGTCTGCGCATGCAGGAGCGCGTCCGGCTCCGGGGTAGTGATCCAGTGCGCGAAGCAGCGCTCCCACGCGGCCACCGACTGCCGCCACCGGGGTTGGGTCGCCATCATGTCCCCTGGGCAGCGCGGGAAGCCGCACCGCTCCAAACCGTCGACGACGAACGTCGCCAACGCCTCGAACCAGGACGCCGCCTGTGCAGTGGGATCGGTTTCCAGGATGAGCGCGTTGTCTTGATCCGAGCCCAACCCTGCTTCGAATCGTCCTTGTGAGCCGAGCGCCACCCAGCAGAAGGCGGCAGGGGCGGGCCCCAGGGATTCCTGCGCGATCGCGATCAGTCTGCGCGTCAGGGCATCCGCGGTGGCGGTGAACACCCGCGCGACATCCGCGGCGGTGGCGTCTTGGGCAGCGGCGAGGGCGACGACGCTGGGCAGCCGTGCCGCAACCTCAGCCAGGCCCGTGACGGTGGTTTGTCGTTCGATGAGCCCCACCAGATAGCTGGGGTTGGCCTGCTCGAGCCGCATCAGGTCACCTGCGGTGACCATCCCCAGCAGACGAGCCCCGTCGACCACGGGCAGATGATGAAAACCGCGCTCGGTCATGGACACCAGCACCTCGAACGCCAGGGTGTCGGGGGAAACGGCCACGGGATCGGGTGACATGACGCAGGACACCGGCGTGCTGGCGGGTCGCCCCTCAGCGACGATCTTGGCGCGAAGATCGCGGTCGGTCAGGATCCCGACCAGGGCATCGTCGGCGGTCACCAGCAGGGCTGAGACGCGGTGCTGTGTCATCACCTGAGCGGCGACGGCGACACTCGTGTCCGGCGTGACGGTGATGGGGGCCGTTCGTACGATGTCGCGCACCCGGGTCCGCAGGATGGCTGAGCCCGCCTCGGGCGTCCGCACCTGGTCGATGGCCGCCTTGATCCGCCCCGCCTGCTGATCGAGGTAATGCCGGTTGAAGGCAGAAGAGGACGCCATGAGTTCGCGGAAGGCGTCCCGGGGCAGAAGCAGGCACAACGTATCGGCGTGGGCGACGAGGCGGTAGGCGCTGGGCCCCCCGGTCATCACCGATGACAACCCGAACGACTCGCCGACTTCAGCCCGCTCCACCAACGTGCCGTGGGCGTCCACGATGTCGACCGCGCCCGAGCGCAGCAGGAAGAGGAACGCGTTCGATGCGCCCACGTCCACCAGCACGCTGCCCCGCCGGAAGTACCGCGCCTGGAGGCGCGACGGCAGCGAATCCAGGACGGCTGCGGGCAGCGCGCTGAAGGGTTCATGCGCGGCGAGGAAGTCCCGCACCATGGCGAGGTCGGCATCCATGAACGCCAGCCAACCATGGACGCGGACGATCCGGTATCCCCGGGGGTGTCACCGAGCCCTGTGAAAAGCGCCTATGCTGGAGGTCCGTGGGAGACGCGCAAGAGACCAAGCACATTTTCGTGACCGGGGGCGTTGCCTCCTCGCTCGGCAAGGGCCTGACGGCCTCAAGCCTCGGATCGCTTCTGGTAGCGCGCGGCATGCGCGTGACGATGCAGAAGCTGGATCCTTACCTCAATGTGGATCCGGGAACCATGAACCCGTTCCAGCATGGTGAGGTGTTCGTGACCGAGGACGGCGCCGAGACCGACCTCGACATCGGGCACTACGAACGCTTCCTGGATGTGAACCTGACCGGCGAGGCCAACGTGACCACCGGCAAGGTGTACTCCACGGTCATCGCCAAGGAGCGCCGCGGGGACTTCCTGGGGGACACCGTCCAGGTGATCCCGCACATCACCAATCAGATCCGCGACGACATGCTGGCCATGAACGATGGCCGCACCGACGTCATCATCCATGAGATCGGCGGCACCGTCGGCGACATCGAGTCGCTGCCGTTCCTGGAGGCCGCCCGCCAGGTTCGCCGGGAGGTCGGCCGGGAGAACGTGTTCTTCCTTCATGTGTCCCTGGTGCCCTACATCGGCCCCTCGGGCGAACTGAAGACCAAGCCGACCCAGCATTCGGTGGCGGCGCTGCGCCAGGTGGGCATCACGCCGGACGCCGTCGTGGCCCGCTGCATCCGCGACGTGCCCGACAGCATCAAGCGCAAGATCGCGCTCATGTGTGACGTGGACGAGGAAGCCGTCATCTCCTGCCCCGACGCTGGCTCGATCTATGAGATCCCGCGGGTGCTGTTCAACGAAGGCCTGGACGCCTATGTGGTGCGGAAGCTGGGCGTGAGCTTCCGAGACGTCGACTGGCGGCGGTGGAACGATCTCCTTGACCGGGTGCACCATCCCAAGGAGGAAGTGACCGTCGCGCTGGTCGGTAAGTACATCGATCTGCCTGACGCTTACCTGTCGGTGTCGGAGGCGTTGCGCGCGGGCGGGTTCGCCAACTACGCCAAGGTCAACGTGACGTGGGTCGCCTCCGACGAGTGCGCCACACCCGAGGGTGCGGCACGCCATCTCGGTAACGTCGATGGCGTCCTTATTCCCGGCGGCTTCGGCATTCGTGGCGTGGAGGGCAAGCTCGGCGCCCTGACCTACGCCCGGGAGAACCAGATCCCCACCCTTGGCCTGTGCCTGGGGCTGCAGTGCATGGTCATGGAGGCCGCGCGCAACCTCGCCGGGCTGGAGGGGGCCGCCTCGACCGAGTTCGACCCCGACACCGAGTTCCCCGTCATCTCGACGATGGCCGAGCAGGAAGCCTTCGTGGAGGGGGCAGGAGATCTGGGGGGCACCATGCGGCTGGGTGCCTACCCGGCCGTCCTGACCCCCGGTTCGGTGGTGGCGGACGCTTACGGCACCACGCGGGTCTCGGAGCGTCACCGCCACCGCTACGAGGTGAACAACGCCTACCGTGAGCAGATCGAGGCGGCGGG
>RRZU012089865.1_pt1 | contig 18938 bp, 16 predicted proteins | sample 2165561 | NCBI WGS metagenome assembly RRZU01 (sample SAMN10456909, study PRJNA506462) | wastewater metagenome | isolation source: wastewater sludge | place: USA: Moscow, Idaho | reverse complement strand
ACGCCCTCGATGGCGCCCTGGCCGACTGCCTCGGGGTGCCTGCTCAGTTCCTCTCCGGTCGCATAGCCCAGGACGGTGCCAAGCTCGGCCCCGCCCGCCGGCATGGCGCCGATGGGAAAGCCGATGATGGTGCCGCGCAGCCACGGCTTCCATGACCGCGCCCAGTCCTGCGCGCTCATCCAGATCGAGCCCTTGACGGCGGTGACTTCCTCATCGACATGCACGCGCTGGCCGGCGATGAACAGCGCCTCGCCCACGGCGAACATGGCGACGGCCATGGTCGTGACCTCGATCCCGTCCAGAAGCTCGGGCACGCCAAAGGACAGCCGGGCCTGGCCGGTCAACTGGTCGATGCCGACGCAGGCCAGCGCAAGACCCAGAAACAGCGAGGTCAGCCCGCGCAGCGCCGAATCGCCGAAGGCGGCCGAGACGGTGACGAAGGCCAGCACCATCAGCCCGAAATATTCGCGCGGGCCAAAGATCAGCGCCACCTTGACGATCGAGGGCGCAAGGAACGCCAGAAGAAGCGTCGCGATCAGCCCGGCGATGAAGGAGCCGATGGCGGCGGTGGCCAGCGCCGGGCCGCCACGGCCCTTGCGGGCCATCTTGTTGCCCTCCAGCGCGGTGATGATGGACGAGCTTTCGCCCGGCGTGTTCAGCAGGATCGAGGTGGTCGAGCCGCCATACATGCCGCCGTAATAGATGCCCGCGAACATGATGAGCGAGCCCGCCGCGTCCAGCCGGTAGGTGACGGGCAGCAAAAGCGCCACGGTCAGCGCCGGGCCGATGCCGGGCAGCACGCCCACCGCGGTGCCCAGCGTCACGCCGATCAGCGCGTAAAGCAGCATCATCGGCTCGGCCGCGGTCATCAGGCCCTGCATCAGGAAATCGAACGCGCCCATGCCTCAGGTCCCCGAAAAGATCAGATGCTCAAGCGGCCCGGCGGGCAGGTTCAGCATCAGCAGTTGCGAGAAGATCACCCAGACGGCAAAGGACAGGCCGATGCCGACGGGAATGGTCATGGCAAGGTTGGTCTTGCCGAAGGCCCGCGCCGTAAAGGCGAACAGGATGCCCGTCGCGATGGAAAACCCCGCGACGTGCAAGAGCAGCAACTGGGCGGCAAGGCCCGCCACGATCCACAGGACCGGGGCCGGGGCCTGACGGGGGCGGGGCGGAAAGTCGCCGCGCATGGCCTCGATTGCCGTCCAGACCGACAGGCCCAGCAAGCAGAAGGCGATGACGCGCGGCACGCTGGCCGGACCCACGCCCGAATAGCCGCCCAGATCGGCAAGGCGCGCGCTGTCCCACAGCATCACGCCCGCGACGACGGCCAGCCCGGCCGCGATAATCAGCGCCGCCGGATCCCGGCGGCGCGGCGGATCGAAGCGGGTGACGCTCATTTCACCAGGCCGATGTCCTTGAGGACGGCAGCGGTCGCGGCCTCATCCTTGGCAAGCTGGGCGTCGAATTCGGCGCCCGACAGATAGGTGTCCGACCAGCCCTTGTCGGCCAGTTGCTTCTGCCAGTTTTCCGATTTCACCATCTTTTCGATATCGCCCGAGACCTTGGCCTTTTGTTCGTCCGTCAGCCCGGGGGCGGCGGCGACCATGCGCCAGTTCTGCAATTCGACGTCCAGACCCGATTCCTTCAGCGTCGGCGCCTCGACGCCGGCGATGCGTTCGGGGGCCGAGATGGCCAGCAGGCGCAGGGTGCCCGCCTTGACCTGGGCCTCGAACTCGCCGACCGAAGAGATGCCCGCCGTCACCTGGTTGCCCAGGATCGCGGCCAGCGCCTCGCCGCCGCCGGAATAGGCGATGTAGTTGATCTTGGTCGGGTCGACGCCCGCCGCCTTGGCGATCAGCCCGACCGCGATATGGTCGGTGCCCCCGGCCGAGCCGCCGGCCCAGCTGACCGCGCCGGGGTCTTTCTTCAGCGCCTCGATCAGGCCCTTGATGTCCTGGATGGGCGAGGCGGCGGGGACCACGACGGCCTCATATTCGCCGGTCAGGCGCGCGATGGGGGTCACGTCCTTCAGCGAGACGGGCGATTTGTTGGTCAGGATGGCGCCGACCATGACAAAGCCGCCGACGATCAGCGCGTCGGGGTTGCCCTTGTTCTGGCTGGCGAATTGCGCAAGCCCGATGGTGCCGCCGGCGCCGGGGACGTTCTGGACCTGAACCGATTTCGAGATGCCGTCTTCCTGCATGACGGTCTGCATGGTGCGGGCGGTCTGGTCCCAGCCGCCGCCGGGATTGGCCGGGGCGATGATGGTGTAATCGGCCATGGCCGGGGCGGCGATGGCGCCCGCAAGCAGGCTGGCAAGAACGAAATGCTTCATGGTGTTCCTCCGCGTCGGCGGGTCGCGTGCGGCGTGCCCGTCCGGTTGGTCCATTTTTATGATCGTGGTCCGCATTTCTCCCAAAACGCGGACGGTCCTCCGGGCGCGCGTCAGGCGGCCCGGTGATGGTTTCACCACAAAAACCTGTCATGGACCTGACATGAGGGGCAGAAAATTTCGCTGCCAGATCAATGGCAGATCAATGGCAGATCAATGGCAGATCAATGGCGCGGTCATTTGCCGTGGATGGCCCGGTTCCAGCGCGCCAGAAGCTTCGCGCGCGTCGCCTGATCCAGATAGGCCAGCAGGCCGGGGCTGACCGGCACCGGCTTCAGCCGCAGCCCGGCAAGGTGCTGCATCCCCCCCGCCGGGCTGGTCTGGCCTGCGACCTCAAGGCTGACGGCCGACAGGCGCAGGGTCTCCGACAGCAGGCGCTGGCCGTCGGGCGACATCATGTAGGCCAGAAAGGCGGTGCCCAGATCGGGCGCGCGCGCCGCCTGCGGCACCAGCCCGACACGCGACACGACCACGGTAAAGTCCCGGGGCAGGATCAGGCCCACATCGGGATGCTGCCGCGCCCATTCCGCCGCGTATGAGCCCAGAAGATTGTATCCCAGCGCCAGCCGGCCATCGGCGATGCGCTCCAACAGCTCGCCCGAGGTCGGGAATTGCTGGACGCCGGCGCGGCCCATTGCCTCGATCACGGTCCAGATGCGGGGGTAAAGCTCTTGGTCGCGGGCCATGAACAGATAGCCCACGCCCGAGCGCGCCACGTCATAGGTGCCGACGCGGCCCTGCGCCTGATCGGGATGTTCGGCGATCCAGCGCACCAGATCGGCGCGGGTGGCCGGCGGCGCGGACCCGGCGAAGCTGGGCTTGTGATAGGCAAAGACCGCGGGTTCAAAGGTCAGCGCATAGGCGGTGTCGCGCCAGTTCGCCCATGCCGGCCATTCGGCGGTGTCGGGCGTGACGGCCGCGCGCGCATAGCCGTCATTGGCAAGCTTGACCTGCAGATCCATGGCCGAGGAAAAGGCGAAGTCCGCGGTCGGGCCGCCGGCCTCGGTCTCGGCCATGATGCGGTCGTGCAGTTCGGTGGTCAGCAGGTTTTCATAGCGCACCGCGACATCGGGATGCAGCGCCTGAAAGGCGGCGATCAGCGGCGCGGCCAGATCGGTGTCCAGCGATGAATAGATCGACATTTCCCGCCCGCCCGCGACCGGGGCGGGAAAGCTTGCGACCTCGGCCCATGCGGGGGCGCTAGGCGCCAGAAGCGCGGTCAGGACAAGGCAAAGGCGGGCAAGCGGGCGCATGATGGGTGACAGTGCCAAAGCGCGACCCCGTTCACAAGTGCGCAGCCTGCCGCTAGGCTGGCGCGTCAGGGGGGACGTGATGCGCATTCTGCTGGTCGAGGATAACCTGTCGCTGGCCGAGGGGCTGGTGACGCTGCTGCGCCAGTCCGGCTATGCGGTGGACGTCGTCCATGACGGCGCCTCGGCCGAGGCGCTGGCCATGGCGGAAAGCTTTGATCTGGTGATCCTTGACCTGAACCTGCCGCAGATGGACGGGCTTGAGGTGCTGCGCGCCATGCGGATGCGCCGCAACCCGGCCGCGGTAATGATCCTGACCGCCCGCGGCACGCCCGAGGAACGCGTTCGCGGGCTGGACCTCGGTGCCGACGACTATCTGATAAAGCCCTTCGATATCGGCGAGTTCGAGGCCCGCATCCGCTCGCTTCTGCGGCGGCAGGCGGGGTTGCGCAACTCGACCGTCAGCTTTGGCGAACTGGTGCTGGACCAGACCGCGCGCAGCTTTCTGCTGGCCGGGCAACCGCTGGACCTGCCGGCGCGGGAACGCGGGCTGCTTGAGTTGCTGATCATGCGCGCCGGCAAGGTGGTGGCGCGGGAATCGATCGTGCAGTCGCTGACCTCGCTTGAGGACGACCTTAGCGCCAATGCGATCGAGCAATATGTCAGCCGCCTGCGCAAGCGCCTTGCCCCCGCCGGGCTGACCGTCAGGACCGCGCGCGGCATCGGCTATTTCCTTGACCGGGCGGAAAGGTGAGCCGCCGCCCGTTTTCCCTGCGCCGACGCCTGCTGGCATGGCTTCTGGTGGCGACGGCCCTGCTGGGCACGGTGGCGCTGATCGACACCTGGCGCGAGGCGGTGCGCATGGCCAATGCGCTGGCCGACCGCGTGCTGGCCGGCTCGGCGCTGGTGATCGCGGAACGCGCCTCGCTGGACGAAAACGGCAAGATCGCCATCGACATTCCCTATGGCGCGCTTGAGATGCTGAGTTCGGCCGCGCAGGACCGGGTGTTCTATCGCGTCGACGGGCCGCCCGGCCATGTCGTGACCGGCTATCCCGCCCTGCCGGTGGCGGTGGCGCGGCAGGGCGGGCCGCCGGTCTTTGCCAATGGCCTGTTCCGCGGCGCGCCGGTGCGGGTGGCCAGCCTTGCGCGCGGCGCCTCGACCGGCATCGACGAGGTGCCCTTTGTCGTGACCGTGGCCGAAACCACCAACGCCCGGCGCGAACTGACCCGCGCGATCCTGATGCGCTCGGCCCTGCGGCTGGCGCTGATGATCGCCGGGGCGGCGCTGATCGTCTGGATCGCGGTCAGCGTGTCCCTGCGCCCGCTTTACCGGCTGGGCGAGGAAATCGCCGAACGCAGCCCTGACGATCTGGCGCCCATCACCACCCCGGTCCCCTCCGAGGTGCGCGGACTGGTCGGCACGGTCAACTCGTTCATGTTGCGGCTGAAATCGGCGCTGGACGGCCTGCGCAACTTTACCGGCAATGCCGGGCACCAGTTGCGCACGCCTTTGGCCGTGGTGCGCACGCAACTGGCGCTGGCCGGCCGCGCCGCCACCCTGGCCGAGGCGCAGGCGGCCGCGCGCAAGGGCGATGCCGCCGTCGCCCATGCCGAACGCATCCTTGCCCAGCTTTTGCTGCTGGCCAAGGTCGATGCCGCCGGCGGCGCCAAGCCGCGCGCGCCCATCGACCTTGCCGCGCTGGCCCGCGACGTCACCGCCGAGCACATCCCCGACGCGGTCGAGCAGGGCATCGACCTTGGCTTTGAGGGCGAGGGCCCCTTGCCCGTCCGCGCCGAGGCCCTGCTGATGGGCGAGGCGCTGCGCAACCTGATCTCGAACGCCATGCTGCATGCGGGCCGGGCGGCGGTCGTCACCGTGCGCCTGCGTCGGGCCGGCACGCAGGCCGTCCTTGAGGTCGAGGATAACGGCCCCGGCATCCCGCCCGGCGCCCGCGCGCTGGCCGTCAGCCGCTTTGCCCGTGGCCCGACCGAGGGGCCGGGCATGGGTCTTGGCCTGCCCGTCGTCGAGGAAATCGCGACGCTGTTCGGCGGCCGGCTGACCTTGGACGAAGGTGCGGGCGGGCGCGGGCTGCTGGCACGCCTCTCGTTGCCGCTGGCGGCGTGACCGGGCGGCATTTTTTCGCTTTCTGTAACAGGACACTTGCAAAAAGGGGTGATTCCGGGCATGTTGTCGCCGTTCGCGCAAGCGTGAACGCAGTTTGGTGGCCGGGCCCCTCTGGCGGACGTGGCGGCACGTTCGTGATGTCGGCACTGATCTTTGACCAGCCGCCTGGAACAATATCACATGACGCAAGCAAACGGTCCCCTCGCGGGGGGGAGTTCGGGCGGTACCGCCCAGCGTTCGATGATTCACTATTTCAAATGGGCATTCATCGTCACGGCCGTCGGCCTGGCCCTGGGCGCGGCCCTGGGCTGGCAAAGCACCGGCACCGTGGGCGGGATGCTTTCGGTTTTCTTCATCTGTGCCGTGCTCGCGGTGCTTGAGATCTCGCTCAGCTTCGACAACGCCATCGTCAACGCCAACAAGCTGAAGGACATGACCCCGGAATGGCAGCACCGCTTCCTGACCTGGGGTATCGTGATCGCGGTTTTCGGCATGCGGATCGTCTTTCCGCTGTTGATCGTCGTCGTCGCCGCCAATATCGGCCCGTGGCAGGCGATGGTGCTGGCCGCCACCCAGCCCGACGAATATTCGCGCATCATGCAGGACGCGCATCTGCCCATCGCGGCCTTTGGCGGCACCTTCCTGATGATGGTGGGCCTGTCCTTCTTCTTCGACCACGAAAAGGACGTGCACTGGGTGCGCTGGCTGGAAGGCCGGATGCAGAAATACGCCACCATCCGCGGCATCGAGGTCGCCATCGCGCTGATCACGGTTCTGGTCATCTCCAGCTTCCTTGACCCGGCGGAATCGCAGGTCTTCTTCCAGTCGGCGATCTGGGGGCTGCTGACGTTCCTGCTGGTCGAGGTGCTGGGCGGTCTGCTGGACAGCTCGCAAGAGACGCTGAAGACCGGCGCCAAGGGCGGTCTGGGCGCCTTTCTTTACCTTGAGGTGCTGGATGCGTCCTTCAGCTTCGACGGCGTGATCGGCGCCTTCGCGCTGACCCACAACCTGTTCGTCATCGCCATCGGTCTGGGCATCGGCGCGATGTATGTGCGCTCGATGACGATCATGCTGGTCGAAAAGGGCACGCTGGCCGCCTATCGCTATCTGGAACACGGTGCCTTCTACGCCATCATCGCGCTGTCGGTCATCATGTTCATCCAGCCGCTGGTGCATATCCCCGAGGTTGTCACCGGCCTTGGCGGCGCGACGCTGATCGGGATATCGCTCTGGTCCTCGATCCGCTGGAACCGCAAGAACCCCGACGCAGCCGCGCATCACTGACGCGCTGAAATCCCTTCGCGGCCGCCGCCCCGACCCGGGCGGCGGCCGTTTGCGTTTCGCGATCCGGGCTTTTGCGGTTAGAACGGGTGGCCCCGATCGCCGGAGTCCTGTCGTGACCAGTCTTGCCCCGTTATTCGCCCTTGCCGCGCTGATCCTGCTGACCCTGCTGTGGCGCATCCGCCATCGCCCCGGCCCGCGCCGCGCCGGCGTGGGGCTTGGTGCGCTGGCGGCGGGGGCGATGGCGGTGGTGTCGCTGGCGCAGCCCGGGTCCGACAATGGCGGGGACGTGCAGGACTATTACAGCCAGCGCCGCAGTCCGCCGCAGGCGCCGCTGCGGGTCTATCACCTTGGCCACAGCCTGGTCGGGCGCGACATGCCGGCGATGCTGATGCAGCTTGCCGGGCCGGGGCATGATTATGCGCTGCAACTGGGTTGGGGCGCCACGCTGCGCGCGCATTACGAGCCGGGCGTCGAGATCGCCGGCTTCGATCAGGAAAACGCCACGCCGAAATACCGCGACGTGCGGCAGGCACTGGCCAGTCGCGACTACGACGCCTTCGTGATGACGGAAATGATGCGGCTGTCGGATGCGATCAAATACCACCAGACCCGCGAATATGCCGCGAAATGGGCGGCCGAGGCGGTCCGTGCGGATCCCGATATCCAGATCTTCGTCTATGAAAGCTGGCACGCGCTGGATGACGGCCCCGACTGGCTGGCGCGCCTGCCGGGCGATCTGGACAGCATGTGGAAGCCAGAGCTGCTATGGCCCGCCGCCCGCGCCGCCCGCCGCCCGGTCTGGCTGATTCCGGTCGGGCAGGTCATGGCGCGGCTGGTCGCCGAGGCGGAATCGCAGGGCGGCATCGCCGAGCTGAAGTCCCGCAAGGACCTGTTCGCCACCACGCCCGAGGGCGCGCAGGACCCGATCCATCCCGGCGATCTTGGCGTCTACCTTGTGGCGCTGACGCATTACGCGGTGCTTTACGGAAAAAGCCCGGTCGGGCTGCCGCGTGAACTGCTGCGCGCCGATGGCAGCCCGGCGGTCGCGCCCTCGCCGGAACTGGCGCGGCGGATGCAGGAAATCGTCTGGGAGGTCGTCACCTCGATCCGCGAAACCGGGGTGCCGCCGGGTGGCCTGTAAGCGCCCCGGCAGTCGCGCCCTACCAGAACAGATGCGCCTCATCGATGGCGCGGCGCCAGAAGGCGTCGCGGTCGGCCTCGGGGTCCCAGCCCAGAAGCTGCTTCGGCTTGGTATTGTCGAAGGACGACAGGTGCCCGCGCGATTTCCAGTCGGCAAGCGAGGCCGCCCGCGCGCCCTTCTTGCGCAGGGCGTGGCGCTTGAGCCCCTGTTTCACCGCATCCGCCGCCCAAAGCGCCGTCAGGTTCGAGCCGCTGACCCGCAGGCGGGCGCCGGTGCGCGCGCGGATCGCCTCGAAATAGTCGCGGCCCGAGAACATCGCGTCGCCGATCAGGTTGAAGCTTTGGCCGATGGCCTCGGGGCGGTGCATCATCAGGATCAGCCCGTCCGAGACATCGTCGGCCAGCACGAAGGGCAGGATATTGCCGCCGCTGCCCCACAGCCGGACCGCGCCCGCGCCGTGCCAGCGCCCGATGCCCCAATGCTGCAACGGGCCGCCATCGCCCAGCACGATGCCGGGCCGCGCGATGACCAGCGGCAGGCCCTCGGCACCCATGGCGATCAGCCGCCGCTCGCCCTCGGCCTTGGAGCGCGCATAGATATTGCGCGTTTCCATGTCGCCGAAATCGGTGGCCTCGGTGATGGTGACGCGCGGCGCCGACATGTCGTATGAGGCGATGGTGCCGGTATGGACCAGCCGCCCGACGCCCGCGCGCAGGGCGGCGCGGCCGATGCGCTCGGTCGTGGCGACGTCGTTTTCCAGCGCCGCCTGCCAGCTTTTGTCGGTGGATTTCGCAAGGTTGTAGACGCAGTCCATGCCGGCCATGGCGTCGGTCAGCCCGTCCTCGTCCCGCAGGCTGACGCCGACGGTCTCGACATGGTCGGCAAGGTCGGGGAAGGGGCCGCCGCGGCCGCGCGACAGCACCCGCACGTCATGGCCCTGCGCCACCAGCCGCCGCGTCAGGTTGCGGCCGATGAAGCCGGTTCCGCCGATGACCATGACCCGCGGGCGCGGCGTGCCGGCCGGGCGGGCGGGGATGCCGGGCAGGCGCGGCAGGCGGTCCAGCGCGTCGCCGATGCCGCCCATGACCGCGCGGGCAGCGGCGGGGGCAAAGCGCGCATCCGGCGTGCCGCTGCGGATGCCCTGATAGAAGGCCGCGACCGTATTGCGGAAGCTTAAGCCATAGGGGCTTTTCTGGTTCAGCGAGGCCGCCTGCCGGAAGGCGTTGCGCAGCCCCTCGCGCAGATGGGCGCCGGATTTGCCCAGTTCCTTGATCAGCGGGTTCAGCACCAGATCGGCGGTATTGTCGCGCGTCACCACCAGCGTGTCGGCGGCGTAATCCAGCCGCGCCATCCCGGATGAGCCGCGCAGGCTGACCGAGCGGTCGTCGAAGGTTTCGACCAGCGACAGGGCGATGGTCACATCGACATTGCCGGCGCGGGCGATGATGCGCCAGCTTTGCGGACGCTGTTCGCCGCCCGGCAGGGTGATCCACTGGCCAAGGCTGACATGTTCGACCTCAAGCGGGCCGAAAAGGTCGGTCGCCAGCGAAAACGGGTGCGGCCCCAGTTCCAGCAGCAGGTTTGGCGTCTGCCGCATCAGCCACAGCCCATATGGACCCGAGCGCAGCGGCACCAGCGGCAGTGACCAGTTGACCTGCGCCGCCGAGACGACGCCCAGATCGCCCCGGTCGCGCAGCGCCTTGAGCCGCTCATAAGAGGGCAGGCCCAGGAAATTGTGGCACACACCCATCTGCCGGTCATTGGCGGTGGCGGCGGCCTCCATGTCCCCGACCTCGGCCACGGACAGGGCGACGGGCTTTTCGACCATGACATGCAGCCCGGCGTTCAGGCACTGCACCGCAAGGTCGCGATGCAGGTTCGGCGGCGTCAGGATATGCACCACGTCGCAGGCATTGGCCGCGATCATCTCGGCCAGGTCGGTAAAGACGGCGGTGCCATAGGCCGCGGCCAGCGCCTCGGCGGCGTCGCGGGCGGGGTCGCAGATGGCGGTCAGCCGCGCGCCCGGCGTTGCGCGGATCGCGTCCGCGTGCCAACTGGCGATATATCCGGCGCCAAGGATGCCGACGCGAAGCTCGGAAGTCATGATTAAGTCCTATTTGTACTCGATAATGCGCATGTCGTCGCCTGTGCGGCGGCGGCGATGGTAAGTCAACATTCCTAAAAGATTCGGAAACTTGGCCAACGTCAGCAGGGCGGCCTGTCTTGCGGCCATCGGCTGGCCGGAAAGCCCGCGCCATGTCTTCCAGAAGGACAGCGCGTAAAGCGCCAGCACCGCCACCGATAGCCAGCGCCATGTGAACAGCCCCAGCACGAAGATCAGCGGCAGGGCCAGCCCATAGACCCAGACCCGCACCCTTTCGCGCAGGAAATGCGGCGGATGCATCCGGCCAAGCTGCGCGAATCCATGGCCGGCGCGTTTCGCCCGCTGCCACCATTGCCCGAACCGGGTCATGGCGGCATCGTGCAGGGTCATCTCGACCGGCAGGCGTTCCAGCTTCCAGCCGGCCTGGGCAAGGCGCAGGCAGAATTCGTCATCCTCGGCGGCGATGACGGTCGGATCGAAGCCGCCGGTCAGCTGAAAGGCCGCGACGCGCACCATCATGTCGCCGCCGCAGGCGATGATCGGCCCGGCCGGGCGGTGCCATTCGACATCGCACATCTGGTTGTAGACGCTGTCCTGCGGGCGGATTTCCGACCGCCAGCCGGTCACCAGCCCAAGGTCGGGGTTCAGGTCCAAGGCGACCATCCCGGCCTCAAGCCAGCCGGGCTGGACCTTGCAATCGCCATCGACGAACTGGACAAGGTCAAGCTCCTCATCCGCCAGCAGCGCCTCGAATCCGGCATTGCGGGCGCGGGCGGCGGTGAAAGGGGTCGAGGTGTCCAGTTCGACCACGTCGACGCCGATGCTGCGGGCGAATGCCACGCTGTCATCCTGCGAGCCGCTGTCGACGTAAACCACGCGGTCGCAGACCTGCACCAGCGAGCGCAGGCAGGCCTTGAGCCGTTCGCCTTCGTTGCGGCCGATCGCCACGGCGCCAAGGGTCGGGCGGGTCATGCGGGGGTTCCTTATTACGGGCGGGCACTGGTTACGGGTATGACTGCTTCAGGCTAAGCGTAGCCCGGCGCGTCCTGTCAACCGCTGCACCGCAGAACTGGCGAAATCGTCAGGCGGCCGGATGCCGCAGGCTTTCGCGGGCGAAGGCGGCGATCATGTCGGTCTGCGTGACGATGCCGATGATGCGCGGACCCTCCAGCACCGGCACCGCATCGCAATCGCCCGAGGCCAGCAGCGGCAGCAGCGCCCCCAAGGGCGTCTCGGGCGCGGCATGGGGCGGGTCGGTCTGCATGATCTGGGCGGCGCGCGTCGGCACGTCGCGGCCCCCCTGAAACAGCCGCGCCATGGCCGCGATCAGGCGGTGATCGTGGCGGAACGCGTCCTGATGCGCGCGCCGGATCAGGTGGATCTGGAAGATCACGCCGCGAAAGACATCGCCATCGTCCACCACCGGCAACGAGGTGAAGCCGTGCTGGCGAAAGATGCGCGCCACCTCGCGCAGGCGGGTGTCGGGGCGCACGGTGATCAGGTCGCGCGACATGATGTCGCCCGCCGTCAAGGGCCCGGTCCGGTGCGAGGCCGCCTGCAATTCGGCGGCGCCGATCAACCGCGCCAGATCCTCGACCCCAAGGTTCAGGGTCTGGCGATAGCGTTGCAGGATATCGCCAAGCTCGTCGCGGCTCAGCCCCAGCCGCTCGATCGGGGCGGGGTCGGCGGTGCCGTGGGGGCCGGGGTCGTCGAACTGCCGGAACGGATAGCGCCGCCCGGTGGCGCGCGCGTAAAGCATGGCGATGGCGACCAGGATCAGCGTCCCCGCCAGAACCGGCGCGAGGACGAAGCCGAAGCCCAGCTTCTGCGCCGCCTCGGGGTTCATGGCGGCGGTCATCGCCACTGCGCCCGCCGGCGGATGCACGGCGCGCAGCGGGATCATCAGCGCCACCGACAGCCCCACCGCCAGCGCGATGCGCAAGGCCGCGTCGGGGATCAGCATGCAGGCGGCGACGCCCACCGCCGCGGCCGTGGCATTGCCGACCACCGCCGACCATGGCTGCGCCAGCGGGCTGTTCGGCACCGCAAAGACCAGCACCGATGTCGCCCCGAAGGGCGCGATCAGGTAAAGCCCCAGCGCCAGATCGACCGAGGGCGACAGCAGGAAAACCCCCGACACCGCCAGCCCGACCAGCGCGCCCAGCCCGGCGCGCAGCGCCTCGGTGGGCGAGCCGGGGCCGATGGCCGGCCCCAGCGCCTGCGCGATTCGGTGCCGCAGCGGCCGGGCGGGCAAGGTCATGGCGCGTTTCCCGATGGCCCGGTCAGGGCGTTTTGCGGGCCACGGGTGCGACGGCCGGGCCGGTTATTCATAGCGCCCGGCGCGTTGCAGAACCTCGATCTGATAGCCATCGGGGTCGGCGATAAAGAAGAAACGCGCGATCACCTCGCCAGCCGGCGCGAAGTCGACCAGCTTGCGCGGCGCCAGCCCGGCCCGCGTCAGGCGGGCATGTTCGGCATCGACGTCATCCACCGAAAACGCCAGATGCCCATAGCCGTCGCCAAGGTCATAGGGCTGGACGCGGTCCTTGTTGATCGTCAGCTCCAGCTCGAACCCGGTTTCGCCATTGCGCAGATAGACCAGCGTGAAGGCCGGGAAGTCCAGCCGCTGGGCGACCTCAAGCCCGAAGGCCTCGCGGTAGAACGCGACCGAGCGCGCCTCGTCCAGCACGCGGATCATGCTGTGGATGGCCTTGGCCATGTCGTTTCCTTTCATTCATCCAAGTCGGGCAAAGGCTTCCAGCACGGTGCGTTCCGACTGGTTCAGGTAGTCGTCCAGCAGCCGCGCCGCGCCGGGCGGGTCGCCCGCCTCAAGCCGGGCAAGGATCTCGGCGTTGCGGGTGATATAGGGGCGGTGCAGCAGTTCCGGGCTGTCCAGCAGGCCAAAGGCCAGCCGCAGTTCAGCGACGATCTGGGTGAAGAAGGCGATCAGGCGCGGGCTGTCGGTCAGGGCGACGACGGCCGAATGGAATTCCATATTGGCGCTGCCGACGCCCTGCCAGTCGCTGCCCTGGTGCAGTGCCTCGGCGCGGGCGACGGCGGCGCGCATCCGCGCCACGGCGGCATGGCCGGGCCAGGCCTGCGCCAGCGCCGGCACCTCGATCAGGCGGCGCACGCGATAGATGTCCAGGATCGAGGCCATCGAGGGCGTCGCCACGAAGACGCCGCGATTGGGTTCATGGCGCAGGATGCCTTCGCGCGTCAGCAGCCGGAACACCTCGCGCAGCGTATTGCGCGAGATTTCAAGGTCGGCGGCCAGCCGCGCCTCGGACAGGCGCTGGCCGGGGCGCAGGGTGCCGCCGGTGACGCGGGCGCGGATCAGCGCCGCCATGTCCTCGGCAAGGCTGGGGGCGGGGGCGTCCTGCGGCTGCGGTCTGGCCTCGATCATCGGAAATCCCTTTGGAATCTGGCGCCGACTGTGACCGAAGCCCGCCGTCGCGGCAAGCCGTCAGCGCCGGATTGCCGGGTGATTCGGCAGGATGGTTGATGAGGTGACGTCGGATTCAGGGGCGGTCATGCCGCGATGCACCTGTCATGCAGGGCGATTGCCGCGCTGGAATATATGGATTGCTCAACAATATTCACAATCGTGTTGAATAATCGTTGACACAACGGCGCACCTTATCCACAGTCGAGTCATTCCAGACACGCATCCCACCCTTGCAGCAGGAGCATGACCGATGGCCGAGACCGTCTCATCCCCTTCGGCCGCCAATGCCGTCGCGCGCGGCGGCTTTCTGGCGGCCATCTTCCTGATGGCGACCTCGGCGATCGGGCCGGGCTTCATCACCCAGACCGCGACCTTCACCGCCAAGCTGGGTTCGGCCTTCGCCTTCGCCATCCTTGCCTCGATCCTGATCGATTTCGTGGTGCAGCTTAACATCTGGCGCATCACCGCGCTGACGCGGCGCAATGCGTCCGACACGGCGAACGCGGCGATCCCGGGGGCGGGCTATCTGCTGGCGGTGCTGGTGCTGGTCGGCGGCCTTGCGTTCAATGTCGGCAATATCGCGGGCGCCGGGCTGGGACTGAACGCCATGTTCGGGATCAGCCCCAAGATCGGCGGCGCGGCATCGGCGCTGTTTGCCATCGGCATCTTCCTGTCGCGGCGGGCGGGGCTGCTTCTGGACCGCTCGATCATCGGGCTGGGGCTGCTGATGATCGCGATGACGCTGGTGGTGGCCTTGACCACCAACCCGCCGGTGGCCGAGGCGCTGCGCCAGACCGTCATGCCCGACATCGTCGATTTCGCCGCGATCACCACCATCGTCGGCGGCACCGTGGGCGGCTACATCACCTATTCCGGCGCGCACCGGCTGCTGGACAAGGGGCTGGTCGGTGCCGAGAACCTTCAGGCGGTGACCCGCGCCTCGCTGACCGGGATCGCGGTGACGGGGATCATGCGCTTCGTGCTGTTCCTGGCGATTCTGGGCGTCGTCGCATCCGGGGTGACGCTGGATCTGTCCGGGCAGGCGGCGAACCCCGCCGCGCAGGCCTTCGCCATTGCGCTGGGCGACTGGGGCATGCGCATCTTCGGGCTGGTGTTCTGGGCGGCGGCGATCACCTCGGTCATCGGGGCGGCCTATACCTCGGTCAGCTTCCTGACGGTCTTTACCCATCTGGACGAGCGCAAGCGCAGCTTTGCGACGGTGGTGTTCATCTTCCTCTCGCTTCTGGTCTATGTGGCGATGGGCACGGCCCCGGCGGCGATTCTGGTCTTTGTCGGCGGCTTCAACGGCCTGATCCTGCCCATCGGGCTGAGCATCTTTACCTATGTCGGGTTCGCGCGGCCCGACCTGATGGGCGGTCACCGCTATAACCGCCCGCTGCTGATCGCCAGCGCCATCGTCTGCGCGCTGACATGGTACATGGGCTGGAAGTCGGTCGGCACCATCTTTGCCTTCCTTGCAGCCTGACACATGACGGAGGGGAACATGACCCGTGCAATCGACCTGAACAGCGACCTTGGCGAAGGCTACGGCGCCTGGAGGATGGGCGACGACAGCGCGATGCTGGGCATCGTCAGTTCGGCCAACGTCGCCTGCGGCTTTCACGCCGGCGACCCGCTGACCATCCTTGCCACCGTGCGCGAGGCAGCGGCCCGCGGCGTCGCCATCGGCGCGCATGTCTCATATCCCGACCGCGTGGGCTTTGGCCGCCGGCCGATGGATGTGGCCTCGGCCGAGCTGACGGCGGACGTGATCTACCAGATCGGCGCATTGCAGGGCATCTGCACCACCGCCGGCACCCGCGTTTCCTATGTCAAGCCGCATGGCGCGCTTTACAACACCATCGCCCAGGACGCCCGGCAGGCCGCCGCCGTGATCGAGGGGGTCAAGGCCATCGACCCCGGGCTGGTGCTGATGGGCCTTGCCGGGGCGCCGATCCTTCAACAGGCGCAAAAGGCCGGGCTGGCGACGGTGGCCGAGGCATTCGCCGACCGCGCCTATACGCCCGCGGGCACGCTGGTGTCGCGGCGCGAGGCCGGGGCGGTCCTGCACGACCCCGACCTGATCGCCGCGCGGATGCTGCGCCTTGCGACCGAGGGCGTGATCGAGGCCGCCGACGGCTCGGCGCTGCATCTTCGGGCCGACAGCATCTGCGTGCATGGCGACAGCCCCGGCGCGGTCGCCATCTCGGCCCGCATCCGCGAAGTGCTGGTCGCGGGCGGCGTCGCCATCCGTCCCTTTGCGGGGGGCCGGGCATGAGCGGGCTTCCCGATATCCGGACCGCGCGCGATGCGCGGCTGGCCTGCCGGCAGGGTCCGGCGCGGCCGACCTCGGGGATGGCGCCGGGGTTCACGCAATGCAACATGATCTCGCTTCCGCGGGACTGGGCGTGGGATTTCCTGCTTTACGCGCAAAGGAACCCGAAACCCTGCCCGGTGCTGGACGTGACCGACCCCGGCAGCCACCGGACCGCCATGGCGCCGGGCGCCGACCTGCGCACCGACCTGGCCCTTTACCGCATCTGGCGCGATGGCGAACTGGCGGACGAGATCCCCGACGCCACCGCCGCATGGGCCGAATATCCCGACCTTGTGACCTTCCTGATCGGCTGTTCCTTCACCTTTGAAACACCGCTGCAACAGGCCGGGATCGAGGTCCGCCACATCGCGCAGGGGCGCAATGTGCCGATGTATCTGACCGACCGCGATTGCCGCCCGGTCGGGCGGCTGCACGGCAAGATGGTGGTGTCCATGCGCCCGATCCCCGCCGGCCGCGTGGCCGAGGCGGCGATGATTTCCGGCCGCACGCCCGCCGTCCACGGCGCCCCCGTCCATATCGGCGCCCCCGAGGGGCTGGGCATCATGGACCTGCAAAAGCCCGATTTCGGCGATGCCGTCGATATCCGCGCGGGCGAGGTGCCGGTCTTCTGGGCTTGCGGGGTGACGCCGCAGGCGGCGCTGATGGCCTCGAAGCCGCCCTTCGCGATCACCCACGCGCCGGGCTACATGTTCATCACCGACATTCCCGAAACCCATTGGCAGGTGTGACATGCGCTTTCTGCCCATCGGACCCCGCACGCTTCTGGCCGAACTGGCCGATCTTGACGAAACGCTGGCGCTGTTCGACGCGCTGAACGCCGACCCCATCCCCGGCGTGGCCGAGATCGTCCCCGCCGCGCGCACGCTGATGATCCGCACCGCGCCCGGGGTTGCGGCGGACGGGCAGCTTGCGGGCGCGGTTCTGGCCCGCCGCCCCCCCCTTGCCCCGCCCCCCCCCCCCGGCCCCCCCCCCGCCGCCCGCGCCACCGAAACCGTCGAACTGCCCGTGACCTATGACGGCGAGGATCTGGCCGATGTCGCCCGCCTGATGGACCTGACGGTGGCCGAGGTCGTCGCAGCCCATCAGGCCGCGACATGGCAGGTCGCCTTTTGCGGCTTTGCCCCCGGCTTTGCCTATATGACCTGCGACGATGCGCGGTTCGATCTGCCGCGCCGCCCGGCGCCGCGGACGCGCATCCCGGCGGGCTCGGTCGCGCTGGCGGGGCGGTTCTGCGGCATCTATCCGCAGGAAACGCCCGGAGGCTGGCAATTGATCGGCCGCACCGAGGTGCCGATGTGGGACCTGAGCCGCGATCCGCCGGCGCTGCTGCGCCCCGGTGTGCGCTGCCGCTTTGTGCAGGGGGGCGCGGTGCTGCGCCCCTCGGCCGCGATGCCGCCGGTCCATGCCGACCGGGGCCTGCGCATCCTTGCCGCCGCCTTCCCGCTGGTCTTTCAGGACGAGGGGCGGCCGGGGCAGGGCGGGCAGGGGGTCTCGGCCTCGGGCGCGCTGGACATGGGCGCGCTGCGCCGTGCCAACCGTGCGGTGGGAAACCCCGCAGGCGATCCGGCGCTGGAGATCACGCTGGGCCCGGTGCGCCTGCAAGCCGACCAGCTCATGGTGCTGGCGCTGACCGGGGCCGGGGCGGCGCGGGTCGATGGCCATGCCATCCCGCCGGGCGCGGCCTTTGCGCTGGACGCGGGCGACGTGGTGCAGATCGACCCGCCGCCCGCCGGGATGCGCAGCTATCTGGCGCTGCGCGGCGGCTATGACGTGGCACCGGTTCTGGGGTCGGCCGCGACCGATACGCTGGCCTTTGTCGGGCCGCCCTCGCTGGGCGCGGGCGCGACCGTCGCCCCCGCGAACCGCCCCGCCACCGCCGTCGCCGCGCCCGAGGAGCAGCCCGCCCTGCCCAAATCCGGCGATCTGGTGACGCTGCCGGTCACGCTCGGTCCGCGCACCGACTGGTTCACGCCCGACATGGTCCGGCATTTCCTGGCGCAGGAATGGCTGGTCACGCCGCAAAGCAGCCGTGTCGGCATCCGCCTGCATGGCGAGCTGCCGATGACGCGGCCCGACGCGAACGAACTGCCCTCGGAGGGGACGGAGACCGGGGCGATCCAGATCCCCCATTCCGGCCAGCCGGTGCTGTTTCTGGCCGACCATCCGCTGACCGGCGGCTATCCGGTGATCGCGACGCTGATGCCGCAGGCGCTGGACCTTGCCGGGCAGATCCCGCCCGGCGCGCGCATCCGCTTTGCCGCCGCCGCCCCCTTCGCAACCATCGACCCGACGAGGCCCGCATGACCATCTTCGCCACCGGCCCGAACGTGCCGCCGATCCGGCCGCTGAACCGCCTGCTGATCGCCAACCGCGGCGAGATCGCCGTCCGCATCATCCGCGCCTGCCGCGACGAGGGGATCGCGACCGTCGCCGTCTATGCCGACAGCGACCGCGATGCGATCTTTGTGCGCATGGCCGATCAGGCCCATGCGCTTGGCGGCGACCGGCCCACGGACACCTATCTGGACGGCGCGAAAATCATCGCCATCGCGCAGGCCGCCGGCGCCGACGCCATCCATCCCGGCTATGGCTTTCTGTCCGAACGCGCCGATTTCGCGCAGGCGGTGCAGGATGCGGGCCTGATCTGGGTCGGCCCCGACCCGGCGGTGATCCGCGCGCTTGGCGACAAGATCGAGGCCCGCCGCATCGCCGAGGCCGTCGGCGCGCCGCTGGTCGCCGGCACGCCCGGCCCGGTCGAGACCCCGGCCGATGCGCTGGCATTCGCCAGGCAGCACGGGCTGCCCATCGCCATCAAGGCCGCATTCGGCGGCGGCGGGCGCGGCATGAAGGT